>JFJP01022054.1_pt1 | contig 13504 bp, 9 predicted proteins | sample 431651 | NCBI WGS metagenome assembly JFJP01 (sample SAMN02602958, study PRJNA72255) | Microbial mat metagenome, whole genome shotgun sequencing project. | biome: fresh water; feature: sink hole; material: water; isolation source: purple microbial (photo- and chemosynthetic) mats found in...
TGATGTTTATATTTTTTGCCACGAATGGACACAAATAACAGCACGAATGAAAACCACGAATGAAGAAAAAGATATTCGTGGCGCTTCGTTTTAACTCATATTATTTTTTAAAAAAAATTGGTGTGATTCTATTCGTGAGAAATTCGTGTCCATTCGTGGCTAAAAAACAAAGGAACTTATGAAAATAATAAAGCAATTTTTTGACTCTCAGCGAAAATCTTTTGTCAAAGGCGGAAAATGGGAGAAATACTACCCCATTTTTGAGGCCGCAGAGACATTTTTCTTTTTTCCCGCTCATGCGACCCAAACGGGTCCCCATATCCGTGACAGCCTTGATTTGAAGCGTTTTATGAGTCTTGTGATTCTCGCGCTCATGCCGCCGCTCTTTTTCGGCATTTACAACGCGGGCTATCAGTCAAATCTTGTTTCCGGAATGTCTCCTGACTTTTTCTCCGTGTTTGCCGTGGGGCTTTCCATTGTCATGCCCCTGATTATTGTCTCATACGCGGTGGGATTTTTCTGGGAATTTTTATTTGCCGTAGTGCGAAAACACAGCATCAGCGAAGGATTTCTGGTCACGGGACTGCTGTTTCCGCTCACGCTGCCGCCTACGCTTCCCTTGTGGCAGGCGGCGGTGGGCATTTCCTTCGGTGTAGTCATCGGCAAGGAAATCTTCGGCGGCACCGGCAGAAATTTCCTGAACCCCGCACTCACTGGAAGAGCCTTTATTTTTTTCGCATATCCCGGAAAAATGTCCGGCGATACCGTGTGGACCGTCATCAGTTCCGTGAAAGCCGGCGCGGCAGATGCTTTCAGCGGCGCGACGCCGCTTGCCGTTGCCGCAGTCACCGAGACTTACGGCAACGTAGAAGCCGCATTGGCAAAAGCAGGTTTCAGCTTTTCAACGATGTTCTGGGGACTGCATTCGGGCAGCATCGGCGAGACATCCGCATTTTTATGTCTCATCGCCGCGATATTTCTCATGCTTCTCGGCATTGCGAATTACAGAATCATCATCGGCGGCTTGCTGGGCTTGCTGTCAACGGGATTGCTTCTGAATCTCCTTGCCAAAGAAAGCTCGATGCCTTTTCTCTCGCTGAACCCTGCCTATCACTTGGTCATGGGCGGTTTTGCTTTCGGCATCACTTACATGGCAACGGATCCCGTTTCCGCGCCGGGCATGAATACCGCAAAATGGATTTACGGATTTCTCATCGGTTCGCTGACCGTGTTCATCCGCGTGCTGAATCCCGCATATCCCGAAGGCGTGATGCTGTCCATTCTTTTTATGAATGTATTTGCGCCCTTGCTGGATCATATTGAGATTAAAATCAAACTGAGAAAAAGGATCGCCAATGTCTGATTACTTAAAATCAATCGTATTTGCAATCGTACTATGTCTTGTGAGCAGTCTTTTGCTCACTGCCGCATCGTCAGGATTGAAATCCTTTCAGGATAAAAACATTGCATTAGATAAGCACAAAAATATTCTGAAATCCGTGGGACTGCTGGCGGAAGATGAAAAACATCCTGCCGAATATATTGAAAAATTATATAGCGACAACATCAGAAGCCTGTGGGTCGGCGCGGAAGGAAAAATCATTCAGGAAAAAGAAAGACGCGAAAATGATCTGCCGGTTTATCTCTATGTGAAACAGGATCAGGTCGAATCCTATATTCTGCCCATTGAAAGCCGGGGACTGTGGGGAAAAATTTCCGGTTATCTCGCGATTAAAAATGACGGAACAACCATTACCGGTTTTACGGTTTATCACCATTCCGAAACCCCGGGACTCGGCGGCGAAATCGAAAAACGCTGGTTTCAGAAGAATTTTGAAGGCAAAAAAATTTTGGACAGAAGCGGCGGTTTTGTCTCGGTTTCCGTTGCAAAAGGCGCGGTCAAAGACGCTGTTCCGTCTGAAAAGCAGCCGTACTATGTTGACGGCATCAGCGGCGCAACGCTGACCGGGAAATTCCTCTCAGCAGGCTTGAAGGAAACGCTTCTTGAATATGAGCCGGTGGCAGTACAGTTCAGGAAAAACCGGGAAATGAAAGCCGGGAATTAAGCTGTAAAAATAAAAGTGTCTCGCCAAAAATTGTTCTCGCAAAGACCGCAAAGTACGCAAAGAAAAAAAAATTCTTATAGTCTTTGCGCCCTTTGCGTACTTTGCGAGAAACAAAAAAAGTGTCTCGCAAAAAATTGTTCTCGCAAAGACCGCAAAGTACGCAAAGAAAGAAAAATTCTTATAGCCTTTGCGCCCTTTGCGTACTTTGCGAGAAACAAAAACAGGATTGTCAAATCTTAAACTTTATGGATTTGTCTTATCAGACAGAAAATCAGGAAGCCTTATCTCATCTGTATCCAAATTGAGTTTTGAAATATCCAATCCGATTTTCTTGGCAGTCTCAAAATTAAAATGCCATTTATGAGGTCCGCCGAAATACTGGGGCAGTTCACGGGGCTTTGCGCCGTTGAGAATCTTCGCCAAAGTCATGACATGAAAGTCTCCGAGATATTTGAAATCCGCAAGCGCTATGGTCATCAGAAAGCCCAGATTTACCTCATCTTCACCGAACTGGGAAAATGTGGGGATACGGTGAGCATTGCAGAGTTCAACTAATTCCGGCACTGTATTTTTGTTTACTCCTGCCTGTTGCGTGACATAGATGGCATCCGCTGTTTTTACTAATTCCCGAAAGCACTTTCTCACACTGTCTTCAAATTGCGTAATATCAGGCCTGGCATCTGCCGTGTAGCAGCGTATAATTTCAAAGCCCTGTTTTGCCGCAATTTTTTCTATTTTGTTTATGGCAGCATAACTCCTGCCTGCAACCGTATCCTGATAGGCAACACCTAATTTTTTAAATTTTATAATATCATGAAAAGCCCATATCTGCCGCTCGTGGCGGAAGGGATCCGTCCAAGCATGAATATGGTCATAGCCGGAATCTTCCACGCTTTTAATGATATTGGATGCTATCGGATCGGAACATGACATCACCAGTGTGGGCGTATGGTGTTTGTTGTTGGCAAGGTCTTGTCCTGCCCATGTTCCCATTGCAAACATGAGATCAATATCTTTTTTCTCATTCAGACGGCTGATGAGTTCCGGGACTGTTTTGTCTCTGACAGTTTTGTCCCAATTTATGGAGTAATGGGCATCCGCGACAAATTCCAGATAACTGCTTTTTGCCTGAGTCGCGAGCCAGTTCCAGAGATTTTTTGTCTGAATGCCTTCCTGCGGCGGAATTTCAGCTTTTTCAATCCAGCCTGTGTCCATGAGTCCGGCGATGACTACTGTAAGAGTTTTCTGATAAGTCATGTACTCGCCGCCTTCGTAATAGCCGATGCGCCATTTTGCGCCTTTATTCAGCGTCGGCGCAGTCTTGTATTCCGCTGCCAGCGCCGACAGGCATATAGCACAACACATCATAACTGTTACAAAAATCTGCTTCGCAACTTTAATTTTCAATCGTCTCATTTCTGTTACCTCCTTTTTTAAAATATTTTTTGCAAAGACGCCGTAGGGGTAAGCCCCTGTGCTTACCCTTTAATCGGACGACCAAACAAGGGCAGCCACAGTGGGTTGCCCCTACGGAAACAGGCTGATTTTCTTATAACATAAGCTTTTCTTTGCGCCCTTTGCGAACTTTGCGAGAGACTTTATTTCTCGCAAAGACGCCGTAGGGGTAAGCCCCCGTGCTTACCCTTTTGGCGGGCATTTCATGCCCACCGTACATAAAGGGGCAGCCACATGGGGTTGCCCCTACGGAGATGCGGGAGACATTTCAACTCTCGCTTTTCACTTTAAACATTGACATAGACGAAGCCAATTCCTCCGCGCTTTCGGCGTTGCGCCGGGTCACGGCATCCATCTCTGTCACCGCATTGTTAATCTGTTCAATGCTTTTGTACTGTTCATTGGAATCCGCAGAAATTTCACTGAGCAATTCCGCGGCGCTGGCAGCATTGGCAGCCACTTCTTTAAATCCCTCATTGGTTTTGCTCACAAGTTCCAAACCGTCCTTGACCTTTTTAACCGTGTCTTCAATCAGTTTTGCCGTTTTTTTCGCCGCATCGGCAGAACGCAGCGCGAGATTTCTCACCTCATCCGCAACCACCGCAAAGCCTGCTCCGGCGCTGCCGGCTCTTGCCGCTTCCACCGCGGCATTCAATGCCAGCATATTGGTCTGAAATGCAATTTCATCAATGATTTTTATGATTTGAAAAGTCTCCTCGCTTGCTTGGGAAATCTCATTCATGGAAGTCGTCAACTGCATCATGGAGGCATTTGCCCTTTGAACCACATTGTTGGTTTCTTTCATAAATTCATCTGCACGATTCGCGTTTCCGGTGTTCTGGCGGGTAATATGAGACATTTCATCTAACAGCGCGGCTGTTTTCTTCAAAGATGCAGCCTGCTGTGAAGTTGCCGTTGACAAACATCGGGAAGTGGAAATATTTTTTTCTATGATTTCACTCAGATTGGTTACCATCTGATTCATTGCCTCGGTCAGAATGCCGATTTCATCTTTCTGTTTGACGCGCAGCGTCTGTGTAAAATCGCCCATAGACGCTTTTCTGGCAGATGTTGTCAGATGAATAATCGGATTTGAAAATTTTGTCGAAAGAATAAAAACAATCACAAAACAGACAGCGATAAATATCAGCGAAACCGTTATGGATTTGAAAGCGATCTTACTGATTTCATTTTCAATCTGCTTTCTGGAAGATTCGATTTCCCTGTCAAGATGCTCCAGCGTATAAACCAGCCTCAATACGCCCCATGCCTGTGTGCTGATTTGAATGGGATTTGAGATTTCAATGACAGATTCTTTGCCCTCTTTGTATTCCGTCACGTTTTTTTCTTTGTGCTGCAACGCGCTTTGCGTTCTTGCGTCGGCCAGTTGGCTTTGGAGCAGTTCGGGTTTCAATGTATGCACAAAAGCCACGCCGGATTTGTCTGTCAGAATCACATATTTTATATCCTTGCTGTTTTCAATACGGCTCTTGACAGATTCCATTGCCCCGGAAAAATTAAATCCGGCAATATCATTTTCCACCTGAGCGGAAAGATTTGAAATAACGCTTTTTCCACGCTCGATGAGATTTTCTTTCATAATCGCTATTCGTTTATCCAATTCACTTTCCAGCAGCTTTTTCTGGGCTGAAATCTGCATATATGTCAGTATTGCCACCAGCCCGACCATCAGAATTGTCATCAGAAACATCAGTTTCCATTTGATGCCCCATTTGACGGAAACCTCGGTATTTTTATCGTGTAACATATTTTTTTCCGTTGTTTTCTCTGTGTCTTTCGTGGATTGGTATTTTTCACGGATTTCTATTACTGCCCCGACATGTCACTCTGAGCGCAGCGAAGAGTCTCATAAACTGGTTTGAAACCCGTTTTACTTAAAAATAGAACGGGTTTATCTGTTTTAAGCCGGGGCGTTTTACTGAGATTCTTCCGCCGCGCTCAGAATGACAGCGCTGAAAAAGCACCGTTTACAGCGGTGTTGAGTCTGTATTTATTCAATAATATTATTCACAGAGCCGAGGGCGTCTTTGTTGTAAGGCAGACCGTATTCACCTATCTTTTTCAGATTCAGGGTAATATGCGTGCCTGCGGGAAAAACAACTTTTTCTTCCGGCTTCTTTCCGGAAAGCAAATCTGTCGCAATACCCGCCGCCTGCCTGCCGATTGTCGGATTATCAGCGGAAACAACCAGTGCCGCTCCGTATTTGGCAAAAGCATCGTGATAGGAAAAAACAGGCAGTTTGGCTTTATCGCATTGTTTTAATACTTCAAACAGCACGGTTTTGTCCGCCATCACCACAGGATCGGAAATGAGCCAGAAAGCATCTGTTCCGGGAAGCAGCGATTTTAAAGCAGAAAGCGTTTCTTTGTCATCGGCAAGCGCCTGACCGACAATCTCAATCTCCATTTTTTTGGCATCATTCAGGGCTGCCGCAAACCATTCCTTGTTATACTGACTGCTGTATAACACGCTGATCTTCCGAACTTTCGGAAAAATATAACGAAACAGCATCATCTGCATCTCCGAGGGAAGCTCGCTGGAAACGCCGTAAGTGCGTTCCGTCGTCGGCAGCCGGAGCCAGTTCATAATCGAAGAAAACACAATATTTTTTTCACCCGCATATTGATTCGCAATCAGATAAGCTTTTGTTCCGATACAATAAACCGCGCCGAACCGGGGCGTTGTCAGCATTTTTTCAACGTCGGAAATTTCCCATTGCGGTACATTCATGTTAATTTCCTGTAGCGGAAGATTGTTCAGAGATTCTTTGAAAGCATTGCCGGTATCACTGTACTTTTCCACGGACCCGTCTGAGTTGAGCAGCAGGATCGCCGGGGCTTCGCTTCCGTACAGCGTGACAGGAAAAAAGAAGAAAAAAACAAAAAAACAGGCTGATTTTAAAGTATTATTCATTTACACCCTCCAATTTGGACTTGTCAGATGAATCAACTTCATCCCAAGCGTCCAGATCAAGCATTTTTATTTTATCCTTTCCGGTCGGATTATCGGACATATTTTTGATAACACCTGACAGTTTTAAACTGTCTTCTGCAAAACCTTCGGGCATTGCCAGTATCAGCAGCAGAGACGGCGCGCCCTGTGCCAATATTTTCATCTCTTTATAAAGCACGGGGTTTATTCCTTTCAGGCTCTCTAAGGAATTTTCGCTTGTCAGAGCAGACTGGGACATTCCGAATCCCACGGACATCAGCGCGTCAATGTCTTTGGGAACCGTCAGTATTTTTGCCGTATCTGCGGCGTCAAGGCTGAGACTGGCACCCTGAAACATTTCTCTGAGGGTGTTTCGGGTATGCGGGACACTGCTCGCAGATGCAATCGCTCCTTTTTTTACAGATTCAAGCGTGGCCGCCGCGCCTTTTGCCACCAGGATTCTTTTGTGGTCTTTTTTTCCGTTCCGCCGACCGACCAGCAAGGGGCTAAGACGATATTCTTTGTATATATTTCTGTAATGCCAGCTCGACAGCAGCAGAAGACAGTCTTTTTTGCCCCTGATATGCGCTTCAAAAGTGTCTCTGTCATTGAAAGGCTGAAATTCATAAGTACCGAAATCGGAAAGATATTTATCAAATTCCATTTTCAGCGATTTGAAATTGTTGACATTGGTTTCAGAACTGTAAAAGTAAACCGTGATTTTGGCTGCCCCTGCCGGGGCAGGGTGTGCTGCTGTAAAAATCACGGCAAAAAAGACAAACAGCAGCAACATCCGTTTATGAAACGGAACTGAACGGATATTTTGAGGGGTTGTGTCATTTTTCAGCATATAACGCTCCGTTACTAAGTTGTTTTGGTATTTATGTCCGTATTCAATTCTTATTTATATCTCACATAAGACAAGATAAATCAATAGGCGAAAAAGGATTCTGTGAAGAAATTTTTCGCTGCCGCATAAAACCCGGCCCTCCCCGACAGACCCCACCCCCGGCCCCTCCCCGAAGGGGAGGGGAGTGTCTGCTCCCCCTCTCCTTCGGAGAGGGGGCCGGGGGGTGAGGTGGGGGTGAGGTCTCAACTGCGTAACTCATAAAATTTAAAGAATCTTGTCAATATCAGGAAATAATTATTGGTTCTTTATCATTTTTTTGTTATATTTGAGAAAATGTCTGCGGTTAAGTACGGAAGCGATTCATCCGGAGTGCTGAAATGAGCCGCCAGGCGAAATTTTAGCGGTGAGTGTAGAACGGGTTTATCTATTTTAACCCGGGCCGTTTTACTGTGCCAAAATTTCATTTCAGCGCTCCGGATGAACACTCTATAAGAGGTGATGAACCGCAGACCCTGAGGGTTTTTTAAAACCCTCAGGGTCCGGGGCTCAGAATGACATCTCCGTATCACCTGCTTCTGTACCGCTACCGAATTTCTTTCTTTGAGCTGCTTTTCGGACAAAAAACGTATTTCCGGAGAAATGAACATGAATCTGCAAACAGAGGCTCCTTTACAGAGGCTTTTTGAAAGCGACAGCTTGTTAAGGCTGTATGAAGATGTGCTGAAACGCCGTCTGAATCGCGCCCGTGAAATGGAAAATCAGTTGACCGGCGGAAAAACAGGTCTTGCCGATTTTGCCTCCGGTCATGAATATTTCGGGCTGCATTTCCGCAATAATGAATGGATTTTTCGGGAGTGGGCACCCCATGCGACAGCGATTTATCTGATAGGCGATATGACCGGCTGGCAGAAACGCGGCGCGTTTGCCATGGAGCGCAACGACTCGGCAGACGGTGTATGGGAGATTCGGCTTCGTGAAGACGCTATGAAACACAAAGATCATTACAAGCTGCTTGTCTGCTGGCACGGCGGACAGGGCGAGCGCATTCCGGCATATTCCCGCCGCGTGGTTCAGGACCCGGATACGAAAATCTTCAGCGCGCAGGTCTGGCGTCCCAACACGCCGCATCAGTGGCGATTTTCAAAGCCTGCCGGCAGCGGACAGCCTTTGTTCATTTACGAGGCGCACGTCGGCATGGCGCAGGAAGAAGGAAAAGTCGGTTCATACCGGGAGTTTGCCGACAAAATTCTGCCGCGCATTGCCGCGGCAGGCTATAACATGATTCAACTGATGGCAATTCCGGAGCATCCGTATTACGGTTCTTTCGGCTATCATGTGGCGAATTTTTTTGCCGCGTCCTCGCGCTTCGGCACTCCCGATGAACTGAAAGAACTGATTGACGCCGCGCACAGTCTCGGTCTGAAAGTCATTATGGATATTGTGCATTCCCACTCGGCAAACAACGAAGTCGAGGGATTAAGCTGCTTTGACGGCACGCGGTATCAGTATTTTCACGACGGCGCACGGGGATTTCACCGGGCTTGGGATTCCCGCTGTTTTGATTACGGAAAAGTTCAGGTGCTTCATTTTCTGCTTTCCAACTGCCGGTTCTGGCTGGATGAATACCGTTTTGACGGATTCCGCTTTGACGGCATCACGAGTATGCTTTATCTTCATCACGGGCTGGGAGATGCGTTCAGATTTTACGAGCAGTATTTTGATAAAAGTGTGGATGAAGATGCGGTAACGTATCTGACGCTTGCCAACAAGCTGATTCATGAAGTTTGTCCGGATGCGGTCAGCATCGCTGAAGACATCAGCGGTATGCCGGGTCTGGCGTTTCCGAATGATGAAGGCGGCATCGGATTTGACTATCGCTTTGCCATGGGAATCCCTGATTTGTGGACACGTCTTCTCAAAGAAACGCCGGATGAACGCTGGCATGTGGGTTATATGTTTCACGAACTGACCGACCGGCGGAAAGATGAAAAAACTATCAGTTATGCGGAATCCCACGATCAGGCAATTGTGGGAGACAAAACCGTTATTTTCTGGCTCATGGACGCGGCAATGTACGATCACATGGGCATCCATGACGATCATCTCAGGGTGAGCAGAGGCATTGCGTTGCACAAGCTTATCCGGTTTATAACGCTGACGACAGCGGGGAGCGGTTATCTCAATTTCATGGGAAACGAGTTCGGGCATCCGGAATGGATTGATTTTCCGCGTGAAGGAAACGGATGGTCTTATCATTATGCAAGGCGGCAGTGGCATCTTGCCGATGATCCGAATTTGAAATATCAGTTTCTCTCCCGTTTTGACCGTGATATGATCGCATTGGCAAAGCGTTTCAATATCTTGGAATCGCCTCTCCGTCTCGTGCATGAGCATAACGAAGATATGGTGATCGTGTTTGAGCGTGCCGGAACTTTGTTCGTATTCAATTTTCATCCTTCTGTCTCTTATACGGATTACCGCATTGAAGCCCGGCAGGGCAAATATTGCATGATCTTCAACAGCGATGCTTCGGAATACGGCGGAGATAACAGACTTGTTGCGGATCAGGAACATTGGACGCTTTCAGATGCTTTGCACGATCACAGGCATGTTCTCAGCCTTTATCTCCCGACGCGCACTGCCTTGGTGCTGCGGTAGGGGCACGCCGCCGGCGTATATAAAGCGTGTAGGGTGGGCGAAGCCCACCTTATATACTTACCACCGCCATAACCTGCGCTTTCCGTAAAACGATTTTATAAATCGTTTCGGCGGCCAAACGATTTATAAAATCGTTTTACTATCGTTTTGCGGCGGATTTGCAAAAGCGCAGATTATGCCGGTGGACAGTTGAGATGGTGGGCGAAGCCCACCCTACAAATTACCATTGGAATTTAGAATTATGGCAATACAATCATCAACAATATCTGACAGTTTTGAAAGCCAGAAAGCCATGCTGGAAAGCATGGCGCCGACCATGAACCGCGGTCAACTGTCTTCTTTTATCACTCATTTTGCTGAGAAAATCGGCGTGGAGAAATTCAAGGCAAGGGCAGCCGAAGAAATTCTCCGCATCACAAAACCTGCCGATGTTGTTCCTAATATTTACGGAGACTACCGCCAGATTGTCCATGACGGCATCGGCTTCCTGCTTTCCGGCTTCTCGCTTTCCCGGCTTGCTGACATTGTGGCGGATCAGTTTCAGATGGGAAAAAACGCCGGGGTTGAAGACCGGCTGATAAAACTTGCGGGACAGATTCCCACGTTGCACAAACTCGGACAGATCATCGCCCGGAACCGCAATGTCGAACCCGGGTTCAAAAAATGGCTCATCCGGCTGGAAAACGGCTTTCACGGAACGGATATTCACCTGATTCAGCAGAAAATCAAAGCGGAAATCGGCGAGCTTATCAAAACATTTTCCATAAAAATAGAGAACCATATCATGGCAGAAGCCAGCGTCGGCACGGTTGTGGGATTTACATGGCAGAAGCCCGATACCGGCAAACAGGCAAAGGGCGTTTTCAAACTGCTCCGCCCCCGGATAAAAGAACGTCTCGCGGAGGAATTGCTTTTATTGGAAAAATTAGCTGATTTCTTTGAAAAAAACAGACATTGCTACACCCTTGCAAATTTCAGATTTGTTGAAACTTTCCGTGAAATCAGAAATGCCTTGCAAAAAGAGATGAATCTGGAAGGCGAACAGCGCAATCTGAGACGCGCATTGTTTTTTTACAGAAAAGATAAAACAGCAGAGATTCCCCGGGTCCTGCCCAATTTTTCCACTGAAAATATGACGGCAATGGAATTTATGGAAGGCAGGAAAATCACTGAAACGCCGCGTCTGTCCGAGGACAGAAAACACTATGCCCGGCTTCTCTTTCATACACTGGTGGCGCAGCCTTTGTTTTCACGGGAAAAAGAGACGCTCTTTCACGGAGACCCGCACGCGGGAAATATCTATGCTCACAAAGATGAAAAAGAAAATGATCTCAGGCTGATTCTTTTGGATTGGAGTCAGACCGGCGCGTTGTCAAAAGAACAGCGGCTGAACATTACCCGGCTCGCGCTCGGCATTCTCATAGAAAACGAATCGCAGATATGCGATGCCGTTGAGGCGCTCTCCGAAACGCCGCCGCAAGCAGAAACGGAGCGGGAAACAGATAGCGGAAAAGAAGTCATCCCGCGCATTGTCCGTGAGATTGCAGACAGTCAGGAATATCTCTCAGCGCAACTGACGAAGAAGCTTTTTGTGGTGATAGATCAGGCTGTTATCAAAGGCATTCAGTTTCCGGGAGAACTGCTGCTTTTCAGAAAAGCATTTTTCACGCTGGAAGGAGTGATTTACGACCTTGATCCGGAATTTGACATGGATGCCTATATTGTCCGAGTGCTGTCGAGATTCGTGCTGGAAGAAACGCCCAAGCGATGGCTCTATGCCATGCTGCTCAATTCAGACCTTCCCGAATACTACAGCAGTCATCTGTCCAACAAAGACCTGCATCAGATCGGGACGCATTTTTTCATGGAAGGCATGAGGAAAGGCGCGGAAGTGCTGAACAAGACAATTGAAAACTATTTTGAATTTATGACATTTCCGGCAGAAGCAGGAACAGCTTCACGAAAGCGCGAAAGATAGTTTTGTCTCTCGCAAAGACGCAGAGAACGCAAAGGAAAAAAGACCCTTCGCTGCGTTCCCTTCGGCTCCGCTCCCTTCGGCTCCGCTCAGGGTCTCCATGTGTCACCCTGAGCCGAGCGGAGAATCCCAGTAAAACGGCCCGGCTGAAACAGATAAACCCGTTTCTGCTTTATGACAGGGACGGGGTTTGTCACTGCTTCTATACCGCTACCCAAATAAAAATGAGATATAAACATGGCGTCTGTTATTCTGAAAGCTTCGCGTGAAAAATCGCTTCAACATCGGCATCCCTGGATATTTTCAGGCGCGATAGCCAAAATCAAAGGACATGCCCAAGCCGGAGAAACTGTTGATATTCTTGCCTCGGACGGCGCATACTGCGGACGGGGCGCATATTCTCCCCATTCGCAGATAGCAGTCCGGGTATGGACATTTGATCCGGACGAGACAGTTTCTCCGGAATTTTTCCGCTCCCGTCTGACGCAGGCAATTCGCTCAAGACATCGCTTATTGTCTCTCCCCGGACCCGCAGCCTGCCGTTTGGTAAATTCCGAATCCGACGGCTTGCCCGGACTGATTGCGGACATTTACGGCGAATGTCTTGTATGTCAGTTTTTATCAGCAGGCGCGGAATATTGGAAGCAGACAATTGTCTCACTGCTGGCGGAATTGCTGCCGGTAGCGGGAATTTATGAACGCTCCGATGCCGATGTCCGAGGCAAAGAAGGACTTCCGGAACAGACAGGAATACTTTGGGGGCAGGAGCCGCCCGAACTGACAGAAATCCGTGAAGGACAATATCGTTTTCTGGCAGACGTCCGGCATGGACACAAGACCGGTTTTTATCTTGACCAGCGGGACAACCGCGCCTGTTCTGCCGCTTATGCCCAAGGTGCTGATGTACTGAACTGCTTTGCTTATACGGGCGGATTTGCTGTTGCGGCATTGGCAGCAGGCGCGGCACGCGTCATCAATATCGAAGCCTCTGCCAACGCGCTCTCACTTGCTCAAAAAAATATCGAGATGAACGGATACAGCATGGAGAAAGTTGAAAATGTGGAGGGAAACGTATTCGGCGTACTGCGTCAGTACCGAAACGAAGAGCGGCAGTTTGATCTCATTATTCTTGATCCGCCCCGATTTGTCGAATCCCGAAGCCAGTTGGAGCGGGCAAGCCGGGGATATAAAGACATTAATCTGCTCGCATTCAAACTGCTCCGGCCGGGGGGGATTCTGTTTACCTTTTCCTGTTCCGGTCTCATGCACAGGGATTTGTTTCAGAAGATAGTGGCAGACGCCGCATTGGACGCGGGGCGGGAAGCGCAGATCATTCAATGGCTCGCGCAGGCATCCGATCATCCCACGGCGCTGAATTTTCCCGAAGGAAGTTATCTGAAAGGATTGGTTTGCAGGGTCTGATACCAATTCGCTTTCAAAAATCGGTCTTTTCAGACCGTACAGCGCCCGCCCGGCTAAAAACAGACAAACAGACTCAAATCGCTGTCTGTTTTAAGCCGGGCGCTTGAAAAGCGGTTTTACGGAGA
>JFJP01005733.1_pt1 | contig 13503 bp, 16 predicted proteins | sample 431651 | NCBI WGS metagenome assembly JFJP01 (sample SAMN02602958, study PRJNA72255) | Microbial mat metagenome, whole genome shotgun sequencing project. | biome: fresh water; feature: sink hole; material: water; isolation source: purple microbial (photo- and chemosynthetic) mats found in...
GGACGAAGCCGGTGGCACCTTGCGCGCCCACGCCTACATGAAGCCGGCGCACCAGCTGGCTGCCTGCCTGCTGATCGAGGGACCGTTTGCCGAATACACCGTCGAGCTGGCGGTGGGCTATCGGCTGGAACTACCGTCTTAGCGGTCTGTGTGGCGGGGGTGCTCACGCCCTCCACGAACAATCAGCGAGGCACGGCTGTGATGGCTTGAACGAGCGCGTTGGTGTTGAACCGCATCATCGCCACATAGGTCGGAGCGGGGCCCTGCGCGTCGGACAGTGAATCAGAGAACAGGTCACCCGCCGGCTTGACGCCGGTCTCGCGGCCGATCTGCTCAATCAGGCGGGGGTCGGAGATGCTTTCGACAAACAGCGCCTTGATCTTTTCCTTTTTGATCTGGCGTACCAGCTGGGCCACACCTTTGGCAGACGCCTCGCTCTCGGTGCTCACCCCCTGGGGTGCCAGGAACTTAACGCCATAGGCTTTGGCGTAGTAGCCAAAAGCGTCGTGCGAGGTAATCACCTTGCGCTGCGCAGTCGGGATGGCTGCCCAGGCGGCCTTGATTTCGGTGTCCAGTGCCTTGAGCTCGGCGGTGTACGCCGCGGCGTTCTTTTTGTAGGTGTCGCAACCGGCGGCGTCGGCGGCGCACAGACCTTTGGCAATGTTGCCGACGTAGGTCACCACGTTGGGCACGGACTGCCAGGCGTGCGGGTCGGCCTCCCCATGGCTGTGGCCGTGCTTATGGCCGTGACCGTGGTCACCTTCTTCGGTCTCGATGGGCTTGATGCCCTGGCTTGCCACCACGTGCTGGCCCTTGTAGCTGGCGGTGTTGAGCAAGCGCGTCAGCCAGCCTTCGAAGCCCAGTCCGTTGGAAAACACAATTTGAGCCTGGCCAACCAGCCGGGCCTGCGAGGGCGTGGGTTGAAACACGTGGGCATCGCTGCCGGCGCCCACCAGCACATCGACCTTCACGCGGTCACCCCCGACCTGCTTGACCAGATCACCCAAGATGCTGAAGCTGGCCACGGCCTTGACCGGTTCTGTGTTTTGCGCATGAAGTGCGGGGCTGAGGGCGACAGCGGCGAAACCGATGAAAGACAAAACGCTGGCACGGCGGGAGAAGACGGTCATGGGATTTCCTTTGGGGTTTCAGGCTTGCAGGTGGGAAGAGGCGGGGCGCTGATGGCGCAGCGCTCCGTAGGGAGCGAACAGCAGCGACAGCAGATAGGTCGCGCCGAGGGTTAACACAATCGTTGGGCTGGTGGGCAGATCGACGTGGTACGACAGCAGCAGTCCGGTGAGGCTGGCCGCCAGGGCCAGCCCGGTGGCCAGCAGCAGCAGCGGGCCAAGGCGGCGCACCCAGAACCGCGCGGTGGCCGCGGGCAGCACCATGATGCCCACCGCCATGAGCGTGCCCAGCGCGTGAAAGCCGGCCACCAGGTTGATCACCAGCAGGCCCAGAAAACCGTAGTGCGCCACCGGGCTCCATCGACTGACCTGGCGCAGAAAGCCTGGGTCCATGCATTCGAGCACCAGCGGCCGGTGGAGCAGGGCGAGCGCCGTCAGCGTGACCGCGCAAATGCCACCCAGCAGCAGCAGCGCCGAGTCGTCCAGCGCGAGCACGGTGCCGAACAGCACATGCAGCAGATCCACGCTGTTGCCGCGCACCGAGACGATGAGCACGCCCAGCGCGAGCGAGAGCAGGTAGAAGGCGGCCAGGCTGGTGTCTTCGCGCAACACCGTGTTGCGCGACACCAGGCCCGAGCCCACCGCCACCGCCAGGCCAGCGAACACGCCGCCAATGGTCATGGCGGTGAGCGACAGGCCGGCCACCAGATAGCCGATGGCCGCACCGGGCAGGATGGCGTGGGCCATGGCATCGCCCATCAGGCTCATGCGGCGCAGCATCAGGAACACGCCCACCGGGGCGGCGCTCAGCGAAAGCGCCACGCATCCGATCAGCGCGCTGCGCATGAAGCCGAATTCAACCAGCGGGCCGAGCAGCGGATTGGCCAGCAGCCAGGCCATGAAAGGGGAGGCAGCCAGCTCGCTCATGGGAGCGCCTCGCTGGTGGCGTGTTTGTGGGTCTGCGAGTGGGTGTGCTCGTGCTTTTGGGCTGGCGCTGCGGGTGAGGCCTCACACGCTGGCGCGTGATCGTCGAACGGTTCGCGCATGCGCTGGGCGCGCGCCCAGTTGGCCTCGGTCAAAACCTCTGCGGTGGGCCCGAACGCAACCAGCTCCCGCGCCAGCAGCAGGGTGAGCGGAAAGTGCTCGCGGATCTGGGTCAGGTCATGCAGCACCACGATCACTGTCTTGCCCTGGGCCTGCCATTGATGCAGCAAATTCAGCAGGTCGGCGCTGGTTCGGTTGTCGACCGCGGCAAAAGGCTCGTCGAGCAACACCACCGGCGCGTCCTGCAGGATCAGGCGGGCGAACAGCGCGCGCTGCAACTGGCCGCCTGACAGCGTGTCCAGCCCGCGTGATTCGAAACCGGTGAGACCCACGGCGGCCAGCGCCTGATCGCACAGGCTTCGGTGTTCGGCGGTGAAGCGGCCAAGCGCTCCCACGCGGTGCCACAGGCCCATGCACACCATGCTGTGCACATCAATCGGAAAACTCGAGTCCAGCCCGTTGTGTTGGGGCAGCCAGGCGATGCGCTTTCCGCTCAGACCGATCAGGTCACCACTCAGGGGATGCAGCTCACCCACCAGCGCTTTGATCAGGGTGGATTTGCCAGCGCCATTGGGCCCGACCAGGGCCACCAGCGACCCCGGCTCGATGCGCAGGCTGACGTGGTGCACCGCCGGGTGGCGCTCGTAGCCCAGGGTCAGGTTGCGCAGTTCGATGGCCGCTGTGCCGCCTGCGGGCAAAGACGCTTGTGGGTTCTTCATGACTGATACTGTTTTAAACTATCGCAACCGAATTGCATTAGTGACGATCTTAACGCAACCTTGTTGCGACAATAAAGGAGCCTCCATGCCGACGCGATCACCCAGAGAGCTGGCCACGGTCCCGGTTGAGCTGCAGGCCCGTCTGGAGCGAGCCGGGCTGCGCCGCACGCTCGCCACCCGGGCCGCGCTCGGGCTGTTCTTGAACCATCCGCAAGGCATGTTTTCCCATGCCCAGGCGCTCAGCGCCCTGCAGGCGCGGGGGCTGGACATCAACCGCGTGACGCTTTACCGGCTGCTGGACCGGCTGGCGGCCTGCGGTGTGCTGCAGCGCCATGCGGACGACGACGCGCGCACCTGGCGCTACAGCCTCGCCGATCTGGACCAGGGACAGCTACCGCGTTTTGAGTGCAACGCCTGTCACCGGCAGTTTCGTGTGGCCGAGGGCAGCGCCCACACCCAGGCAGCGGCCAGCGACCTGTTGCGCACCCTGGCGAGCCTGGGGCATCAGGGCGTGCGGGTGGATGTGGCGATTCACGGCACCTGTGCTGGCTGTCTGCCTGCAGCCGATGGTGCCGGGGGGAAGTGAATTCGGCGCCACCCCAAAACTCACTGGCTGATCTTTCGCCCCTCTTCCACCTGGTATTCAAAGTAGTGCTGGAAGGCAAACACCACGCTGGCGGTGAAGGCGGTGGTGCCAAGCAGCAGCGCGATCACCAGTGCGCCAATGGTGAGCCAGTTGGTGTTGCCCGCGGTGGCGGCGGGGTCGTGTTCGGTGTTGAACCATCGGTTCCATTTTTCGGTATCGGTCAGTGCGTAAACGATGGCGGCAAGACAGCCGGCCGCGATGCTCGCACCCAGAAACGGAATCAGCACCCAGGACAGCTTGTCGTCCTGCCCGTACTGCAATACCCGGTCCACGCCCCACCAGCCCAACCCGGCAGCGATGGGGTGCAGCCACCCGATCCAGTCGAACACGCCGCGCAGGTAAAAGCGGTGTACGCCCAGGCTGCCAAGCAGCGTGGCCAGCCAAACCGCCAGCGTCTTGTTGCTTGCGCGCCCGCTCATGGGTTGGCCTCCGGTGCACAGCTGGCGCCAGCACCCAGGCTGCGCTGCATGAAGACGATGTCGAGCCAGCGGTCGAACTTCCAGCCGCAGGCGTTGATGGTGCCGGCAGGTTCAAAGCCCAGCGCGCGGTGCACGCCGATCGAACCCGTGTTGGCCGAGTCACCAATCACCGCCATCACGCGGCGCACGCCAGCGCGTTCCAGCGCAGTCATCAGTTCAGCGAGCAGGGCACGGCCCAGGCCCTTGCCCGCGGCCTCGGGCGCCAGGTAGATCGAGTCCTCAACCGAAAAACGGTAGGCCGCTCGCGGCTTGAACCAATTGCCATAAGCGAAGCCCAGCACCACGCCGGCTTCTTCCACCACCAGCCATGGCAGGCCTTTGTTCAACACATCGGCGCGGCGGGCAGTCATTTCGGTCACGGTGGGCGGCGTGGTTTCGAAAGTTCCGGTGCTGTGCAGCACGTGGTGGGCGTAAATCTGGGTGATGGCGTCGAGGTCGGCGTCTTGGCTGGGGCGGATCAGGGGCATGTTGGGTTTTTTCAGGGATACGGAGCGGACCGAATGATGCCTCAGGTCGGGGGCATCACAGGGCTATAATCGTGGGCTTTGCGGCGTTTCGCTGACCGGGTGGTCAGTCGTGTGTCTCAAGCGTTGCAATGAAACGGGTTGGTGTGGCGAGTTGCTGCAACAACCCAGCGGGATGCCAATGTTGGCGTTCCTCCACCCGAAGGATAAATCATGGTCGTCATCCGACTCTCCCGCGGCGGCTCCAAGTCGCGCCCTTTCTACAACATCGTGGTTGCCGACAAGCGCAACCGCCGCGACGGCCGTTTCATTGAGCGCATCGGGTTTTACAACCCCCTGGCGCGCGGTGGCGAAGAGCCCCTGCGCGTTGCGCTGGATCGCCTGACCTACTGGACCGGCGTGGGTGCCGAGCCATCGCCCACCGTGGCGCGTCTGGTCAAGCAACACGCGGCCAAGGCCGCCGTGGCTGCCTGATATTCGAACCCAACGGGCCCGGCCCTTGCGGGCCACCCGTTTTGTCTCGAGCGGCTCATGTCTGCCAATCCGTTTGTTGCCACTGCGCTGCCTGACGACGCGATTGAGCTGGGTCGCGTGCTTGAGGCCTGGGGCATCAAAGGCTGGGTTCGCATCCAGCCGCACGGTGCCGACACCGAGGCATTACTGACCGCCAACACCTGGTTCCTGCAGCCGCCCGAAGCCCGCTTCGCGCGCGGCTTTGAGGCGTTCTCAGGCTGCGTGCGGGTGACGGTGGCAGAAGTCAAAACGCACCGCGATGGCGTGGTCGCGCGGTTCGAAGGCATGGACGACCGCAACCTGGCCGAGGCGCTCAAGGGCGTGCGCATTTGCCTGCCACGCAGCGCCTTCCCAGCCACGCCCGAGGGTGAGTATTACTGGGTCGATCTCATCGGCCTTGAGGTGATCAACCGGCAGGGCGAATTCATGGGCGTGGTGCGCGACCTCATGCCCACCGGACCCCATTCGGTGCTGGTGCTGGAGCACACCGAAACGGTGGACGGCAAGGCGCACACTGCTGAGCGCATGATTCCGTTCGTGGCGGCCTATGTCGATGGCGTTGATCAGCAAGCCAGACGTATTACGGTCGACTGGCAAAAAGACTACTGAGCTCCCTTCGCGGTGGCCGCACCACCGGTGCAGGCGAGAGACAATAGCCCGATGCGGTTTGACGTCATCACCCTGTTTCCCGAGCTGTTCGAGCCGTTCTTCAAAAGCGGGATCACGCGGCGCGCGTTCGAGTCGGGCCAGGTGATGGTCAAGCTGTGGAATCCGCGTGACTTTGCCGACGGCAATTACCGGCGGGTGGACGACCGGCCGTTCGGTGGCGGGCCCGGCATGGTGATGATGGCTGAGCCGCTGTGGCGCTGCCTGCAGGCGGTGCGCGCGGATCGGGCTGAGCCCGAAGCGGCGCAGGCGCCAGTGGTGCTGTTTTCCCCCATCGGCCAGCCGCTGAGTCACGACGGCGTGGCAGCCTGGTCCCAGGGTGATGGCGCGGTCTTGCTTTGCGGGCGCTACGAGGGCATTGATCAGCGGTTCATCGACACCTGTGTGGATCGGCAGATCAGCCTGGGCGATTTCGTACTCTCGGGCGGCGAGATTGCGGCATTGGCTTTGCTCGATGCGGTGGCGCGCCTCATGCCCGGTGTGTTGAATGCCGAGGGCAGCCACCAGCAGGACAGCTTCAACCCGGCGCTCGACGGTCTGCTGGACAGCCCGCACCACACGCGTCCCGAGGTCTGGCTCGGCCCCCGCGGCCCGATGCCGGTGCCCGAGGTGCTGCTGGGTGGTCATCACGAGCGCATTGCGCGGCACCGCCGCGAACAAAGCCTCACGCTGACCGCGCAGTGGCGCCCCGATCTGTTGCAGCAGGCCCGCGCCCAAGGCCTGCTCGATCTCCAGGACGAGCGGTTTCTGTCGGGCGAATAAAAGCTATAATCCAAGGCTTTTCGATCCTCTGACCGGCCGCCATGACCGGGCCATCCCGCTTGTCGCCGGGCTCCCCGGAGCGCGCGGCCAGACAGGGCTCTTGCCGGATTCGTGGCCTTTAGTGCAGCGCGGTCATGATCGTGAAACAGGAACCCATGAACCTCATCCAGACCCTTGAGCAAGAAGAAATTGCTCGCCTGAACAAAGACATTCCCTCGTTTGCCCCTGGTGACACGGTCATCGTGAGCGTGAACGTGGTTGAAGGCACTCGCAAGCGTATGCAGGCCTACGAAGGCGTGGTGATCGCACGCCGCAACCGCGGCTTGAACTCTAGCTTCATCGTCCGCAAGGTCTCCAACGGCGAGGGCGTTGAGCGCACCTTCCCGCTGTACAGCCCACGCATCGCCAAGATCGAGGTCAAGCGCCGTGGTGCGGTGCGTCGCGCCAAGCTGTACTTCCTGCGTGAGCGCAGCGGCAAGTCGGCCCGTATCAAGGAAAAGCTGGGCGCCAAGGCGGACACCGCACGTCAGACCCCATCGGCTTGATCGCTGCGCTGTCCCTGAGAAAAAGCCGCTCCGCTGAGCGGCTTTTTTTCGTCTCACGGCCATGACCTCGTCCGCCCCACCGCCGTTGTTCGACCCGCGCCTGGTGCCGGTATTGCCTGCGCGCGCCGACGAGTTGCGTGATGCCGTCGATCCCCAGCGCCTCACCGCGGTGGGCCTGCGTGGTCTGTTCTGCGCGTTGCCTGTCTGGACGCCCGAACTGGTGCGGGAGCGCCGCTTTGGTGACCGCGCGCCGGCAGAAGCCGCGGTGCTGCTGCCGCTGGTGATGCGCGCGCGCCCCACCATCTTGCTGACGCAGCGAACAGCGCACCTCGCCACCCACGCCGGACAGATCGCATTGCCTGGCGGCAAGCTCGACGCCACCGATGCCGACGCGACCGCCGCCGCCTTGCGCGAAACCTTTGAAGAGACCGGCCTGCCACCTGAGCGGGTCGAGGTGCTCGGCACGCTGCCGGTCTACACCACGGGCACGGCATTTGTGGTCACACCGGTGGTGGGTCTGGTGCAGCCTGGCTTTGTTTTGCGGCCCAATCCGCACGAGGTGGACGATGTGTTCGAGGTGCCGCTGGACTTCCTCATGAACCCGGCCAATCACAGGCGCCACGCGCTCGAATGGGACGGTGTGCTGCGCGAGTGGTACTCCATGCCCTACCACGACGCCACGCCGGTGGGCACCCAGGAGCGCTTCATCTGGGGTGCCACCGCTGGCATGTTGCGCAACTTCTACCGCCTTCTGGTCGCCTGAAATCGCGGTCCCAGGACGGTTGCAGGCCAGGGGCCTGGGCGGTGCGCCGCTATGATCCGCCCATGGGATTTTTTGCCATTCTCATTGCCTTGCTGCTGGAGCAGGCGCGCCCGCTGGCTTATGACAACGCCGCCCACGCGGCGCTGCGCAGCTGGGCACGCAGCATGCGCCGCAACATCGACGCTGGCCATGCCGCGCAAGGCTGGATCGCCTGGTCGCTGGCGGTGGGCGCCCCCACGCTGGCCGCGCTGCTGATCTACTGGGCGCTGTGGTCGTTCAGCAGTGTGATGGGCTTTGTCTGGCTGGTGCTGGTGCTGTATGTCACGCTGGGTTTTCGACAGTTCAGCCACCATTTCAGCCAGATACGCCGCGCGCTGGACATGGGGGACGAAGCGCAGGCGCGCGAGAAGCTGGCCGCCTGGCTTCGGGTGGACCCGGGCAGCCTGCCGCGCGCCGAGCTGCTGCGTCAGGTGATTCAGCACTCGGTGCTGTCGGCGCATCGGCATGTGTTCGGCGTGCTGGTGGTGTTTGTGGTGTTCTGGATGCTGGGTCTGGGCCCGGCAGGCGCCATTTTTTACCGCATGGCCGAATACCTGTCGCGCAACTGGCAGGCCCGGGCCGACAACTCGCGCAGCCCCGCGCTGCAACACGCCGCCGCGCGCGCCTGGGTCTGGGTGGATCACCTGCCCGCCCGCGCCACCGCGCTGGGTTTTGCGGTGGTGGGCAATTTTGAGGAAGCGGTGGCCAGTTGGCGCAGCGATGCCCAGCTCTATGCACCCGGCAGCGACGGGGTGGTGCTGGCGGCCACCTCGGGTGCGCTGAACGTGCGTCTGGCGCCTCGGACCATGGCGGCACAGCCGGTTGTTTCAGTGGCCGATTCGGAAAGCGTCAGACCCGACCCGCAACTGGCGCACCTGGGTGGTGTGGTGGGCCTGGTGTGGCGCTCAGTGGTGCTGTGGATGCTGGTGCTGGCGCTGCTCAGCCTGGCGCGCTTGCCGATCTGAGCCGCGCTCAGTAGCTGCGCTTGTCCGACAGCTCGGCGAACAGTTCGCCGTAAATGCGGTAGCGGTTGGCATCGATGGCCAGTGGGTCGTCCACCACCGCCATGCCCGCTTCCTGCACATGCGCCCGTACCCCGCAGCCCGGTTCGTGCAGGTGGGTGCAGTTGTAGAAACGGCAGCTGCCCAGCGTGGCGCGCAGGTCTGGCATGCAGGCGGCGAGTTGCGTGGGTTCGATGTGGTTGAGCCCGAATTCCTGAAATCCTGGCGAGTCGATCAGCGCGGTGTGGCGGCGGCTGTCGGTCCAGTACCAGGTGGTGCTGGTGGTGGTGTGTTTGCCAGAGTTGAGCGCACGCGAAATCTCACCGGTGAGCGCGCTCGCGTGGGGCACCAGCCGGTTGACCAGCGTACTTTTGCCCACGCCCGACGGCCCCAGCACCAGCGTGACCCGGCCATCAAGCCGCTGTTGCAGCGTATCCAGTCCGTGTTCGGCATTGGCGTTCAGGCACAGCGGCAACACGCTCACGCCCATGCGCCGGTAGGGTGCCAGGCGCTCCCAGGCCCTCTCAAACGTGGGCTGCAGGTCTTGTTTGTTGAGAACCACCAGCACCGCGATGCCCTCGGCCTCGGCGGCGATCAGGGCCCGGGCAAGCTGGCGCTCGGAAAACTCGGGGTCGGCAGCAAGCAACACCAGCACCTGGTCGAGATTGGCCGCAAACGACTTGGTGCGCAGTTCGTCCTGGCGGTAGAAAAGATTGCGTCTTGGCTCGACGCGCTCGATGCTGCCCTCGTCCCCGCTGGTCTGCCACAGCACCGCGTCGCCCACCACCACCGGATTTTTCTTGCCTCTCGGGTGGCAGATGCGCCGCTCGCCGTCGGGCGTTTCCACCAGGCAGTGCCGTCCGTGCGCAGCGACCACGCGCCCCGGCTGAAGGTCGGTGCTGGTGGCGCTGGGTGCGCCGCGTCGCGGGGCGCTCAAGACCTCGCCTTTGTGAGGGTTCGCATTCAGGCCTTGAGCAATGCGTCAACCGCGGCGGCGCAGTGGAAATCGCTGACCGAAATGCCGCCGACGTCGTGGGTGTTGAATCGCACGGTGCAGCGGCCGTAAGACACATTCAGGTCGGGGTGGTGGTCTTCCTGGTGGGCCACCCAGGCCAGTGCGTTCACAAAGGCCATGGTCTGGTGAAAGTTGCTGAAAGCAAATGCCTTCTCCAGCGCGCCGTCCATCAGCTTCCAGCCTTGCGCGGCATCGCCGTTGAGCTGGGTCAGATGGGCGACGATTTCGGTGGCGGACAGGGCTCGGCGGTTCTGGTGAATGGGATTCATGGTGTGTTCAGTGGGCGGCACGCAGTCGCGCCAGCCGTTCGCTGGCTGGCGGGTGCGAGTAGTAGAAGCGGGCGTAAAGCGGGTCGGGGGTGAGGGTGCTGGCGTTGTCTTTGAACAGCTTGAGCAGAGCGGTTGCCAGGTCGGCACCGCTGGTCTGACTCACGGCGTAAGCGTCGGCCTGAAACTCGTGGCGCCGCGAGAGCTGCGCCATCAGTGGCGAGAGAAAAAAGGTGAAGAGTGGGACCACCATCAAAAACAGAATGAGCGCCAGCGCGTCGTTGGGCGCGTCCAACGCGGGTGTCACGCCCAGGCCGCTGTAGAACCACAACTGTCCCGACACCCAGCCCAGCGCGGCAAAGCCCAGAAAACTCAAGCCGAACAGCAGCAGCACGCGCTGGAGGATGTGGCGGTGTTTGTAGTGACCCAGCTCGTGCGCCAGCACCGCGTCGACCTCGGGCGGCGAGAGTTGTTGCAGCAGCGTGTCGAAAAACACCACGCGTTTGGCGGCGCCGAAACCGGTGAAGTAGGCGTTGGCGTGGGCGCTGCGCTTGCTGCCGTCCATCACAAACAGCCCCTTGGCCGCGAAGCCGCAGCGCTGCATCAGCGCCTGCACGCGCGCGGTCAGGGTTTCGTCTTGCAGGGGTTCGAATTTGTTGAACAGCGGTGCAATCAGCGTTGGGTAAAGCACCAGCGCCAGCAGGTTGAACGCCATCCAGGCGCCCCAGGCCCAGAGCCACCACAGTGGCCCGGCGGCGCCCATGAGCCAGAGCACCAGCGCCGCGATTGGCAGGCCGATGAGCGAGCCCAGCAGCGTGCCTTTGGCCAGATCAACCAGCCACAGCGAGAGCGTCATTTTGTTGAAGCCAAAGCGCTCCTCGACGCGAAAGGTGGACCACCAAGACAGCGGCAGCGAGAGCAGTCCGCCGACCGCAGCGAATGCGCCGAGCAGAGCGAGCTGCTGCAGCATGCCGCTGCCCATCGCGTCCAGCAGCAGCCCGTTGAGCCAGTTCAGGCCACCCAGCAGGGTCCAGGCCAGCAGCAGGGCGGCCTCGAACGACATGTCGAGCAGCCCCAGGCGTGACTTGGCCACCGTGTAGTCCGCTGCCTTCTGGTGCGCCGCGAGCGACACCGCGTCTGCAAACGCGGGCGGCACCGCGCCGCGGTGGCGCGCCACATGGCGAATCTGGCGGCTGGCCAGCGTCACACGCACAAACAGGCCCAGCAGCAGCAGGGTGCAAAAGGTGGCGGTCATGAACCAGGCGGCGAAATCCATGGGTGGGGAGTCTATCGAAGCGCCACCGCCCGCGCTGGTGGCAGGGCCTGCGCGCGGATCGGCGAAAATCGGGCGCATGACCCTTACTTCATCCCCCGCTGCCGACCCCGTTCCCGCCACCCTCGCCAAGAGCGACCAGAACCTGATCTGGCTCGATTGCGAGATGAGCGGCCTGGACCCCGAGAAGGAGCGCCTGCTGGAGATTGCGGTGGTCATCACCGGCCCGCAGCTGACGCCACGGGTCGAGGGCCCGGTGATCGTGATTCACCAGAGCGACGCGCTGCTGGGCGCCATGGACGCCTGGAACAAGGGCACGCACGGGAAAAGCGGATTGATCGACAAGGTGCGTGCCAGCACGGTGAGCGAGGAAGCGGCGCAGACCGAGCTGCTCGTGTTCATCAGCCAATACGTTCCCCGGAGCGGTTCGCCCATGTGTGGCAACACCATCAGCCAGGATCGGCGCTTTCTGGTCAAGTACATGCCCAGGCTGGAGGGGTACTTTCATTACCGCTGCCTGGATGTGAGCACGCTCAAAGAGCTGGCCAAGCGCTGGCGGCCCGAGGTGTACGACAGCTTCAAGAAGCAGCAAAAGCACACCGCGCTGGCCGATGTGCACGAGTCGATCGACGAGCTCGAACACTACCGAACGCACTTCCTGCGGTGAGCGTTTTTGGAACGAGCGTGCGGTATTTATCAGGGTTTACCCAAAAGTCTGCGATAATCGTCGGCTGCGCAGGAAACTGCGCTGATTTGTGCATCTGCCTCACACACAGGCCTCCCGAAACACGCTGACCACTTTCTTCAAGAGAGCGAGCAGCCGCCCTGGTTCACGCCAGCGGCCACGCGGAAGAGGTCATTCGCTCCCGGCGTCACCCGAGTTATGTGACCCATGGCGCGTTGTCCGTTTGATGGTTGATGTTTTGTAACCACGAACGGATTCAGCGCCCGGGAACGCTCGCCACACATGGCGGCTTTTTGTCCCGTGCCTAGATTCGATCAATTGCGCCCAAGCGCAAGGACGAACATGAGCGACTCTTTTGAAGAACGCGGCGAATTCACGCCCGATTCCATTTCCACCACCCTCGCGGCCACGGCCGCCGATGCGCGCGAGATCCTCACGGCCGAGGTCGAGCTCGATGCCACCGAGCCCGCAGTGACCGAGCCCAATGGCTTCGAGCTGCTGGGCCTGGCGCCCGAGCTCGTGCAGGCCTGCGCCGATCTCGGTTATGCGCAGCCCACGCAGGTTCAGAACAACGTGATCCCCAAGGCCATGCTGGCCGAGGGCGAGCAGCGCTTCGCCGACCTGATGGTCTCCAGCCAGACCGGCAGCGGCAAAACCGCGGCTTTCCTGCTGCCTGTGCTGCACACCCTGCTGCAACAGCAGGCAGCCGCCGAGGCCAAGGAGCGCAGCGACTTCGATCGCGCCACCACCGAGGCCCTGGCCAAGGGCGAAGCGGCGCCCAAGCGCCCCAAGCGCAAAGACCCCACCAGCCCGCGCAACTTCAAGGCCGCCACCCCGGGCGCCCTGATCGTCTGCCCAACGCGCGAACTCGCGCAACAGGTGGCACACGACGCCATCGATTTGGTGCGCCATTGCCGTGGTCTGCGCATTGCCAACGTGGTCGGTGGCATGCCCTACCAGCTGCAGATTGCCAAGCTGCAAAACGCCGACTTGGTGGTTGCCACACCCGGCCGCCTGCTCGACCTGCAGCGTTCGCAGCAACTCAAGCTCGACCAGGTGCAGTTCCTGGTGGTCGACGAGGCCGACCGCATGCTCGACCTCGGCTTCTCCGACGACCTGGCCGACATCAACGAACTGACCAGCCAGCGCGGCCAGACCATGATGTTCTCTGCCACCTTCGCGCCGCGCATCCAGCAGCTGGCCATGCGCGTGATGCACGAGGGCGGCAAGCATGTGCAAAAGGTGCAGATTGACACGCCGCAGGAGCAGCACGTCAACATCGAGCAGAAGCTGTTCTGGGCCGACAACGCAGATCACAAGCGCAAGCTGCTCGACCACTGGCTGCGCGACACCGGCATCAACCAGGCCATCGTGTTTTGCAGCACGCAGATTGAATGCGACGGTTTGGCCACCGATCTGCAGCAGGTCGGCTTTGCTGCCGTTGCGCTGCACGGCGCGCTCAGCCAGGGCATGCGCAACCGCCGCCTGATGGCGCT
>JFJP01005734.1_pt1 | contig 13502 bp, 4 predicted proteins | sample 431651 | NCBI WGS metagenome assembly JFJP01 (sample SAMN02602958, study PRJNA72255) | Microbial mat metagenome, whole genome shotgun sequencing project. | biome: fresh water; feature: sink hole; material: water; isolation source: purple microbial (photo- and chemosynthetic) mats found in...
AAATCCGGCCAGGCCCGGCTGAACAGATAGCCCAGTTTCAGTACATGGGTTTTGCCGGTGCCGTTGTCGCCAATGATGATGTTCAGGCCGGGTGAAAACTCAAAGAACGCGTCTTGGCAAACGGTGAATTGCCGGATGTGGAGGGTTTTCAACATGAGGTTTCTTTAAATATAAGAAGTGTCCGAAATGCCCAACAATCTTTTTGTGTTGCGCGATGACAATTCAGAAGAGAACTTGGTCGTAACCACTGCGTTGCAGGCGCTTGCCCAACTAATTTTGTTGAACGTCATTCTCAGGATTCCCGTATGTACGAAATATGACTGCGGTTTTGACTGCTCCGGAAAATTTCGCAATCAAGCGCTTCACTTGCATCCAACGGCTCAAGATGAGCTAGCTTGTTGCGCAACCTGCGCCACTTCTCAGCTTTTTGCTGTATCGCTGAACTCAGTCGCCTTGTATGAGCCACATACGCCAATTGACCAATTTCCAGATCATCAAGATCAATAATTTGATCTTCCCCCATTTGAAATGGCACACTGACCATGGGTTTCATCCGTCGCGCCAACTCGCGCCGATGGATTTCAAGTGCCGGCAAAATTTCGGTAGCCTGTGCTGACCAAATGCGCATAATCAAATCTGCATGCGGATCTCCTTGAGATGCAAGAAGAAACGGATGCGCCAATTCAATATCATCCAAACATTGCAAACCACCAGAGTCCCAACTTCGGGTCATTCCGACTGGATGGCCCAAAGCCTCACACGCCGATCGAATCATGACAGCAGGCTGGAAAAGGTCATCCGGTCGTTGGTCAAGCAGATGATCGGCCAAGGCAAAATCCCACAAAGCTAGGCGGCTGATCATGCGAGCCACAAGTCTGGAGGCAAAATCCAATTTGCCTCTGCTGCGAAAAACTTGGTTCACATATAGCAGCATATCAAGCTCACCAACGACATTTTTCCATTGAAATATTTTGAGTGCAGCAGCTCTTGGTGGTAGATCAGAAGCGGCTACACCCTCGGTGACAACAATCAGCAATGGCCGATCAAAACATAGAACACTGCGGCTGGCAACTTCATATTCTGTAAGGAATCGCTTCCAGACTGGCCAGACTGCCGACCCAACACCACTGACCAGAACAATCACACCTGCACCCAAGCACTGCCTTAGTAACGCAATTGATCGACGTTGTGCACCGCAGTCGTCTAAATCCAGACTCGAAAACAGGCGATCAACCGGATCGCTTGCGTCGGCGTTGACGTGTCCAGCCAAACGCCAGCCTTCGTCATGCAGCTTTTGCTCCAATGCAGTCGATAGCCCTACAGCAGCATTCAAAGGCTTGGCCAGCACCAGATTTTGGCCATCTCGCAAAGCCTCAACAACCTCAGACAGAAAACTTCCTGGTCCAGGCAATGACCACCAGTCCATCAGTTCACCATCCTGGTCAGAACGGTTTTCACAACCGGATCCAGGCTCCAAAGATTGCCGCCGTCACGCCTGACCAATCCCAATAGATCAGCCCAACGAAGCACCCGCTGCACCAGTGCCGGATCACATTCAGCAATGTCTGCCAAATCTGTCGGCTCAACTGCCTCCCCGAGTTCGGCAAGAATTTTCAGTATCTGTTGCGGTGCATGGATGTGCAGGCCAAAACTGCTGGCGTACTGCTCGATTTTTTCGCGGCTCAATGGCTGTAGGTTGGCCGCCTCCACACGCCGCTTGAATTCCTGTGTTTCCTTGCAGCCGTCTACTAGGTCAAGCAGCAATCCTGGCCAGAAGCCGGTGGCATGCCGGAGTCCTTTTCGCTGATCGCCATTGATTGGAAATTGCTGGTCTTGTAGCCAATGCTGGACAAATCCGTCTTGCCAGGGCAGCAGGGATATCCAGGGGCGCATGTCCATCGCCACAAAAGTGTTTTCATCACTAACGGCTGTCCACAACGTCCCTGGATCAGCCAGGAAAACCAGAGATACAAATTTGCTGTCCGACTTCAAATGCTTTATTTTCTGTGTAGCCTCTTCAATCCACAGCGAACTCCACGGCACATTCGGCGGCACCACCAGCACGCTGATGCCTTCGGTTTTGCGCTTATCCAGCGCACGCGCCAGTGTTCGGATGAAATCAGATTGATCCGGGCAATCATCAAGCACCGTCAGGCTACCGTTTTGCCCAAGATAGTCCTGCAAACCCGTCACCAGTTCATCAATGCCAGCAGCGCGGGTGCCGGCCACCGCAGCCACTGAGTTGGTGCGGCGCAGCAACTCGCTAAGCTGCTGGAAGGTCAGCGGGTTGCGGCGCGGTCCGTTCCGATCGGTGCGCAACGGTGGCCGAAAGACGGTTGACTCGAATTCCACCGATGGCTCGCGCTCCTTCCGTAGCACGACCTCTATTTCTTCCTGGCTACCCAGCAGCAGCAGGACGTTGACATTGCGCAGCGTGTAGCGGCTGTCGCCGACGCGCCGCAATACGCCAAGCTCGACCATTTCATCGAGCAACACACGAAAATCAAGTTCACTGGTCTCATGAAAACCTTCCGGCCACCAGTGCATCGCTCCGTCTTCCCGGATGCGCTGCCAGTCCATGCCTTCACTGTGGGCATAGCGACCCCGCAGTGCATCAAGCGCCAGCGCATAGGACACCACTTCATAGCGCAGATCAAGCTGTAGTGTTAGGTGAAATTTGGCTCGGATTTCATCGCGCAAATCACCACTCGAATAGACCGACTCAATGTCGCGGTCTTCAATTCGGTAACGTGGTCCCGCCAGCTTTTGGACGCTGCCCATCTTGGTCAGCATATGCTTGAGCAGGTGTGAGCAATAAAGCTGGATCAGGCTGGGGTAATAATTGGTTTGCGCCAAGATGCGGATCACCAAGCTGCGCGCCTCAAAATCGAAGCCGGCCGCCGCTAGTGGCTTGCGCACCAGATCTTCGGCTTCCCTGACTTCGTGATCCGCCACCAGCGGACCAATCTTGATTGGTTCACCAAAATGTGCCAGCGGATGATTGGCATTTTCGGTCATGCGCAACACATTGTGCAAGCCAGCAAATACCACCTTGAAGCGGCGGCCAGAGACATCCATCAAATTTTTCAGACGCCGGGTTTGTACAAAATCGTCGCGCCCGTCCTGTTCGAAAAACCGGTCTGCCTCGTCGAGTAACAGCAAGATGCGCCGCTCGCTGTCGGTGTCGAGAAACTGCCGAATTGCAGCCAGCAAGTCATCCACATTGTTGCTTTTTTTAGAGGGTGCAGGGGTATGGAATGCAGTGCCAATCACCCCAATAACTTTCAATTGCTCAGCCAGGCAAACCCATATCTCGTCGGCCTTGCGGCTGACCCCTATACCTTCGGCACGCAGGTCAATCCAGCATGAGTAACGTCGTTCATCGGGTGCATGAAAAGACTGCTCAGCGCGCCGGAGCAGAGCGGTTTTGCCAAGCTGGCGACCGCCATAAATGAAGCAACGCCCATTGAGGCCCAGTACAGCATCGAGTTCGGCACTGCGACCGTAGAACATTTCCGACGGCACCAGACCAGCCGTTGCGTCGTAAGGCATCGAATAACCGAACGGCAGTGCCACCTCAAAAAGTGCCGCCAAACGTGACCCGCTCTGGCCGCACAGATAAATTAGCATGAGTTCATCGATCAGCAAAAATGCTCTTTTTTGCAATTTGGCTAGGCGACTGGCATCGCGCCATTTACGTTCTGTCATGCGCCCAAAATACAGAACAATGGTGGCGCGCTGCAACGTCGAGTCACCCACCAGTTGAACGATGTCATCCTCGGTGGGGCGCTCCCAGGCACACACCACACGGTATTTACCCTTAGCGCTTGATCCGAAATGCGGAATCGGGCAAATGTGCCGGTCTGCAATCAGTGATGCCTCCAGCGCCCACAACTCGCGTCCGGAATTGCGCTCAAGCGCAGACACCCCCTGCACAGTAAAGCCCAGACCAGTCAGCAATGTCTCAAGACGCCCTTCCTCTGCCTTTTTCCTAGATTTGAGGTCGGCCCATGCTGCGTACATGTGGGCTGCCTGGTCGCGCTGTGCCCCGGGCACATTGTGTAAGTCAAGAGATGGCACGCTTTGACCTTGCTTGATCGCTGATTCGATAGCATCGCGGGTTCGCTGTAACTGTACCCATGTGTATAGCGATTGCATCGCCAGTGGAAAAAACTCCGAGAAACGATCAACGTGAGAACTGACTTGCGGCCAGGCAGGCAGACCCGCCGACAGACGTTCGAGCAGCTCATTGGCCGTGGCAATGTCGCCAATTTCAAGCACTGCATCGATCTCGACTACACCGACATCGGTATAAGTAGATGGGTTCAATTTGGCAATGGACTTTCGAATATCAGAGGTTTTTACGTCAAGGCTTTCCTGAACTGCACGCTTGATTTCAGCGACAGCCAGACTGGCATTGTCGAAACGGAGACATTGCTCCATTTGTGCTTCCCAGCGGATCAATGCACTTTCGTGGGTATCACGGTCCGCATCGGTCAAATAACCATAGGCTGAACCAACATCCACATCCCGACGCGTCTCATCAATGTTCCTCCGCAGCTTGGTACGCCAGCTTTCACGTTCACGATTCAAATCCGTTTGCCACTGGTGAATATCCTGACCATCTTGGACTGACCACCCTTCCTGTACTTGCTGTAGTTGTGAAATCAATGTTGCACCATGCAAATCGCCATCTTCAAGGCGTTGTTTGAAAGCTGCTTGCCAGTCCGGCTGAGAACCAGCCCATACGGTAATCGATGTAATCAGCGCAGATCCTGGGGTCAGGCTAACCCATTCATCGGCCACGCGAAGCGGACGCACCAGCAGCAGGCCGCGCCCGAGAATTTCGCGCGCTTGCGGTTCGCCGACAGGCAGTTTGGCCGCCGGATCAAACAGCGCCCACATCGACTGCATAGCCATGAGAACAACAGAACGTGCGGCATCTATCAAACCCCATACATCCTGCTCATGATCAATTTGTAGTTCAGCCACCACTATTGGGCGACGATTTTCGAGTTCAGAGCGTACTTCTTGCAACAGCATATGCATTCGGTCACCTGCGTGACCCTGAATGTCAGCCAGCGTAACCCAGCGCCGTGCGAGGTTCAAAGCTCCATCCGCAAGGCGCTCTACATGATCAAGCGCATTAGCAATGATTTCTTCACCCTTGGCACGTTGCAATTCTTTTCGATCCGTATGGCGCACCAGCTTTTGGAATTCACTGGTGTTGGAAATCTCGCCAATGCGCTTTTTGACCCACGACACATCAGCTTGACGGGGTGGCTGCTCGTTTGCAATCACGGGTGCCAGGAGTTTGCCAATCACGTTGTCCGACTTCAGCCAGGCGCGCCACACCTTGGTGGCAGGCGCGTACTTGATGGTGAAATTTGGTGCCTGGTTGCTCAACCAATCTTGCGTTTCACGCGCCAGTGTTTTGAAGTCATTTTGTACTGCGGCTGCGCTACGTGCCAGTCTAAGTGTCGAAGGTTCAATTCGGAACGTCTGCATGCGTTCGCTGCAATCGCGCAGACGCTTCACCAGGTCATATAGTGCTGCATACCGGCTGTCAAGGTGCAGATAGCCAGCGATCGACGAGGCACCGGTGCCCGGCACCAGAATCATTGGTCGCAGCGTAGCCGCCACCAGCAGCAAATTGAGTGCGGTATGCCAGGAGTCCGGTCCAGGCTCAGTGAAGCTTTTTTCTGACAAGCGCGCCAGATGCTCAGCCAGCGCAATTTGCACGCTGCCGTCAGGCAATACCAGCTCGTTCGCCAGCGCCACACTGGCCAGCAACTCCGGTGGTGGCACCTTGAAGCCCGACCCTACTGGCGGCGACACCACGAAACCCCTCTTTTCATCAACCATCGCCCTGACAAGCTGGTACGCCAGCGAGAACTGTCCACTTTTCAACAGCAACCAGATAGGTCTACAAGCCTGACCTGCTTCTATTGAATACGTTTGATCTTCTGTGATTTGCGTTGACACAGGAGCCGCTGCATCTGTTTCATCTGGGGCAAGAACGGCTGGATCTATCAGTACATCAGGCACTTTTACAGCCACCTGCAATTCGGCGGGCGGGCTGGCAATATCAAATGCTGCGACCTTCTCCACATCATCCGGCAGATCAACCGTCTCTGTGCTGTACGCACCAGTATCAAGGTTCGGCGCAGACCCAAGCAGCACCAAAGACATATCCCTCAATGGCAAGTGATCATCACTGGTCGGCAAAGCTGTCGATACAAACTCAGCATCTGCAACGGCAGACGCTGGCGCATCGTCTGTAGGGAGCATCAGTCGATAGTCAATTTGGTGATCAAACGCGGCTGCATTGGGTGACACAGCAGCCAACAAGGCATCCTCCAGATCGGGCAATGCTGCTTCTGCGTTCAATAAATCTTGCTGGCATTGGGTTTTTCGACTCTCGGCGATTCGACGCTCTGCAAAGCCATGAACTTTTATCAACTTGCTAGTTGCACTATCCACCAGTTCTTTCGCCAATAATCGTTTTTTGAGTGCCGCTCTATAGTGCTCCACCGCCACACTACACCGCTGCTCTGCGAATTCAGCATCTGCTGCAAGATCGCACAATGGTTCATCAAAGTTAGCTGCTGATTTTGCAGTTTGCCAACGCGCTTCGATTTTTTCTATCAGTTCATCTTCCAACCATCCGAATGCTCCATCCTCTTGCAGTACATGACAAATCGCCAACAAGTGGAAAATCTTTGCATCGCAATTCGCCAGAGCTGAAACCTTGTCTTCTGGCAAATCGCATGCTAATTCTTCGAACTCCTTTGACAAAATCAACAAATCTAAAATTGATTTTTTGCTTGGCTGTTGTGGTAACTCTCGGTGAATTAATCCAAGTCTTGACACCAAATCGCACCAAGTATCCTGCCTTTTTGTTTCAATATTCTGTGCATCCAAAGCAAGATCAGCGGAATTGTCTTTTTCTGCCACCCCATTATTTTCGGAGCATGTGTCACCATCGCTGCATCTCACCAAATCTCCCAAATCGACCTGTAACCCTGGACAGCGATCAATAGCGTGCCGAATAAACCAGTCAGACATACTAATCGAAGACAAGGAAAACACGGCGTGGGATACCACGTTCTGGCGCAATTCATCAAATTCCTTCCAGTGATCCAACTCGACTAACAGATCTGGCCAAAGCATAAAGACACCAAAATCCATTCGATTGGCAATTTTCTTACCTCGGCTTTCGATATTAGCTTTTATGTCTGGCCATTCGGCGCAATCAGTAATGAGCTTTGTTTCATTCAACCGAAGAGTTTTCCATTTTGAATTAAATGAATTCAACAATGGAATATCAATTGCCAATGCAAATCCCATGCGACTCACTTTGGCTGATCCTTCAAAATTTACCGCCCAAAAAGCACCAAATCGACTATACGGATCCATGTAACGAATCAACACATTTAAATCTACCTGATCAATTTTTAAACCTCGACATGCAATCTCACTTCGAGTAGTCTTTGGCACACATGGGAAATCCCGTTTCAACTTTCGATTTAGACCAGCCATACGCTGCATTAAGGCTAACGCCGCAACCGTTTCACTTTCTGGCGCAATCAAAGAATTGGGTAACCCTTCTACAGGTCTGCATATGTACTCTGAAAAATCCATTTCGTTTCTCCATCACTTAGTGTGTGCTGCAAATCAGCACTTTATTGGTAAATCTTACTGACTGTACGTAAAAAATCTTATTGATCATTTTGGTACGCAAAAATGCTGTAACAAGAGGTACTTACAAAATTCAAATTTGACGCAGCCAGAAATCAAGTCAATGCTGAAATTTTCAGCACTTTTTGAAGATGTAGAGAATTTTGGTGGCTAACTCATCAAATTCCTCTTGCTTTTCCCGCAGCAACTCCTCGCAAGATACTGCGAACTGGTTTTGATGTTGGTATTGCCTGAAGTTTTGCGTTTTTGAGTCATAGCAACAACCGCGTCAATTGATCGGCGCACAGCGCTACGACTCTCATCATCAAGTAGCACATTACCTTGACAGGTCCACGCACTGGAACATGCCTGGCACCGAACTCGTCTTTGAGTCGTGCATTGCAAGGCTTGAGCAAAGGCGTATACACCATCGGCCACCAAAGATTCAGCAATCACCATCACTTCAGGCACTGCCGACAGCGACTCAACATTGATCCTTGTCGTGGTAGTTGGAGCGCCAGTCCACCGTGTCATTTTTGTAAATGGCTGGCATAGCCTGTGCCACTGCCACATTGCCAACATCTACAAAACTAAGCCCATATGCCACTGACAACCGGTCGTAATCGGACTGAGCCAGACCTGACGCAACAAGATCACTTGGAACACCCAATTCTCGGCGCTGCGACTCTAGCCAACGAAAATTGGATGCTTTATGCAGTGCGAGTGAGAGGTTTTTATACAAGGGGAGTCTTGAGCCACCGCCACAAAGGAAAAAAGGCAAATTTGCAATGTCAATTTTTCCAACAATTCTCGAATTTACGGGTTTCTGAATGCCGTGACCGCGAACTTGCAAAACTAATCGATTCATGTAGAAGTCCTCATCGGGATTGACAGCACCGCCAAAAAATGTGGCCTGCAAGCCTCGAAAGTAGCCGTCATAGTGTTCTGGAATTGGGTGTATTTGTTCGGTAGGCAGACTGATGCTTTTCAGTTTTTCAATAAGTGCATCAACATTTGCATAACAATTTTTTGCGAGTTGCTGATGCCACCATTTCAGTCGTGTACGGTGCAGATTGATTACCCCGTTAGGTTCAACCACTGAAGTAAACAACGAAAAATCCCAGGTACCAATGTCTGTACTTTTGACTCGAAACAATGACACATCAACTGAGCCCGCCCCAACATCGACAATGAGATAAATATTCTTTGCTTTTACGTCAAATTGGCGCGACATCACAAAGCCATAAATTTGGGCTGCTAGTTCTGGGACGACCGATACCTCAAGTGCCTCGCTATTGAATTCAGATTGACCCTGAATCGACATTAACGCCTTGGCACATGCTGTCCTGCTAACCATACCTGCCTCGCCCGCAACAGCCCAAGCTGAAGCCAATACACGACCCATCACTTGGCCAACTTCATCATTCACGGCACGGTCAATTGCACGCCCTAACACCAGCTTCCAAAGTAAAGTTCTATTGGCGAAGCTATCTGCATGCTCTCGAAACAGCCATGCGCGACAGCGTCGAATGACCAGAGCTAAAAAACCAACAAGCGTTTCTTGAACATCGCAGTCAAATGATCCGGCCAGAAACCGCAGTTTGAGATCACGATGGGCTATGACACCCTTTGTTAACGAAAAAACACCTGCCGTTTCAAAGACTCTACTTGGCAGCAAATATCCATTTACACCTGAAGCATCCATAAACGGTACTGCGTAGGCTTTGCCCGCACCACGATCACCAAGAACAAGTTTGACGCTGGACGTACCAAAATCGAGACCCATCACAATGTCTCGTCCACGACCAGCTTGACCTGGAAACTGCACCTGAATACCTTCAAGTTCATTAATTTCCAGCAACTTGAAAGCATTTCCAAATCCAGCATCCCAAACGAACTCAGCATCCGACGAAATTTCCAATCGAATTTCTGGTGACTGCGGCAATGGTTTCGTTGGTGTTGCAGCCTGCAAATGAGGATACCGTGGTACTTTATAAATCGATGATGGTTTTAATTTCGATTTATTTATAACCACCCGACCTGCACTTGGCAGCAACGACTTAATGATCAAGGAATTACTGGGGGTGGTGTGCTTTCTTTCTAGTTTTTTCTTTGGATGTTCTGATTTCGGTATAGACCGATACTTCTTATATGTAACTGAAATTCCAGCACGCGCTATTGTTGCCTCCGAAATGGGTTCACCTTTTGATTGTGACAGGTGATCTGCCGCAGTATCGCCAGGGCAACTTTCGGTTTTAACACTCCCTGCAATTTTCGAGTCAGTATTTTTCTCAATCGCGGGATGTGCTGCCAATACACTCGCCTTAACTTTCTCCGCCAGTGCTGCGTTATACGCATCTAAAAATGATGCAGCCATATAGTCTTCCTTGGTTTTATAAAACTCGTATAACACCTGATGAAACCGCACTCTGTTCTGCTTCAAGTTTTTCTTTTTTATGCAGTTGAGCAATACGTGTTTCAACGCTCTGCGTTAGCTTTTTCAGCGTTCCCTCCCACATCGGTATCAGTCTGCGTTGCTTATGGTTCGTTGCAAGACGGAATTTCTCAATGGTTTCGGCGGTCTTCTTGCGCTTTTGGTCGAGTTGGTGTTCTAGTAACTGAATCATAAGCTGGATTCGATCCGAATCCTCTCGCTTATATGAATCACGAAAAGCATAAAACCGTTCCTCTAACTCTGCACGACAAGCATCCTGTAGAGCAGCAACATACTCAGGTTCATTGATCGACTTTGCACCCAACCAGTCACCACCCATCAGCGCAGCCGCATTGATGAACTGCTCTGCCTGATCGCCATCATGCACTGTCCCCGTGGCAAGATGAACCGCCCTATATTCCAGTCGCTCCATATCACGCGAGCCAGAGAGCATCCAACGCATGACAACAAATACATAAACGCCTTTTGTAACATCACCGATTAGATCTGCTGCAACCGATACAGCAACTGCCGGTAGATAGATTGAAGCATGTGAACTGGTGCGTTGGTGCTCACTGACGAAGCGAACCAAGGGGTGATCTTGAGTTAGCTTTTCTACACCAATGGGAGCGCGGCCATGTCGGTTGTCAAATAACAGAATCGGGGGCGGAATTGCCAGCACCTTGGTTCGCCCCTGCAAGCGCCGAGCTTCGAGGAACTCCTGAAACGCCACTCTGCAATCCATCGATAAATTTGCACTGACCAGTAGCTCATCAGAATCTCTGGAAAAAAAATCAGTCCCAGGAAAATTTTTAACCAAGTAATCATTGACATAAGCAAAAAGATCACGACCTTGAATATAGCGGCCAAGGTTTTGAGCAGCTTTTACCTTGTTTTGAATAAAGTCACCATGTGCAATAAGTTGCGTAGCCTCACGCTCAAGCTTTTGCTGATCCAAATCCAATCGTTCAAGCACAATTGTCGAGTTCTTAATGCGCGTAGCTTGCTCCTGTGGTGACATCTTGTGCGACAGCAACTCATACGACAAATTTCGAATGACATCACCCAGTACGACCTCCATGCTGCCAAGGGCACGCTGAAAAATATTAAGACGTTGAAACAACAGTTCATACACACGACTGTCAATGGTATCTTCCAGAACCAAATTCCAAATCAATATTTTTTCTTCCAGTTGTCCAATCCGATCAATTCGACCGATCCGCTGCTCGATTTTTGCTGGATTCCATGGCAAATCATAGTTAACCAGCAGACTTGCAAATTGCAGATCGACACCCTCCGCAGCGACTTCAGATGACAACAAAATTCGGGGACCTCTAACATTCTCAAAATCTTTAATAAGAGCCTGTTTGTCCAGTCCACCGTGCAAAACCACGCTATTTATTCCTGCTGCCAGCAATTTTTCCTGGAGGTAATACAGCGTATTGCGGTAAAACGAAAACAAGACAACTTTCTTGTTGGGGTGCTGTTGCCAGTATTCCTGCAAATGGCGAAAGAGCACGGTGTACTTGCTGTCGTTTTGCATCAAAGCACCCACATCCCCTGTTTCATGAGCGATTCGGACAAGCGTTTTCATCAATTCGCTCAACTCCAGCTTTTCAGGCAATTGGTCGTTAAGTTCTTCAAGTGCATTTTCCAGCCCAAGCTCCAGCACACCTTCGTCAAAATCTCTGACTTGACCCGCCACAAGGGTTGATCTGAGTTTTTCCCGCCAGCTACGGCAAGCAGCAACCATCGAACTCACCATCTGTCGCTGCGGAAGCGTCAACATAAATCCAGTTGAAATGTCTTCTGAAAAACACATATCAGACACTGCATCCGTGATCCGGTCATAAAACCGTCGTTCCACGGCAGTCATCGGTACTGTCAACAGTTTCACAACGCGCTCGACACGAAGTTCATGAACATCACGCTTCAAGGTTCTGCTCACGACCTTAGCTAACGGATTGATCCGGTCAAGCACGTCGGCGAGTTCTGCCCGAGCGCGCGGGGCTCCCAACTGTTCATCTGTTGGCGGATTTAGTCGCAAGTAACCAATCTGAGCACTTTGACGGAAGCTGGTTTTTGCCTGCTCCATGACGGCCATAAATTTTTCACGCGTTACCGTCCCACGCAAAATCTCGTCACGTAGCGCCACAATGGGAGCATTGGCGTTGATATTCCACTCATAGGCGGCTAGGTAAGGAAACGCATCTTCATCAAGCAAATGCAGTAAGTTGAACAAATCCTTGCTTCGCGTTTGGATCGGTGTCGCAGAAAGCAGCACTAGGCTTTGAGTAGTGGCCCTCAGCAGCGTTGCAAATTTGTTGGTCTGCGTAGATTCGTTACGCAAATAATGCGCTTCATCCACCACCACCAAGTCAATCATCGGTGGTTCGGCCCCCATCTCGTGTAAAAACTGAGATAGACGCGCGGCGGCGGTACGATGAATCTCACCATCTGCCACCCAACCAGACGGCGTGCGCAAGCCCTGCATGCTCGCGACCAATGAAAACCCGTGGGATGGATTCTCCTTGGCATCCTCAAGCCGTTTTAACAAAGTGAAGGCATCAACCTCTTCAGCCTGCACGCCAAACCGGTTGGATAACTCGGCGGCCCACTTTGGCTTAAGCATGGCAGGACACACCACCAAAAGCCGCTTGGCATCCTGCCTTGCTCGCAACTCGGTCCAAATCAAACCAGCCTCGATCGTCTTCCCAAGCCCGACTTCATCAGCAATCAAAATTCCATTGCTGGGGGACTCCAGAAAATGCAGAACCGGCTTGAACTGATAAGGCAGGAAATCAGTGTTGGTCGTATTCATGCTGTAAATCAGGTTCGCGAGCTTTCCACTCAACCTGTGGTGCGTAATAGCACCTCGCAGATCTACCGCCCGCCCATAGCTACCGCGACGAATTAAGTCGTTGGCATCCTCAATATGCCCACCTTGTTCCACGGACTCAAGTGCAGTGACCAGTTGCTGCTCCCGCCGACCATCTTGAAAATTAACCAATACACGCTCACGAGGTGGATTGCCAGACCTCTGTGCAGTCAATGTTCCCAACCTGGAAGGGTTGTCAATCAATCGAACCAAATCACCAGCTTGCATCGTCTTTAACCTCAAAGTTTGTCTACATTGCAGCAAATCGCCCACTGAACTTGCCGTTGGAACTGCTTACCCCGCATATGTTGATTGCTTGCCCTTTGAAAATGATCGCGCATCGAAAAATTCAATATTGATAGCTATCGACACACATACCAAGGGCGTTGAAAGGCATTTTGAGCATAAACTTATGCGCATCACACATACCCCGCCACCGCCGCCAGCAGCCTCTTTTGCACTTTGGTTCGCAGCGCCGCCGGCTCCAGCACCTGCACATCGGGGCCAAAG
>JFJP01039430.1_pt1 | contig 13502 bp, 6 predicted proteins | sample 431651 | NCBI WGS metagenome assembly JFJP01 (sample SAMN02602958, study PRJNA72255) | Microbial mat metagenome, whole genome shotgun sequencing project. | biome: fresh water; feature: sink hole; material: water; isolation source: purple microbial (photo- and chemosynthetic) mats found in...
CTTATAAAATGGCGCTCGAAAGATAAATTGAAATAAGGATAGCTAATTTTAAAACCTTTCGAGCGGTTGCTACCGCTCGAAAGGTTTGATTAATTACCAGAAGTTCAATCGGCTTCAGTATCTGTTCCAATATACTTTTCGAGCTTACTAATTATTAGTTTATAATCGTTTTCTCTTTTTTGAGCTTCACCGATTATTGTTTCAATCTCCTGATTTTTTAGTTCTTCAACCAACATAATCTTAGCTTTAGCTGCTTCCTCACTCGCCAATAGTTGCGCAGAATTATTTCTCAACTCCAATTCTTGTTGTTGCAAGCGGTTTGTTTTATCAATTAATTCTTGTTGCAGCGACATGGATGCCGTAATATCGGTAGCTATAGACAAAATCTTAATTACATCGTCATCAGTATCCTTTATAGGTGAGAATGTTTGTGAGAACCAAATGTTTTTTTCTGCCAAAGTAATTTTAAAAATTTCTTTGTGGGTTTTTCCTTTTCTAACATCATCCAAAATTGTATGGATGAGCGAATCGTATTCGGGCTGTGCCAAAATATCTGTCCATAAGTATCCAACCACTTCATGCAGCGATTTATCGAGTAGTTCGAGGAATTTTTGGTTGATTTCGATAACCGCACCTTCAACACTAAGCTGAACCATAAGTGCAGTGGAATTGATAGTATCCAGCACGCTACGGATTTCGGCTTCGCGCCGCGCCGATTCTTCTTGGGTTGCTTGCAGTTCTTCCAAATTTTGTCGCATCTCTTCTTCTTGCGACGCAAGTATATCCGATTGCTCTTGCATCTGGTTGAGCAGGGCTGTAGTATGCTCTCCTATTTTCACCGATGCTATGCTTGAAGCTATGCTTTCGCTTATTTTGTTGACAAAATCAATCTCGTATTGCGAAAATTGCGTAAATGAAGCAAGTTCTAAAGCACCATAAACGTTGTTGTTTGTTTTTAGCGGAACAATTAACAAGCACGATGGTTGGGTACCCCCCAAACCAGACGTGATTTCTATGTATTTATCAGGCAAGTTGGTCATAAATATCGGGAGTTGTTCGTCTATACACCTGCCAATCAAACCTTCATTTAACTCGAGGCGTTTTTTTACTGCTCGCTGTCGGTTATATGCAATTGTGGCTACCTGTTCAATATAAATATCTTCGTTGTTCAGGTTGTTGATAATGAATAAAGCCCCTTGATTAGCATGAAGATAATCCACTAAATTAGAGATAACCAACTTGCTGAGTTTTTTAATGCTACTGGTGTTTTGTCGCAGTATTTCGCTAAATCGGGCAATACCTTTGTTGTTCCAGTTTTGTTTTTCGATATCGGCAGCCCGCAGAGCTTCTTCATCGCTCACTTTGTGGAGATTATTTCTCATGTCGAGTAATGCATTACCTAAAATATCCTCATCGCCCAGAGGTTTAAAATCAACATCAAGGTTGCCTTCACCAATTTTTTTTGCAAATTCGGCTGTCTGTCGCAGCCGCCCAACCAAAGCATTAAGTGCTTCAATCATTTCGCCCAACTCGTCTTTCATTTTCGAATAAATAGTACTCGGATGCATTCCTTTACCTAAAACAACCAGCGCATCTCTGACCAACACCACATTATTCACAATAGTTTTCGATATCAGGTAGCCTATCAATACCGATATGCTAAATAGAATTAAGCTCCATAAAATCAAATATCTTATAAATTGGTTATCACTTAGGTTTATTTCTTTTACTTTTTCTAAAAATAATACTTTCCATGTCGTTGTTGAGCCGTAACCGAAATCAACATTCAACACCGAAATAGCATACTGGTTGTCGCTTACATATTTTTCGGTGTCATACACTATTGCTTGCTCTCCGTTGAGGCTCAGGTTGCCGGTTCGATATATTACTTGCTCGTCTTGGTTGAGTATATTTATATTGGTTTTATCGCCAACGAGATTGTTGATTTGGTTGATAACTTTGTTGAGATTAAGTTCGAGAACTATAACGCCAAATAAATTTTTAGTCTGCTTTTCGTACACAGGCATTGCACAAATTAAATGATATGCTACCGAAGTGCCGGTTTCCTCCACAATTAGATCGGAGACATACGTTTCGTCTTCAAATTTTCGAACGGCTTTGCTAAAATACGCTGTTGCTTTTATGGAAATGAGTTCGTTAATTGTTGCTCGTACAGGTTGCGAATTTACATTTTTAACTTTCAAAAGTGTCTTACCAGTAGCATCGCAATAAGATATGGACACAAATTCTTGCTTGTGTGCAATATTGGCCTCAAACGCCTTGTAAAGCCGTTCGCTCCACTGATCGAGGGTGGTGTTGCTTGTGGTATCGAGGTTGTTATTTCGCATAGCAAGGATAATTCCTTGTATGGGTGGTAGTTGCTCAATTGTATGTACATCGCGTAGTGCATTGTTTACGGTATATTCGAGGTTTAGCTTAATGTCATTGTTTTTCATTAATACAGATTCCTGCGCAGTTATTTTTTCCGAACGTTTCCACGACAAACTACTAATAGTACCTACAACAATCAACGGGAGTGCAGCTACTAATGAGAAAATTAGAATTAGTCGTGGCGTGATGCGTATATTGCGAATACTAAATTTCATAAGTATAACAATTTAAGCGTATTGTAATTGAAAATTGTATCAATAAAACGAATGATGTAGTTGCGTAGTTACACTGAGTTACACAACACATTGCATTTCTTTAAGCTTAATGCTCCCTCTTAACAGATTGTTTGAAAAGTGTATCAACTGTTGACAAAAGACTTTGTGCATCAACGGGTTTTGTTAGATATTCGTCGCAACCGGAGAACAAAATTTCATCTCGCTCGCCCGACATGGCAAATGCCGTGATAGCAACAACAGGCAGATTTTTATTCATTTGTTTAATGAGTGTAGTTGCTTCCATACCATTCATTATCGGCATTTTAATATCCATCAACACCATGTCAATATTGTTGTTCGATTTACATATTTGCACGGCTTGTTGTCCGTTTTTCGCCCAGATTATCTGCGCTTTAGTTTTTAGAAATATAGCTTCAATCAAGCGAAAATTGTCGTCTTCATCTTCTGCAATCAGTATGACCTTATTCTCCCACTGGTACAACGGAAGTAGTGGCTTGTTAATTGGTTCAACTGGTGCAGCTTGCATTGCAATTTGGATAAACGGAATTGAAAAAAAGAACGTTGAGCCTTTGTGCAATTCTGATTCAACCCATATATTTCCACCGAGCAATTCAACCAATCGTTTCGAGATGGTAAGTCCCAATCCTGCACCACGATATAGTTTTGTTTTTGAATCTTCAATTTTGCGAAAACGTTCAAACACTGATATAAGGTTCTCTACGCTTATACCTATTCCGGTATCTTTCACATAAAATACAATCATGGGGTTGCTGCCTTCGTCGCCGGCTTTTGGTAGTATATAGCCTAATTCAATAAAACCAGTTTCAGTGTATTTCAGTGCATTACTCAACAGATTCGTCATAATTTGTTTGAATCGTAGTGGGTCGGTAGTAATGGCATAATTGGGCAATTTGTTGGGGCGGTGCATCAAAAAGTTAACGTCGAATTTTTTTTCTGTTACCTTTTGTTCATTAAACAAAACAAACAGCTCGGTAAGAATCTTATTGATATAACATGCCGATTTATTTATACTTATCTCACCTGCTTCTATTTTTGATATGTCAATTATATCGTTGATTAATTGTAGAAGTGTGGCGCAATTGGAATTGATTTGTTGGATGTACGAGTTTCGTTTTACGGGAATCAACTCATTGTCGTCGAGTAGGCTGGCAAACCCAATGATGGCGTTCATGGGGGTACGCAACTCGTGCGACATATTTGTTAGAAAAGCGGTTTTCAATCTGTCGGATTGTTCGGCTTTTTCTCTGGCTTCCTGAATTTTATTGGCTATTAATTTTTGTTCGGTAATATCTGTGATTACGCTGAAACTACCTTCAAATTCATCCGACTCGGTAAAATAACGGGTGGAAATGATAACATTGGCAACATCACCTTGCTTATGTTGCAATTCAATTTCGAATCGGGTAACGTGTATTTGGGGTTCGTACCGGTTATCGCTATTTTGTTTCAATTTAGCATTTTCGGGAAAAAAATCGGAAAGTGTACGGTTAAGCAACTCGCTTTCGTCGTAACCCAATAGATTGCATAAACTGGTGTTAGCAAAGGTTATAACACCATCACTATTGCGAATTACTACGCCCTCGTTCATTGTTTCTATAAGGTAGCGATACTTTTCTTCGCTTCGGCGCAATGCTATTTGTGCCCGTTTATGTTCATTAATTTCGCTGGTCAGCTCCTTGGTTTTTATTTTTACCATCTCTTCCAAGTCTTGATGGTATTGCTCAAGTTCTAATTCGTCGGCACGGTGTTTTAGTACTTTTTCAATGGTTATTGGTAAGGTAGTCAAATAATTGCCACCAGTGTCTTTGATTATATAGTCGTAAGCACCAGCCTTCATTGCTTTGACAGCTATTTCTTCGTTACCAAAACTGGTTATGATGATTGCCGGTAGGTTGTGAATTTTTTGGAGGATATCAAACGCATTGCCATCACCCAGCATATAATCAACAATCGCAATATCGTATTTATTCGATTGATAGAGTGTGAAGACCTCTTCGACCGATGATGCGATTGTATAGGAATATGGAAGAGATTTTTGAACGACATATCGCTTAAAAGCCATTTTATCAACTTCGTCATCCTCAACCAACAATATTCGTATTTCTTTGTTTTGCATATTCAGTATTCTTTAGGTAGTTCATTAAGCGACCAATACATATCAAATGTTTTTATCAAATCTACAAAGTCGGCGTATCGTATGGGTTTCAAAAAATAGCCTGCTGCTCCCAGTTGAAAACTTTCCAGTTTATCAGCTTCGTGGCGCGAGGTTGTAAGTATTACTATCGGTATTTGCCTTAGCGAGTTATCATCTTTTGCTATTTTTAAAAATTCAATGCCATTCATTCGTGGCATATTTAGATCGAGCAGTATGATTACCGGTCTTTTAAGTTCAGGGTTTCGCAAATAATTTAATGCTTCTTCTCCATTACTCACAGTTTCGATATGGTTGGAGATATTTAGTTCGTGGAACGCCCGTTTGGTGGTCATAATATCCACCAAATCGTCTTCAACCAGTAAAATAGGATTTTTGCTTCTCATAATTTGTCGGCTGAAATTTGTAAGTCTGGTTCATTTTCTGTTGTTTGGTTCTCTGTTTTGGTTACTGAGGACTTTGCAAGTGTGAAATAAAAACTACTTCCTTCCCCTACTTCCGATTCAATCCATACTTTTCCGTTATACAATTCCACAACTTTTTTAACTATCGAAAGCCCGATTCCTGTACCCTCCGACACGTCGCGAGGCAATAATCTTTGAAATACTTTAAACACTTTGTCGTGGTATTTGGCTTCAATACCGGGTCCGTTGTCGCTTACCCAAAACTTCCAATGGGTAAGTGAGTCCACACATCCTATTTGGATATTACCCTTTTCCTTATCAATAAATTTTATGGCATTGCCAATAAGATTTTGAAACAATTGTTCAATCTGGGTTTGATCAGCAATTAATTCTGGTAATCCGTTTTGAATTTCAATAGAAATATGTGCTGGCGGCGTTAAATCGTTAATTATCTCTTGTATTAATTCACCAACATTAACCTTTTCGTGTTTTGTAGTTAACCGTCCTACGCGCGAGTATTGAAGTATTCCGTTTATAAGATTGTCTAAGCGTTTTACCCTATTGAGTAGTAGCTCCATCTGTTGTTTTCCTTCGTCGTTGAACACCGCTGCATAGTCGTCGCCAATCCAGGTTGCAAGTTGGCTTATTCCTCGAAGTGGAGCTTTCAAATCGTGCGATACTACATACGCAAACTCTTCTAACTCTTTATTTACCGTTTCTAATTCATATTTCTGGCGATTAAGCTCTTGTTGCGTTTCCCACAAGGTTTGCATGTTTTTTTTCATCTGGGCGTCATGCTCATGCAACAATTGGTTTTGATACGATATTTCGCGTTCGTTGTCTTGTGCCCGTCTTAGCGATTTTGTAAGAACCTGTTCTTTTGCATATAAGCGTAGATTGCTTAATTCAAGCTCTTTGGTTCGCTTGCGTACTAATTGTTCCAGTACTTTATTAAATTGTATGCTTCGGGCTTCTTCGTCTTTTTGTTGCGTAATATCTGTGTTTGAACCAATATAACCTAATACGCTTCCATGTTCATCTTTAATTGTGAGTAAGGTGTCGCGTATCCACCGGATCGAATTATTTTTTTGTATAACCCGGTAAGTTAATTCTATTCGCTCCGAACGTTTTTTTATTTCCTCATTTAGTTTCCGTTTTACGCGCTTTATGTCGTCAACGGATATATATAATTCCCAGTATTGTGGATCGTCATCAATCTCGTCATTCTCAAAGCCGCGCAGTTTTTTCCACTCTGCCGAATAGGAAGCGATGTTGTGGTTGGGATTCCATTCGTATAAACACGAATTGTTGAACCTAAGGATTAGTTTTACTTTTTCATTGCTTAACTTTAGTGCTTCGGTTACTTTTTCCTGGTGGTTTATATCGTTAATAACTACTGCAAAACCAACAATTGATTTGGTTTTGTCGAGTAAAGGAATGATAGATTGGTGAAAAGTAATCTTGTTGTTAGCTGTTGCGCAATCCCACTGACCTTGATACGATTGGTTTTGACGGATATTTTTGAAACTCTCATTCCAGAATGTCTGGTCTTTACTATCAAATGGCAATAAAATTGATTTTCCGGTTTCAATTTGTGTATTGAAATTTTTTTGCATGAATGTAGCATGACTACTTGTAAAAGCAATGTACTCAAATTTGTGGTTTACAGCAAAAAATTGAATTTTTTCTGAGTTTTCGATTAATCTATACAAAATGGCATCGTTGTGCCGCAGTAATTTAATGTATTGTTGCGATACCGACTTTTCGCTACTAATATAACTAAATGTTTGGTTTGCACCGCGTAGTTTGTAGCAAAATACAATCATTGCAATTATCGCCACTGAAAAAACGACAATTGCTATTAAGATGTAAAACAACGAAATATTGTATGTTGTATGCCACATTGCTATGTTATGTTTTTATTACACTGGAAATAGTTGTTAGCAATTCGCCTGCTCTAAATGGAAAAGACGCTGTTGCATCGCATCGGGTTATTAACCGCGTTTCGTGCATTAGCGCTACATCAGTCAATATCACAATGGCAACAGTCGGATATAATTGCTTAATTGTGAGTATAGTCGCAAAATCCTTACCTCTCAATAAAGAAGCATTGATAATAATAACATTGATTTTTTTTGAGGTATCAAGTACTTCTTGAATCTCAAAAACTTCATTTGAAAACTGAAGTTGCGCGCCTGTGTTTTGTAACACATCGCCAAAATGTCGCCTGTTATCTGTATTTGATTCAAGTATTAATAGCGTGCTTCCGGTAAAATCGTAACCTGCACTTATCAGCTCAATACTATCTAACCGCGTAAAATCGTCGTAGGTAACAGGCTTGTCATAAGGCAAGGTAAATCGTAGGTGTAATTCGTTTTGGTTGAACGATTCGTGCGCTATTTTTCCACCAAGTAGCAATATCATTTTTTTTGTAAGGATAAACGTGATATTTGCTATCTGATCGTTTGTTTTATCCTTGATTGGTTCTTCAAATGGAGTACCATCGTGTTTGATTAGTAAAGTGGGCTGTTTGCTTCCGCTTGCTTTCACAAAAAATTCGATGTCCTGAATATCGTCAAACTCTTTATTTTCGGTAACTGTATTTTTTGATTGGTTGTCGAATAGGTTAATGTCATAGCCAAATTGAATGTAACCGTCTGCCATTAGTTTTAGCGCATTGGTGATAATTCGCGACAATGTTTTGTGCAGCAACGACTGGTCGGTTGAAATACTAAAATTTGGATTTTTAACCGGCAAATGCAATTGCATATCAACACCAAATTTCTTTTGGTTGATTTTTTGTTCGTTCTGATATTCGAGCAGACTTGTAAAAAAGGCGTTTAATGGTACTATGCCTTTGGCGATTTGGTATTCGCCGGTTTCAACTTTTGCTATTTCGGTTATATCGTCAATAAATACCAGAAGTGCTTGACTATTCGCCGATATACGTTTTACAAACCTAAGGCGTTGTTCTGCCTTTAGTTCTGTGTTTTCGAGCATATTTGTAAATGCAATTATGGAATATAAAGGTGTTCGGATTTCATGCGAAATATCGGTTATTACTTCAGTTTTAAGTCGGTCAGATAGTTCTGCTCTTTCTTTTGCCGATTGAAGCGCTGATGTACGAACTTTTACAAGTACATCTAATTTATTTTTATATTTCTCAAGCTCGGTGGCGGCTAATCGCAAAATAGACGATTGCGCATTGATTTTGTCTGATTGGCGTTTGTTTTCTTCTGTGAACGATGCTATTTCTGCATGTAATTCATCAATTTGCTCTAAATTGTTGGTTAGTTGGCTTTCAATTGCCTTTTTTTGTGTTCTTATTTTTTTCACCCAAAAAACATAGGTATATGCCACAACAGTAGTTAATAGTAACAGCATTAACAGAATAAACCACCATGTTTGCCAAAATGGAGGTTTTATAATTATTTGCAGCCATGCCCCATCGTGATTCCAATAGCCGTGGCTGTTCGAGCCTTTTACCTTGAACACATATTCGCCAGCCGGTATATTTGTGTAACTTACTTTGGTTTGGTAGTTTGATATTTGCCAGTCGGTATCATACCCTTCGAGCATGTAAGCATAGTTGTTTTTTTGTGTGGCAAAATAGTTGAGCGCAACAAAACTAATTGATATAACTGCAACGTCGTGAGCAACAACCATTTTTTTTATGTCGTCAGTAATTATATAGTTGGTTAGTTGTTTTTGCTGTTTCGTTCTATTTTTTCTGTACACACTAAAGTTAGTAATATAGACTGGTGGTAAATATTGGTTGTCGCGTATGCTATCCGGATGAAAACGGTTAAAACCGTTAATACCACCAAAATAAAGATAACCGGCACTATCTTTTAGCGACGCGCCATACGAAAATTGGTTACTTTGTAAACCGTCGCTTTTATCCAAGTTTCTAAAGGTTCGGTTCACATAATCGAATTTGCTCAATCCATTATAGGTGCTAATCCATAGACAGTTGTTATTGTCTTCTTCAATTGCCATAATTGTATTGTCGGGCAACCCGTCGCTGGTAGTAATGCGTGAAAACCTTTGTTTATCAAAATCGAATTTATTTAAACCGGCTTCGTCTGTGCCAATCCAAAGATTATGTTTGCTGTCTTCAAAAATCACCCGTATAAAATTGCTGCTGATACTATAATTATCGGTATTATCGTGCTGAAAGTGAGTAAACCGTTTTTGTTCCTTGTCGAAAAGCGTTAATCCACCGCCATAAGTGCCAATCCAGAATCTTTTTTTACTATCGTGCAACATACAAATAATGTAGTTGTTATTGAGTGATGATGCCGAATCTGCTATGTTTTGGTGGTGTTCAAATGTTTTGGTGTCGTTTTTCAATAATTCGAGGCCAGAGCCTAAGGTGCCAATCCAAAGATTACCAAAACTATCTTCGCTAATTGACCAAACGCTGTTGTTAGCAAGCGAATTGGCATCTGTAGCGAGATGCTTGTAGTGAACTAATTTGTTGTTCGATAAATTGTAATTAAATAAACCATTGGTGTAGGTGGCAATCCAGAGTCCGTTTTTTTTCGATTCAAATATTTGAGTTATATCGTTGTTTTTAATTAGTTTAGCAATTTGATCATGAGGCTGTGGTTCACTAATTGTTTTATCTGCCGGATTGAATTGGGCAATTCCTTTTTTGTGAATACCTAACCACACTTTATTGTTGTTGCTTAAACACAAGGTGGAAATATTGGTGTTACCGGTTGTAGCGTCTTGTTTTGTAAGTGGGTATTGTTCAAATTGCTGTCTGAATTTATCGTAAGTTCCCATACCTTGCCAAACGGTTCCAATCCATAGAACACCTTGTTTATCTTTTATAAAGCTAATGATTTCGGTGGGATTAATGCCGGTAAGGTTCTGTTTTTCGACTGAAAACTGCAATGTTTCACCGGTTTTGGAATCATAATAAAGCAAGCCATTTTCCTGTGTACTGATCCAAAGCTTACTTGCAGTATCGTAGATAATTCCGGTGATATGCAGTTTATCGGCTTGAATACTCACAGATTTGAAATTAACGAGTTTGAAAGTTGAGCTTGTATCATCAAAGCGATACAAACCATTTTTGGTGCCAATAAGCACATCTCCTTTATTGTTGCCTGTTACTTTGGTGATATAGCAATCGGCATCGTTGCATAGTTTTACGTTACGCCAAATTTGTGTCTTTGTATCAAATATCGAAATATAGTTAGAATAAGTGCCAATCCACAACCGTTTTTTAGCATCTTCGTAAATACTGGTAACACAATTGCTGATAATACCATTAGTTAATGCAGGATTGTGGGTATAGTAGCTGAATGTTTGTGTTTTGCGATCAAACTTATTGAGTCCTCCGCTATTTGTTCCAATCCATAATTGATTATCCGAATCTTCAAAAATTGAAAGTATGAAATTGTCGTTTATTGAATTTTGCTGGTTTTTACTCTGCCGGTAAGTAATAAATCCGTCGGTTTTTGGGTTGTAAACCGAAAGTCCGCCTTGCCGCGTTCCAATCCAAATAACACCTTGTCTATCTTCATAAATTGTATTGATCCGGTTATCGCCCAACGACGTTAAATTGTTGGCTACATGCTTATATTGTTTAAAACTATAACCATCGTATTTGTTCAATCCATTATTGGTTGCTATCCAAATAAAACCTTTTTTATCTTGTAATATACATCTAATAGTGTTGTTTGATAGACCATCATCAATAGTTAAGTTGTCGAAACGAAGTGTTTGATTCGATGTTTGTGCGAATAATTCACAGAAAACGAGTGTCAATATGGAAACAATTGCATACCTCATCGTGCTATCAACAACATATTTATCAATTATCTATTAAAAACATTAAAATTGCGTTAAAACAACAAATATTTATTGATTATTTGTAGTGCTTCGTTTGGGCGATATGGTTTTGTGAGATAGTCGTTACAACCGGCTTCAATACTTTTTTCTCTTTCGCCTGCCATGGCAAATGCCGATTGGGCAATAATCGGTATTCTGAGATTGAACTCCCTGATTTGTCTAATCGCTTCGTATCCATCAAAATCAAATTAATATCTTTGTTATTTCGGCAGTGGTCAACAGCTTGCTGTCCGTCTTTTGCCCAGATCAGATTTACTTGTGTTTTACGCAATATAACTTCTAAAAGCCTATAATTCATGGCTTCATCTTCAGCAACTAATATTGTTTTTCCCTTCCAGTCAATTTTATCATCTATATTTGGAGGTGCGGTGTGTAACCCTTGTTTAACAACAATTTGCGGAGCTTCGGTACCTACTGCGGGAAGTGTGAAATAAAATGTTGAGCCTTGTTCTACAATGGATTCGACCCAAATTTTACCGCCAAGCAATTCGACCAAACTTTTACAAATAGCCAGACCTAAACCGGTGCCGCTTGGGTTTCGTTTTTGTGTTCCTTCTACTTGATCGAACCGGTTGAAAATTGTGTTGACCTTATCGGGGGGGATACCCAATCCGGTATCTTTTACATAAAATTTCAACTGGCTCAATTGTTCATTGTTAGTTTGGGTATAGCCAAATTCAATATAACCTTCGTCAATAAATTTTAGTGCATTGCCAATCAAATTCGATAATATCTGTTTGAGACGGAGTGGATCGGTGATAATTACAAAAGGTAGGGCATCTTTTTGTATAGTTATCTGTATTCCTATGTTTTCATGCCCTTGCTTTACTTTCTCTGTATTATAAAAATCAACCAATTCGTAGAGTAAAGCGTTTACATCAAACTCCTTTTTTACAATTTTTACTTGTCCGGCTTCAATTTTTGCAAAATCAAGAATATCTTCAATCAACGTAAGCAAATTTTTTCCGCTTGTTCGTATGTATTCCAGATATTTTGAGCGTTTTTCGGGTGTAATGTCCTGGTTGTCGAGAATACTCGAAAAGCCGATTATGGCATTTAACGGTGTGCGGATTTCGTGCGAAACATTAGCTAAAAATGCGCCCTTTAAATTTTCAGATTCTTCGGCATTGCGTTTTGCTTTTATCAATAATTCTTCCACTTCTTTTTGCTTGGTAATATCGCGCGATATTCCCACCACTCCGGTATTATTGTTGTCTTTATCTCGTAATGGTATTTTTGTGGCTGTTACCCAGTAAAACTCGCCATCTTTGCGTCGCAGCTTTTCTTCTTTAGCAATCACCGGATTACCGGTTTTTATTAGCTTCTGTTCGTCGGCATAAGCTATCATTGCGTGTTCTTTATTGAAATATTCGAAATCAGTTTTTCCTATGGCTTCATTCGGATTTTCAATTCCAATAGCTTTGGCTTGGGCTTTATTGATACGAATAAATCGGCTCGCTGAGTCTTTGAAATATATGGTATCGGGTATGTTGTCCATTAATTGCTGCAATAGATAGCGCTCAAATTCAAGTGCTTCATACGCTTGTCGCTGGTGTGTAATATCGGTAATGATAAAAATGTAGCCGCTAACTTTTTTGTTGTGCCCTATTAAATAGTCCCATGTGAGTTTTACATCGAATATCTCCCCGTTTTTTGTTATGTTTTGGGCTAATATTTCAGTCGGTTTTTGAAAAGTGTCAAAAATATGATTTAACCCATTTGATTTGTCTTTATCTACATGTAATTCAGTAAGTGAACGTCCAATAATTTCGTTTTTTGTTTGGTTGAGCATTGTTTCATACGCACGATTGACAAAAATAATTTTACCATGCTCATCACATTCAACCACACCATACGGAATGGTTTCGGAAAGCTTAATGAAACGTTCATCGCAGATAACCAACTCTTTAATGGTTTGTCTAATATTGTTGCGAAGCCGCGATTTATCATTTTCAGCTTTTAGCAATAACACAATTGCACGATAGATTTCTTCTGCCTCCAAAGGTGCTGTTAGAAACATGTCGGCGCCTTTTTTCAATGCATGGATATGAATCTGACTATCTATTGATTTATCGGTTAATACGATGATCGGCAAATACATAGTCAGTTCTTCATGTTTTAGCACTTCCAGAATGTCCAAACTATTTTCTTGTTCTATCAGCAGGTTGAGTAATACTATGTCAACATTTGTGCTATTAACCAGTTCTGCAACACTGGAATGGGTTTTTGCAACATAGATATTTAGTTCCTCAAATTTACTTTCAAGGTAATTTTTGATTTGTTCTAATCTATCGTTTTTATTATCTATATGCAGTATCGTAAGCATAAATATGTAAGTTGCGTATAGGTTTATTTTTCTGTTTAATGAATCGGAGAAATATTAAGCGTTCCACCTGTTTAATATTCAACGTTTAGCTTTCACAATTGTTTGAT
>JFJP01000057.1_pt1 | contig 13501 bp, 9 predicted proteins | sample 431651 | NCBI WGS metagenome assembly JFJP01 (sample SAMN02602958, study PRJNA72255) | Microbial mat metagenome, whole genome shotgun sequencing project. | biome: fresh water; feature: sink hole; material: water; isolation source: purple microbial (photo- and chemosynthetic) mats found in...
CACACTATTCATTTCAGGATCCATGGAAGATTCTCCCTAACAATGTGAGGCTGCCGAGGTAGGCGTAATAGAGGGCAAGCAGGAGCATCACAAAACGCGCGATGTAAGGAAGTCCAGGTATCTTCCGAAGCGCGCCCGTGGCGATGAAGGGAAAGAGCCACGGGGTCGTTCCCAGAAAAAACAACAAGAAGAAAGCCAGTGCCTGAATCCATGTGGTGCCCGAAGCCACCCGCAGCACCGCTGCAATGAAGGGCGGGCAAAGATTCAACCCCGTGAGAACGCCAAGGATCAGGGGTGTCCAGGCCTTGAAGCGCCGTTGAACCGATAGGGCCAAGGGCATCCGACAGCTACCGTGGGCGGTCTCCTTCTTCGGCCACAGGAAGGGCAACGCATAGGCCGCCAAGGCCACCGCCAACGCCAGATGCACGATTCCAAATACCCAGCTTTCCAATGCGGCATTGCGCGCCAGAAGCCAACCGAAGGCCCACGCTGGGAGGGCAAAGGCCATGTAGCCCAACAAGCGGCCACCCATGAACACCGAAAGCACACCCGCCGAAGCCCGCAGGGAGCGTTGCTCGGCACTCATCCAGGGCAACAGGATGGTGCCGCAGGAGGTAAGGCAGGCCAGCCCTGAAGAGAGACCCAGCAACAGAGGTTCAGTGGGATGGAACATGGATTGCTCGAGGGGGCCGAGTCATTTCAAACGCTGAAGATCTTGTTTGTAGGTCGCTTCCCCCGGTGCCATTCGCAATGCGGTTTCCAATTCGGCGATGGCTTCATGTTTCCGGTTCAGTTTTTCAAGCACCAGGCCTAGTCGCCAATGGCCGTGGACCAGTCCAGGAGCTCCGACTTCCGGTTCCTGAGTTAGAAATTTCCTGAAATACCGCTCGGCTCGGGGCAAATCCTTCCACTTGAGAAAGAGGATTCTCCCAGCGGCATAGTAGGGTTCCAAATTGTCGGGTACGGCTTTCTCGGCTTCGGCGAGGGCCATATCGAGTTCTTTCCATTGCTCCAAATCCGCATAAGCACGGGCCAGCGCAACATAGCCGTTTACCTGCCGTGGCTCTAACCGAATGGCGGCCTGGGCGTATTTCACTGCTTCCAAGGATCGCTTGCTGGCAGGATCCACGTAGAAAGCAGCAAGGCTCGACTGGACACGATAACTTTTGGGGCCCGCGGCGAGGGCCTTCAAATAGAGGCTCTCGATCTTGGCGCGATCCTTTTGTTCCGGCACCATACTCGCTTCAAAGAGGGAAGCCTGAACCGGATCGATGGTGGCTAGGGTCTGACAAAGCACTGCAGCGCGCTTGGGATCTCCACCCACAAAACCTGGGGCTTGCAGATAAAAGCCCGCAAGAAATTGAAGTGCGCCCACGTGCTTAGGATTAATGGCTAGGGCGGCTTCGCAGGCTTTCTTCCCCTCACTGGAAAGCGTGAGCTTTTTTATGGGGTTCACGCTCGATACCAACCGAATGGCCGTCATACCAAGGCCGCACTGAAAATCCGCATCGCCGGGCTTAAGCGCCACCGTTTTTTTGGCCAGATCGTAGGCCACCTCTTTGTTATTGAAAGCCAGCTCCACCTGCGACATCCAGTAGATGGTCGAAGGGTCGTTGGGATAGCTCTGGTAGGCCTTCAGGACTTCCGCACGCAAGCGTTTCCAATGTCCCAAGTCCTTAAGGGTTTCCCAGGTTGGCGCGGCTGCACTCAGGGTAATCGTGACAAGCGGCAGCCAGCAGAGGCGCGGTAGGTTCATGGCATCACCAGGGAATGACCAGCTAGGTAGCCGGCGGGGTTTCGTGACCGGGAATCACAGGTTTCCCAATCGCCTTCCCTGACACCATGCGGCCTAGGAATTCCCCCAGCTCTAAAAAAAGCGGAGCGGCATTTCACCCGAGGGGAGTGGTTTTCTTGGCGGGGGAAAAAAGTCCAAAGGCCTTAACGACTAAGCCCGGTTTAGAAATGTAAGAAGTTTTTCACGCGGAGGCGCGGGGGACGCGGGGGGGGTTAAGAACTGGGCTCTTGAATTTTTCGAATCACTCTCCGCGCCCCCCGCGCCTCCGCGTGAGTTCCCTATTTTTCAGACAAACGCTTAAGCGATCCCCTCGATGATCGCGTTCAGGGTCGGACTAGGGCGCATGGCCTTTGACGTCTTTTCGAAACTCGGATGGTAATAACCGCCCATGTCAACGGACTGACCCTGGGCCGCAATCAGTTCCTGATTAATCTTGGTTTCGTTTTCGACGAGTTGCTGGGCGGCCTGTGTGAAGCGGCCCTGCAGGTCAACATCCTTGGTTTGGGCAGCGAGTGCTTCGGCCCAGTACAGCGCCAGATAGAAGTGGCTACCGCGATTATCGATTTCGCCGACCTTGCGGGCCGGACTCTTGTTGGTGTCGAGGAATTTGGCGATGGCGAGATCGAGCGTTTCGGCCAGCACGGCGGCCTTTTCGTTCTTGAAGAGATTGGCCAGATGTTCGAGTGAGGCGGCAAAGGCGGAGAACTCGCCCAGGGAATCCCAGCGCAGGTAGCCTTCCTTCTGGAATTGCTGCACGTGCTTGGGGGCCGAGCCACCGGCGCCCGTCTCGAACAAGCCACCACCGCCCAGCAAAGGAACCACGGATAGCATCTTTGAGCTGGTGCCCAGTTCGATGATGGGGAAAAGATCCGTCAGGTAGTCGCGCAGCACGTTGCCGGTGACCGAGATGATGTCCTGCCCCTGGCGAATGCGCGCGACGGAAACCTTCATTGCCTCGACGGGATGCAAGATGCGGATATCCAAGCCGGTGGTGTCGTGGTCCTTCAAATAGGTCGTCACCTTGGCGATGATTTGCGCGTCGTGAGCACGGTTCTTATCCAGCCAGAAAACGGCGGGAGCGCCCGTCAGCCGCGCCCGAGAGACGGCCAGCTTCACCCAGTCCTGAATGGGGGCGTCCTTCGTCTGGCAAACGCGGAAGATATCGCCAGTCTCGACCTTCTGCTCCATCAGAGTAGCGCCTGAATCATCCACCACGCGAATGACGCCCGCCGCAGGCGCATAGAACGTTTTGTCGTGAGAGCCATATTCCTCGGCCTTCTGCGCCATGAGGCCCACGTTCGGCACACTGCCGATGGTGGCGGGATTGAAGGCGCCGTGCTGCTGACAATCTTCGAGGATGGCCTGGTACATGGTGGAGTAACAACGATCGGGAATCATGGCTAGCGTGTCGTGGAGCTTGCCATCGGCGCCCCACATCTTGCCGGAATCGCGGACCACCACCGGCATGGAGGCATCCACAATGATGTCGTTGGGCACGTGCAGGTTGGTGATGCCCTTATCAGAATCCACCATGGCCAATGCCGGGCGGCTTTGATACAGGGCCTGGATATCGGCTTCGATCTCTTGTCGCTTGGCCTCGGGCAGCGATTGGATCTTGGCGTAGAGTTCGCCCAGCCCGTTGTTCACATTGACGCCCAGTTCCTTAATCAGCGCCGCGTGCTTCTCGAAGACATCCTTGTAGAAGACCGTCACCGCGTGGCCAAACATCACGGGATCCGAGATCTTCATCATGGTGGCCTTGAGGTGCAGGGAGAGCAGCAGACCTTCCTTTTTCGCCAGGTCGATCTGTTCCGCGTAGAAGGCGCGCAAGGCGGCGACATTCATCACGGCCGAGTCAATAATTTCGCCATCCGAAAGGGCCGTCTTTTCCTTCAGCACCTTAACAGCTCCATCGGTGCCCACGAATTCGATCCGCGCCGTGGTGGCCTTAGGAATCAGCGTCGAGATTTCGCTGCCATAGAAATCACCGCCCGCCATGGTGGCAACTCTTGATTTGGAATTGGAGGCCCAAGCACCCATCTTGTGGGGATGCTTCTTGGCGAAATTCTTCACGGACAGCGGCGCCCGGCGATCCGAGTTGCCCTCGCGCAGCACCGGATTTACGGCGCTTCCCAGCACCTTGGCAAAGCGCTGCTGCAAGGCCTTTTCCGCCTCGCTGGTCGCCTGTTCTGGGTAATCGGGAATCGCAAAACCCTGCGACTGCAATTCCTTGATGGCCGCGATCAACTGGGGAATCGAGGCGCTGATGTTGGGCAGCTTGATGATGTTAGCTTCGGGCTTAAGCGCCAGTTCGCCAAGCTGCGAAAGGCAATCGGGAATCCGCTGCGCTTCCGTCAGGTGCTCGGGAAAGTTCGCCAAAATGCGCCCCGCCAAGGAAATATCCTTGGTTTCCACCTCCACCCCCGTGCCCTTGGTAAAGGCTTGGATGATGGGCAGCAACGAGTAGGTCGCCAGGGCGGGCGCTTCATCGATTTCGGTCCAGATGATCTTGTGCGTGGCCATGAATTCTCCGGGTTCCCTTGAGGTGGTCCCCAGACTCCCACGCGTGGGGATTGGGAGCAACAGATCAACGGTGCGGAAACGCGAAGAACTCCTGACCGTTCCAAGCGAGATTGCCCGCGTGGTCATTCCAAAAACAAAGTACGAGATTTCCCGTTGACAAGCACGAGCCAGATCGTACGATTGTTCCCGTAGACCCCGGAGCACCCATGCCTACCCCCCCCATGCCCACCGACGCCGAACTGGGGATCCTGCGCATTCTTTGGGAGCGCGGTCCCGCCACAGTGCGGCAGGTATACGAATCCCTGGCCCAGGAACGCGACCTGGGTTACACCACCGTCCTCAAGACGATGCAGGTGATGCTAGACAAGGGGCAGTTGGCCCGGGACGCTTCCGAGCGCAGCCACGTGTATCGCGCGGCCATGGTCGAGGGCGATACCAAGGGGCAGTTGGTGACCGATTTCATGGCCAAGGCCTTTTCGGGATCGGCCCAGCAGCTTTTGATGCACGCCCTCCGGGGCGGTAAAACTTCGGTTGGCGAACTGGACGCCATCCAGCAATTGCTGGACGAGGCGCGAAAGGGCCGGTCATGAACGATCTTTTGCACGCCGCGTTTTTTAAGGCGCCCTGGTTTTCCAGCCTGGGTTGGGCCCTGGTGCATTCCCTATGGGAAGGCGCCTTGGTAGCCCTGGGGGCAGCTCTGGTGTTGCGTGGCATGCGAGGTTCCAGTTCGCGGGCCCGCTACGTGGTAGCCGTCCTGGCCCTATTGCTCTTTGTGGGGTTGCCCCTGCGGCGAGTGGTATCCAGCCTGACGCACACTTCGGCGTCGGCAGTCACGGTGCACCTGGAACCGGGACGCCCACCCCTGCCCGCATTCAAACTCCAGGCACCGAACGCAACCCCAGTTGAGGCCCCTGCCCTGCGGACGCGCATGGCGGAAAACCTGGAACGCGCCCTGCCCTGGGTGGTCCTGACTTGGGCGGTGGGGATGATGATTTTCATGCTGCGTCTCGCCGGAGGCTGGCTTTGGCTCCAGCGCCTCCGTTGGCAACGAGCCGAGCTGGCGCCGGATGTGCTGCAACGCCTGTTGCTGGATCTTTGTCGCCGTTCGGGATTGAAACGCGCCGTCACCTTGCTGACCTGCGAAGGTCTGCCCGGTCCCAGCGTGGTGGGTTTCTTACGCCCGGCGATTCTGGTCCCCGCTGGCTGGTTTTTGAACTTGCCGCCCGATCACGTGGAGGCGCTGCTGGCCCACGAACTGGCCCATGTGCTCCGCCACGATTACCTCGTGAACCTGCTGCAATCGCTTTTGGAAGTGCTCTTCTTCTACCACCCGGGCCTTTGGTGGCTCTCCGGTCGCATCCGCCAGGAACGTGAATTAGCCTGCGATGCCTTTGCCACCCGTCTCACGGGGGACCCCCTGCCCCTGGCCCAAGCCCTCACCTTCCTTGAACGGCGCGGCCTCGCCCACGCCAACCTTGAACCCGCACTCGCAGCCCATGGAGGCTCACTCATGGAACGTATTCGACAGTTGCTTCTACCCGCACCCCGCACCTCATCCACCCCCGTTTTTGGCGCCGTGGCGGTAATGGCTTTGATCCTGGCTTCCGGCCTGCATCTGGCCGCCCAAAGCCCCGCACCTGCGCCGGGCATGCCCACCAATATGGAATTACCCAAGGGCGTAAAAGTGGATTGGGATTCAACCCATCTTTACTTGCATCTCCACAACGCCAAGGATGTCTCAGGGAAAGTTATTCCCCACGCTTGGACCATGGATCTTGTGGCCCGGGAAGTGCCCCTCAACCAAGTCTGGGCGACCTTTCAGGACACGTTGAAAACCACCCTTAAAGCCACAGGGCAGTGCCAGTCCTTCAGCCCTCGCGATGCCAAAGTGGAAGGCCCCAAAATCAGCCTCAATTTAAAAGGCGCCACCCCCGCCGAGGTGCAAGCAGCGCTTGAGGGTCTTGCCAAGGAAAATGGCGTGGCCCCCTATGAGGCTCCCGCACCCCACACCCTGGGCAGTTTTACGATTGGAAAGCGAACCGCGGAAGACAAGACCACTCGCTACAGTCTCCATGCCCGCCAAGTGAGCGTGGGCTACTTGCCCGAACTTTTGGCAGAAGCACGGCGGGCGGATAAATCCGTGGAATTTGCTTCGGGGTCCATGAGCTGGGACCGAAACAAAGACACCCACTCCAGTCCCAAGGTCGATGCAATCTTCGAGGATCTGCCTTTGGCCGAACTGGAAAAGCGAGTGAACGCTCTGATCGAGAGCGCCAAGTAGGTTTTCAACAAACAAGATGGCCCCGGTAACGCAGGGTTATCGGGGCCTTCGGCTTGCCTAGTGAACTTCGAGTGTTGGTGACGGCACTCCCTTGGTTGGTCGCAGGAGGGTGACCGATTCTCAAGGGAGCGAGAGAACCAAACCAGCGATAAACCGCGATCGAGAAAGATCAGCTCTCTCCTTGAAAAGGGCTTTTTTGATTAGAGACCAAAGAGGAAAAGAAATTGGCCACAAAGAACACAAAATCGAGAACTCACCATCACAGTCTCAGTCCTGCCTTTTGTGTTTTTTGCGTTCTTTGTGGCTATCTTTTTGGCGCCGACGAGTGGCCCGCAATACATGAGTTAGGGTTTATTTCAATTTTCCAGAAAAGCCCTTTGGAACGCTCCGAGAGAGATGCTTATGCTTGCATCTCATCCAACGCCGCTCAGGCCCCCTGCTGCGGATGTTCAGGATCCGATGCGACTTCGGAGTGATCCATACGATCAGTTCCCCGCGCATTTTCGGGCTTTGATAGGCCCAGGCTTCCCCGTAAACATCCTTGGATGGCAGTGGCGTTTCAACCTTTAGAAATTTCATATGGACGCCTTCGCGAGCCGTAAAAAGGCGCAAATCCTCGGCCCTTTCGGTCTGGATATAGAAGAGCTCCTCGAGGTCTTGGGGATAGATGGTGTCAGCGGGCACTTGGATGATCATGGCTCCACCCCGAAGACTTAGTTGATTTCATCCCCAAAGCGCCACTTCGTTGGCGGAACAGGTTCAGGGGTTCGCGCAAAATGCATCGCTCGGCATCGTTCACATATTCCGTGGGTGTAACTCATCTCATCGCCCTTTCGGCGCTCCGACACCCAGCCCTTGTTCGCCCGAATAAGCCCACACCACGCGCATTGCGCGGACAAGGCATCCCGTCTCGAGTCCTTCACCACCGCATTTCTCCACAACTCGAGGTTGGTGAAATCCAGCGTCCTAAAAGATCGGTCATCGGGGCGATTTTTCAAGAGGGAAACCCGAACCCTGGCGGCTCATTCCCGTGGTGTGCCTCGTGACGCTATGCTGAGTATTGGAGACCTTGTTCTTTGCACAGTGATACCCCAAACCAACGCCAGATCCTGCGAGCCTGGGCGCCCTTGGAGGCCGCTTGGCTGCTAATGGCAGTCGAAGGGCCCTTCATTGCGGCAGTGATCGCTCGGTTGGTGGACCCCACGCTTAATTTGGCGGCCTTCGGCGTAGCCTTTCCCTTCGGCATGCTCTTCGAATCGCCCATCATCCTGATCATGAGCGCCGCCACGGCGTTGGTGGCGGATCGGGATTCCTTTTGTAAGCTGCGTAAATTCACCTGGGGCCTGAACGCCGCCATCACTCTTGGCATGCTGCTCTTCGTGCTGCCACCGGTTTTCGAATTCGTCACTCGGAACTTGATGGGTCTGCCGGAAAACGTCGCCCACCGGGCCAACGGCGCGTGCGCCCTGCTGTTGCCCTGGCCCGCAGCCATTGGGTATCGCCGCTTCTTCCAGGGCATCCTAATCCGCCACGGGCTCACCCGCCGCGTGGCCTATGGCACGGCGATTCGCTTGGCCAGCATGGGCGGTACGGCCCTCGCCTTGGCCACCTTTACAGCCTGGCCCGGCGCTTGGGTAGGCTGCGCGGCGCTATCGGTGGGTGTGGTGCTGGAAGCTGCCGCCAGCGGCCTCTGGGCCAAGGGCTGCGTGCGTCAGTTGATGGCGCGGGAGCCCGAAGGCCATGCATTGACCTATGGCTCCATCGCCCATTTCTACATTCCCCTAGCCATGACCTCCATCCTGACGCTGGGCGTATACCCGATGGTGTCCTTCGCCCTGGGCCGCAGCGCCATGCCGCTGGAATCCCTGGCAGTAATGCCCGTGGTCAATTCCTTCGTGTTCTTTTTCAGCACGGCGGGTCTGACCTTCCAGGAAGTGGCCATCCCCATGATGGGCAAAGGCCCCGAGATGCAGCGCGCATTGCGCCGCTTCGCCATCACCACAGCCGTGATCGCCTCGGGCATCTTGATGTTGGTCGCCTTCACGCCCCTGTCGAAGGTTTGGTTCCGAGGGGTCGCGGGGCTCACACCCGAACTGGCGGCCTTCGCGTCGCTCCCAGTGGCCATCCTGTTCATCCAACCGGCATTGACGATGCTCGTGAGCTACCAGCGGGCCATGCTCGTGGTCGCACGCACCACCCGCCCGATCACCTGGGCCACGGTGCTCGAGGTGGGCGGCATCGCCCTGATGCTCGTGCTCCTTACCCAGTTCTGCGGCTGGGTCGGTGCGACCGCTGCCGCCTGCGCCTTGGTGGCCGGTCGCGCCACCTCGGGACTCTATCTTTTGCCGAAAATATGGAAACGTTAAAACCATAAAACACTGTCCCAATAATCGTTTCCTGGAGTCACCTCCAAAACGGATGACTGCCGCCGGAAATCATTAAACCCAAATAGCTTCGACTCGGGCCCCGGGAGAATACCGAAACGGGTCGCCCCAAAGCGTTGCTCCGTCAGTATGCTTATAAGGATTTTCCGTGATCTTTCGGTGCGGCTCCATTTAGGAACCAAACCATCAGGAGTAAGAGCGTGGGTTCTTTCCGCCTGTTCATCAGACTCAAGTCTCGTTGAGCGGGTCGGCGGGTATTCCCACTTGGTCAAGCATTCGCGAAAAAGGGCATCCCATGCGGCTTCGATTTCAAACTCTACCCCTGACAACGGCCCTCGCCTGCACCATCTGGGCGCAAGGACAGGTTCCCGGTTTCAGTGCTCTGGAGCCTGCAAAGCCAGGTGATCCCCTGCGCTTTAGCTTTCAGCCTCCTTCCGGCGTGGCCTGGGCCATGGTGTTCTACCGAGTGGTGGGCGAAGAAGAATTCCGCAGCCTGCTCCTGAAACCGGAGTCAGGCAGCCTGGTGGGCAGCCTGCCCGCCAACGAAATCGGCGGGAGCTCCGTGCAGTATTACCTCGCCTACAAGACGGCGACGGGCGTGAGCTATCTGCCTGAGGGTGCCCCGACCTCCATGGCGAGCTTGCAGCTAAGGGTTGCCGCAGACCGCAGCAGCTCTGGCTCCGCAATCAAACAGAAGGTGCCTTTTCGGGTGGAAGCCAGCCTTGAACAGGAGCTTTCTCGTTCTCCGAAGGTGGCCGGCGCCCGCACCTTCTTCAGCAGTGGGCAGGTGGCGCTGGGCTACGAAGTGGAATATGGCGAGCACCGCATCAGCCTGAATACCCGCGTGGCCTATCAGGATCAACCCGCGGCGGGCCAATCCCATTGGTCCATGGGCGAACTGCGCGGGCTCTATACCTACCAAAATCACCGCGCCCAGATCGGCGACATGTCTTTGCAGGAATCGGAATTCACCGTTGGTGGCTCGGGCCGACGGGGCATGGACTACCTCTACGATGACCGCACCTTCTATGCCCATGCCTTTGCCGTTGGCACCCAGCAACTGGGCGGTTTTCGCGGTATTGCCTGGCCGGCCCGTGGTACGGAACTCTTCGGTGGGGCCATGGGTTATGCCTGGCTGGAAGGCCGCGTGAAATCCAAGCTGGTGCTCCTCACCGGCCGCGACGATCCTTCCCAAGGCATCAATATCGGCGCGGCTCCTTTCATGACCCGCCGCGAAGGCACCACGGCTGCTCTTACGGTGGATGCCACCCTGCTCGACTACCGGCTGAATCTGAACGGCGAATACGCACGCACCAACACCGACAAAGATCTGGATGATGCGGAAGGCAAAATCCAGGACCAAGCCTTTCGCCTGGGCGGGGCCTGGGAAGGCAAGGGCTACAGCGCCCGCGGCTCCTATCGCCAGATTGGGCGCGACTTCGGCACCTTGGGCTACCCGATGATGGAAGGGGATCGACGGGGAATCGACGGCGGCTTTTCGGTGAATTTGAACCCCACCTGGTCCATCAACGCCAGCGCCTCTTCCGAACGCAATAACCCAAGTGCCGATCCGCTGGAAACCAAAGCCAGCAACGATGTGCAGAGCCTGGATGCTCAATGGACCCCTGCCACGGGCTTCACCCTCAAGGCTGGGGTGAGCCATGCCGCCCAGGAAGCAGCCACCGCCGGCGCCTTAGTGCCCTTTGCCAATAGCAAACGCACGGGCTTTTTCACGGGAATGGATCTGGCCATGGGCGCCAAGGCGGCCCTGGGAGCCAGCCTCCAATTCGACAAACTGCAAGGCACCGGCGCCTCCACCGCCACCGGGCGCAGCACCACCTTGATTCTGGGCGGGGCGTATCAAGAACCGGATCTCCTGCGCCTAGGGCCCTCGTTCTCCTATTCCAAGAGCACCGATGATCTCACCGGCCAGGATTCCAAAGTCACCAGCCTGTTCTTGAACGCCGACGTAACGCTGGTGCGCACGTGGCTGAATCTGGCCCTCAACGGCGGCTACAACCGGATGGAAGCGCCGGGCCTCGCCGCCATGACCAGCACCAATGCCGATGCATCGTTGCAGTATTCCCTTACGCCCTACCTGGAGCGGCAATTCCATCGGGGGCAGGCTGTGCTGGCCCTGCGGTTCCGCTACACGCGAGTCCAGTCCATGCCCGAGGCCGACCGCCGGGCCTCCCTGACGCTTAATTTCTCGTTCTGAGCGGAGTATTCATGCGCGTGCTAGTTCTCGTCCTCGCCTTTCTTTTTGCCCCCTTTCTGCATGGCCAAGCCATGGTCAGTGTGAATCCCGCCAAACCCAAAATCGGCGAGCTCACGACCCTGACTCTCAGCCAGGTCGTGCCCTTTTCGGTGACCTGGACCTTTGGCGATGACACGCCCGCCGTGGTGGGAGGCGCCATTACCACCCACACCTTTACTCGGCCAGGTTCCTTTCTGGTGCGGGCCGCCTATTCTTTAAGCGCTGTTTCAGGCGTCACGGCCACAGTGCAACGGGCCGTGTTTGTGGGAACCACGGGACCCAGCGCGCCCTTCAGCATTTCCTATCTGGCCCTGCGCTGGGAAGACGGTACCGTGCGGCGCACCGTGAACCAAGGCGATCGCAACCTAGTGGCCTTCGCCGATCTGAAATACGAAGGCACCGGGCAATTCCAGGCCCAGTGGCTGGTGGATGGCGTCGCCTTCCGCAGCTTCTCCCGGCAACTGACCTTTGCCAATCGCGTGACGCTCAACAGCGGCCCTCAACTTTCCTTGCCCACCAATATCCCAGGGGAGCACCTCGTCACCTTGCAGGTGTTCCAACCTGGCCTGACCTTCGAAGTGCCGGTGATCCGCTACTTCGTGAGCCTTGGCCCCGATCCCGAGGGCCCGGTGCTAAAGAGTGTGATGCCCAAGCGAGTGCGCGCCGGGGAGGAAGTGGAATTGCAGTTTGTGGGCCCACGCCTGACCCAGGACATGGAACTGCACCTGGGCCGCGATATGGCGGCCGTGGGCCCCATCCGTCTGATCGGTCCTGAACAAGCGGTGGTCAAAGTGTTTGTGGCGCCCACCGCCCGGCCGGGTACGCGCATCCTGCGCAGTTCCCGCGAAAAGGGCAGTCCCGCAGGCACCGCCCGCCTGGAGGTTCTGCCCGTTTTCAAGAAACACTAAGAACAGCCGCAGGCAGGTATTGCAAGCCATTCCCGCGTTCTACCTCCAGGTGAATTTATGCGTCCCATGATCATTCCCTTCGTACTCGTCGCCGCATTTCCCCAAATGCAAAAAATTCCGCTCACGCTGACCCCGGCGATCAGCGTGATGACCACGCGCCCGCGCGTGGATGTGCCCACGACCTTCAAGCTGGCGGGCTCGGCGGCCACCGTGACTTGGGACTTCGGGGAAGGCAAAGGCGCCCAGGTGGGCACCAGCACCATCAACCACACCTACCGCCAAGCAGGCACCTTCACGGTCAAGGCCACCGTGGGGACCGTCACCTCTCAACAAACCGTGACGGTGGTGGAGCCTCGCAAAATCACAGCCAAACCCGTTATTCCAGCTCTCGGAACACCCACCACCCTCAAGCTGGAAGAAGCCTTCGGCACCGCCCTCCTATGGAATTTCGGGGATGGCACCGCACCGGTGAACGGTGGTGCGAGCACCACGCATACCTTCGTCAAAGAAGGTGATTTCACCGTCACCGTGCGGGATTCCGGCATGGAGCCCGCCCGGGACTTCAAACTCGCGGTACCGGTCGGACGTCAGGGGCCGGGTGCGCCCTTTAGCATTTCCTACCTAACCTTGCGCTGGGAAAACGGGACCGCCGAGCGTTCCGTGCAACAGGGCGAAACGGGTCTGGTGGCCTACGCGGATCTTAAATTCGAGGGCACCGGTCAACTTCAAGCCGAGTGGCTGGTGGATGGCCAGGTGCAGCGCGCCGTGAGCCAGCAATTGGGCTTCGCCAAGCTCGCGACCCTTCAGAGCGGCCAACTAAAACCCTCGACCCTATCCACCCAAGCGCGCACGGCCCCTCAGGCAGGCCGCCACACGCTGGCCAGTGCGGTTCCGGGCGAATTCCAAATCAACCTGCCCACCAACCTGCCCGGCGAGCATCAAGTGACCCTTAGGGTGCTGCAGCCCAAGATGGCCTTCCAGGTACCGGTCATTCGCTACTTCGTGAAGCTGGGAGGCGAAGCCCAAGGGCCCGTGGTGCAGAGCGTGAGCCCTGCCAACGCGAAGCCTGGTGATGAAGTGGAACTGATCCTGACCGGCACCGGCTTCACGGCGGACATGGCGCTGAACCTGGGCAAGGATGTGGGCATCCTGGGCGCTCCTCAAATTATCTCCCCGGGAAAAGCGGTGGTGAAGGTGTTCATCGCCCCCACCGCCCAGCCCGGGAAACGCCTCTTCCAGACGCGAAAGCCTGGGGGCAGTCCCGCAGGCACGGCTCATCTGGAAATTATTCCCGCTGGCCGACTGGCGGGGGGGCTCTCCATCAAACCCGGAGGCGCCCTCGCAGCCATTCCC
>JFJP01020694.1_pt1 | contig 13501 bp, 11 predicted proteins | sample 431651 | NCBI WGS metagenome assembly JFJP01 (sample SAMN02602958, study PRJNA72255) | Microbial mat metagenome, whole genome shotgun sequencing project. | biome: fresh water; feature: sink hole; material: water; isolation source: purple microbial (photo- and chemosynthetic) mats found in...
CGCCAGCCCGGCCACCGCCGCGGGCTCGACCTTGCCATGCGTGCAGCGCGCCAGCAGCGGCATTGGCCGCCGCGATCGCGGCCCAGGCCTCGGGGCAGGTGCCGGCGTAGTTGCCGCTGGCGAAGCAGATGCGCGGGAGGTCGCTCACCCGGTTCGGGTCACTTCCCGGTCAGGGCGGCCATGCGGTACTTCTCGTCCGGACGGCCGAGCAGGTGCGCCACCGTCGCCTCGTCGAGGCGGTTGATGCCGCCGGCGGTGAGCGCGATCTGGCGGATGCGTGCCGCCTTGATCGCCATGGCGGTGATGTTGACCGCCTCGGTCTGGTTGGCGCCCAGGGCGATCAGGCCGTGGTTCTGCATGTAGACGGTCTTGGGCGTGGCGCCGTGGCGGCTGCGATAGGCGGCGATGCCGTCGCGGATGGCACGGGCGAGGACCACGCCGGGATCGACGTAGGGCACGAAGACCGAGTCGGGGCCGAGGACGACCGCCTCGTCGGGGAACATGCGGCCCTGCAGCACCTCGGGCCAGCCGCGCGAGGCGGTCAGGCCGTTCACCGCCGTCGGGTGGGTGTGGGCGACGACCTGCACGCCGGGCTGCTGCAGGCACATGGCGTGGAACAGGGCCTCGACCGAGGGCCGGCGCTTGTGCCCGGCATCGACCTTGGCCGCCTCGTAGACCGCCGAGAGCTCGGCCTCGCTGACCGCGCCGCCGTCGAGCAGGGGCAGCAGCTTGTCGAAGCGCAGGTGCACGAGGTCGTCGCGGCCGAGGCTCGACAGCTGGCAGCCGCTGGCCTTGACCAGGAAGGTGGCGTCATCGACGCGGATCGAGGTGTTGCCCTCGCCGAGGATGGCGGCGTCGAGGCTCGGGGCGCCGACGGCGTGGGAGAGGGAGACGAGGTGGTCGCGGTGGTCCATGCGCGCAGCGTAGGCCCTGTCCCCGCCGGTCACCAGCGGGCGATAGCGCGGAAACGGTAGCACGGAGTTGATCGTCCGGCGATGGCCCTGCGAAATCCCCCTTGCCCTGGACGCCTCCGGCTTGCCGCCATGGTCACGGGCATGAGCGACGTCGCCCCCCTCTACCTGCAACTGCTCGGCCCGGGCACGGTGTGGATCATGGTCCACTGCGGTGGGATGTGCGGCCCGATCGTCGCCGGCCTGCGCCTGGGCGAAGGCGGGTGGGGGCGCGCGATCCTCAACCTGACCCTCTACCAGACCGGTCGGGCCGTGCCGCTGGCGGTGGCCGGGGCCATCGCCGGGGCGGCCGGCGCCGCCGTCGCCGATCTGCTCGCCGACTGGGGGCCGTGGCTGACCATCGCCGTCGCGGCGGCGATGCTGGTGGCGGTCGTGGTGCGTCTCGGCTGGCTGCCGTGGCTGCGCGCCGGGGGCGACGACGGCGCCGTAGCCGCGCGCCTGCTGCGTCCGGTCGCCGGCTTCGCCGGGCGGCATCCGCATCTCGGCGCCTTCGCCCTCGGCGCCGTGCTCAGCGTGCTGCCCTGCGGCGTGGTCTACTGGATCCTCTCGCTCTCGGCGACCAGCGCCTCGCCGCTGCACGGCGCCCTGCTGCCGGTGCTGCTGGTGGCGATCAGCACGCCGCCGCTGGCGATCGCCGCCGGCGCCAGTGCCGCTACCTTCGGCCGGCTGCGCAGCCGCCTGGCCTGGGTGCCGACCGCGGCGCTGCTGCTGTCGGCCTTCTGGCTGGCCATGCACGGCCTCGCCTCGCTGGAATACGTGCCGCACGTGCACATCGGCAAGGTCATGCTGTGGTAGCAGATCCGGCCGTCGCCTGCACCCACTGCGGGCTGCCCGTGCCGCCCGGCCTGCTCGTCCCTGGCGCCGCGCAGCAGTTCTGCTGCTCCGGTTGCGCCGCGGCCTGGCGGCTGCTGCATGACGGCGGCCTGGCCGAGTTCTACCGCCTGCGTGATGCCGCCGGCGGCGAGGCCGGACGACCGGCCAGCGAGGATGCCGGCGCCGCGGCCTTCGACGGCGAGGCCTTCCGCGCCGCCTGGGCGCGGAAGCTGGCCGGCGGGGATGAGCTGATCGCCTGGTACCTGGAAGGCCTGCACTGCCCGGCCTGCGTCTGGCTGGTCGAGCAGCTGCCGCGCCTGCTGCCCGGCGTGCGCTGGGCCCGGCTCGACCTCGGCACCGCCCAGCTGCGCGTCGCCTATGATCCCGCCCACGCCGGCCCGGGCAGGCAGGCCCGCCTGCTGGCTCGGCTCGGCTACCGTGCGCGCCCGTTCCGCGCCGACGCGGTGTCCGCCGCCCTCGCCGCCGAGCACCGCAGCCTGCTGGCGCGGGTCGCGGTGGCCGCCGCCAGTGCGGTCGGGACGATGCACCTCACCGCCACCCTCACCGCCGGCGAACTCACCGGCGACCTCGACGCGTCCTGGCGTCCGTTCTTCGCCTGGGGCGCCATCCTCGTCGCCCTGCCCGGCTGCGCCTGGGCGGCGCTGCCGCTGCATCGTGGCGCGCTGGCAGCGCTGCGCGCCCGGCGCTGGAGCGTCGACCTCGCCGCCTCGCTCGCCATCGGCCTGGCCCTGGCCGGCAGCGCGGCGCTGGCCTGGCGCGGCTCGCTGGCCAGCTATGCCGACGCGGCGGCGATGTTCGCCGCGCTGCTGCTGACCGCCCGCCTGGCCGTGGTCCAGGCGCGCCGCCGCGTCTCGCGCGCCGCCGGCGGCCTGGCCCAGCTGCTGCCGCTGACCGCCCTGCGCCTGCGCGACGGCCGGCGCGAGGAGGTCGCGATCCAGGCCCTGGCGCCCGGCGACGAGGTCGAGGTCGCCGCCGGCGCGGTGGTGCCAGGCGATGGCAGCGTCGTCGGCGGGGCGGCGGCGATCGACGTGGCGGTGCTCACCGGCGAGCCGCGCCCGCTGGCGGTGTCGGCGGGCAGCAGCGTGGTCGCCGGCGCCACCTGCCGCAGCGGCACGGTGCAGGTCCGGCTGGAGGCGGTCGGCGGCGACACCCGCCTGGCGCGCATCCTGGCGGCGGCCGTGCCGTCCCGGCGCGAGGATGACGGCGATGGCCAGGTCGACCGCCTGCTCGGCTGGTTCGCCCCAGCGACCCTGCTCGTGGCCCTGATCGCCGGCGTCTTCTGGGCCTGGCACGTGGGCTGGAACCGCGGTGGCGAGGTCGCCCTCGCCGTGGTCGTCGCCGCCTGCCCCTGCGCCATCGGCCTGGCCGCCCCGCTGGTCCACGCCCTCGCCGCCGCCACGGCGGCCGGCCGCGGCCTGCTGGTACGCGATCCCGCCGTCCTCGGCCGCATCGCCGCCGTGCGCCATGTCGTCTGCGACAAGACCGGCACCCTGACCACGGGTCGGGGGACCGCGGGCTTCGGTTCCGGGCACGCAGGCCTCAGCCTGCCGGGGCCTTTCCCCCCCCACGACAGCAGGCTGAAGCCTGCGCTCCCAGGTTCCCTCGCCGCGGCCGAGCGCAGTCCGCACCCCGCGTCGCAGGCGGTCGCGGCGTTCCTGCGTTCACTCGGCGTCACGCCGTGCGAACTCGCCGCATGGCGCGAGGAGCCCGGCCGCGGCGTCGTCGCCACCACCGCCGACGGCCATGAGCTGGCGCTGGGCGGCAGCCGGCTCACCGGGGTCGAGGCCGGCACCGACGGCCGTTCGCGCATAGGCCTGCTGTGGGATGGAAGCCTGGTCGCCAGCTTCGACATCAGCGATCCGCTGCGGCCCGAGGCCCGCGAGATGGTGGCGGCCTGGCGGACGGCCGGGGCCGAGGTCCACCTCGCCAGCGGCGACCACCCGACCGCTGCGACGGCGCTGGGCGGCAGCCTCGGCATCGCCGACTGCCGCGGCGGCCTCTCGCCGGAGGACAAGGCCGGTCTGGTGCGCAGCCTGCGCCCCGCCGGTGGCGTGGCGGCGGTCGGCGATGGAGTCAACGACGCGGCGATGCTGGCCGAGGCCGATGTCGCGGTGGGCATCAGCGGCGGACTGGAGGCGGCGCTCGACCGCTGCCATATCTTCTGCACCCGCCCGGACGAGGCCGGTCCGCTCGCCGTGTGGCGGCTGGCGGCCGGCAGCAGCCTCCGCATCCGCCGGCTGCTGTGGATCAGCGCGATCTACAACCTGCTGGCCATCGGCGGGGCGGCGGCTGGCGTGTTCGGCCCGCTCATCTGCGCCATCGCCATGCCGCTGTCATCGCTGACCGTGGTGGCGCTGGCCCTGCGCCGGATCCCGGAGGCGTAGGCCGGCTCAGCCGACGTCTTCGAACACCCGCACCATGAACGTCCCACCCGGGCCGACGATGGCCTGCTCGGCGAGCAGTTGCAGACGGCTGGCGTCGAGGCAGTGGTCGCAGCCCGGCACCACGGCGGGCAGGGCGAGGAAGCTGGGGCCGGCGACCATCGATTTCACATGCCCGCCGATCATGTTGGTGAGCTCGCCGATCGCGTCGCGCGACTCGTCCGCCCCGACCGCGCCGGCATCGAGGGCGAACATCGCCGCCGCCGCGCTCTGCGCCACCGCTGCGGGGACGACGAGGACGACGGCTCCGCGGAACGCCCCGGTGATCTGGATGCAGCCGGTGATGTCCCCGCCTTCGGTGGATCCGGTCGGTCCGACCTCCTGCGCGAGCACGTCGCGCCACACGTCGGCGGCGATGCGGGCGATGTCTTCGGCGGTCACGCTCATGGTCAGCCCTTCAGGCGGTAGCAGCCGCCCTTGTCGTATTCGACGCGCACGAAGGCGTCGTCGATGTTGAGGGTGGTCTCGGCCCCGCCGAGGAAGAGGTAGCCATCAGGACGCAGCAGCTTGCGGCACTTGCCGAGGATCGACTTCTTGGTCTCGACGTCGAAGTAGATCAGCACGTTGCGGATGAAGATGATGTCGAGCTGGCCGCTGATCGGGAACGGCTCGAGCAGGTTCAACTCCTTGAACTCGATCATCCGCTTGAGCTCGTCCTTCACCTTCCAGTCGAGCCCGTCCTTGGTGAAGTTCTTGATGAGGAGCGGTGCCGGCAGGCCGCGATTGACCTCCAGCTGGCTGTAGCGCCCTTCCCTGGCGCGCTTGAGCACCTCGCTGGCGATGTCGGTGGCGATGAAGCGCGTCGCCCAGCCCGCCACCTGCGGGAAGTGCTCGCGCATGGTCATGGCGATGGTGTAGGGCTCCTGGCCGGTCGAGGCCGCGGCGCACCACAGGTCCAGGCGCTTGCCCGTGCCGCGCTTGGCCACCAGATCGGGCAGGACCAGCTTCTTCAGGCACTCGAACGGATGGATGTCGCGGAAGAAGAACGTCTCGTTGGTGGTCATCGCCTCGACCACCTGCCGGGCGAGCTGCCCGGACGGTTCGACGCGCAAGCGCGCGGTCAGGACGTCGAGGCCAGCCATGCCGATGGCCTTGGCCAAGGGCATCAGCCGGCTCTCCAGCAGATAGCCCTTGTCCTCGCCCAGCACGATGCCGCTGCGACTGCGCACCAGCTGGCGGAGGAATTCGGAATCGGCGGCGGCGAGCGGCATCAGCGACCCCGTACGCGGTTGGAGATGGCGTCGGCAAGCTGGCCCAGCGGCACCTGGCGTTCGGCGATGCCGGCCTTGGCGACCGCGCCGGGCATGCCCCAGACCACGCAGCTCGCCTCGTCCTGGACCAGGATGGGGGCGCCGAGGCCGTGCAGCTGCATCGCCCCGAGCAGGCCGTCCTGGCCCATGCCGGTCATCACCACCACCAGGACGTTGCCGCCCCACACCTCGGCGGCGCTGCGCAGCAGCACGTCGGCGGCGGGGCGCACCGAGTTCTCGGGCGGATCGCGGTTGAGCGCGCAACGCACCGTGGCGCCCTCGCGCCGCAGCGTCAGATGGTGGTCGCCTGGCGCGATGAGCACGGTGCCGGCACGGACCTCATCGCCCTGGGCCGCCTCGGCCACCGCGAGCGCCGATTTGGCGGCGAGGCGCTCGGCGAGCAGGCGGGTGAAGACCGGCGGCATGTGCTGGACGATCACCACCGGCACCGGCAGGTCGCGGGGCAGGCGCGGCACCACCTCGGCCAGGGCGTTCGGACCGCCGGTCGACACCGCGATCAGCACCGCTTCGCAGCGGCCGCCACGGTTCGGACGCGGCGGGGCCGGTCGGGCCGGCACCGCCGCCGGGCGTGGCGCGACCGGGCGCGGTGGCGATGGACGGAGGGCCGGCGCAGCCGCCGGCACCGGAGCCGGCAGACTGGATGGCGTCGCGACCGGGTGGAGGGCCACCGGCACCGCCGCGGGCGCGGGCGGGGTCTCGGGAGCCGGCGCTGGAGCGTAGCGCACCGCCGCCCGCGCCACCGCGCTGAGGTCGCCAGGCCCATGCACCAGCCCCTTGAGCTTGCCGCCCAGTTCGTTGCGCAGCTGCTCCATCACCGCGGCCATGGCGGTGCCGGCGGCCGCGCTCGGCTTGGTGACGAAGTCGTTGGCTCCGGCGTGCAGCGCCTCGAGCGTGACGTGCGCGCTCTCGCGGTTGGGCGAGGCGAACATCACGACCGGGAGCTTCGGCCAGTGGCGGCGCACCTCCTGCACCGTCTCGATGCCGCTGAGTTCCGGCATCTCGACGTCGCAGACCACCGCGTCGGGGGCGTGCTCGCGGATGCGCAGGATGCCCTCACGGCCATTCGGCGCCTCGGCCACGACCTCCAATTCGGGATCGGCCTCGAGCGCGCCGCGGATCATGCGGCGCACCACGGCCGAATCGTCGACCACCAGCACGCGGATCCGCCCCACTTCAGGCACCCACCAGCCCGAGCATCTCCAGCTTCGACTGGATCGCCTCCTTGGTGAACGGCTTCATCACGTATTCGTCGGCGCCAGCTTCCAGCGCCTTGGTCATCTGCTCGACCTCGGTCTCGGTCGTGCACATGATGATCTTCATCGCGTCGCTGGGGATGGTGGCGCGCGCCGCCACCAGGAACTCGAAGCCGTTCATCTCCGGCATGTTCCAATCGACCATGGCGACATGGAACGGCCCCTTGGCGGCCAGGGCGACCAGGGCCTCCTTGCCGTTGCCGGCCTCGACGCACTCGGCGACGCCGAGCTCGGTAAGGGTCCGGCGGATGATCGCGCGGATGGCGCGCGAATCGTCGATGATGAGTGCTCGCATGGTTCGGCTGCTCCGGCCCGGCCAGCCTACGCGATCGGCACCCTGGAGGCAATTGCCGTCCGGACGGGGCCAGGAGCCGGCCTTCAGCCCTCGATCAGTCCATGCCGGCCCAGCGCCGCGCGCCAGGCGTCGAGGGCGCGGCGCGGGATGCGCACCTGGCCCTCGCGGGCGTGCAGCGGGATGGTGCGCGCCTCGAGGCGCTTGGCGATGGCCGTCGGGCTGCGCCCGAGCAGTTCGGCCGCCGCCGCGGTGTCGAGGAGCTCGCCCGGCTCGTCGGCGGTCACCTGCCAGAGCGGCTCGCGGGTGAGGGCCTGGCGGGCCAGCTTGCGGTCGGCCGCGATCAGGGCGTCGACCGCCGGTGCGAGGTCGCCGTCCCCCGCCGCCGCGATGACGCGCACCCGGGCGAGGGCGACATCGTAGGCGCAGTCCAGCCCGGCATCGGCCAGCCAGGCGGCAGTCGCGGCATCGCCGCCATGCTGGCACACCGCCGTCGCCAAGGCGTCGAGCTGCTCGACCACGGCCTCCTCGCCGCCGGCGGCGGCGCAGGCGGCGATGTGCGTGCAGGCGCCGGAGAAGGCGCCGGCGCCCAGGGCGCAGCGGCACAGGGCGGCGTGGTCCTCGACCTCCAGTTCGCCTGGCAGAACGGCCAGGGCCGCGCCGATCCAGTGGCCGAGGTCGGCCATGCGGGCATCGCCACGGTTGCCGGTCAGCTCGCTGTATTCGGCTGCCCCATGCGCCAGATCGAGCCAGTAGCCGCGCACGTCGTCGCCCTTCAGCGCCGGCCCGGCGACCAGCCTGGGCCAGCCGCGGTCGGAGATGGCCTCGAGGGCGGCCAGCGCGGCCGCGAAGGCCGGCCGGTAGTCGGACGCCAGGACCTGGACCGCGCCGTCGCGCCAGGCGGGGTCGAGGTTGCCGAAGAACGGCTGCGGCACGGTGGCGACGCCGTGGTCGCCGGCGACCACGGCCACGCACAGCCCCTGGGCCGCGGTCATCAGCTTGCGCGCGGTCTCCGCCGCCTCGCTGGCCGACAGCCCCTGGTGCCGCAACTGCTCGACCGTCGCCGACAGCGGCCCCCCGCCATCGACCAGGAACTGCTCGCGAGCGGCGGCGAAGGAGGGCGAGAAGGGCGCCAGGAAGCACGAATGGAACGACCACTGCCCGGCGAGCAGGGCCAGCGGATCGCCCGCGCCCGCCTTCAGCATCCCGGACAGTTCGGCCGCCATCGCCCTGGTATCGTCGTTGCCGCTCATCCGTGGCAGGATCATGCGATGCCCGCGAAGTCAAAGCTCGCATGTGCCGCATGCCAGGAGGTGCGCCTCCGCTCCGCCAGCGGCCTGCGGCTGGACCACCTTCCGCGCGTCGGCTCGCGCGCCTTATCGACGCGAGGCCTTCCGCGCCTTCGCCTTCTTCTTCCGCTCGGCGCGGTACTTCTTCAAGGCGTCCTTGTCCTCGCGCTTCTGGAACAGCCGGTTCGGGTTGGGCATGAAGGCGCCGGGGTTGGCCAGCTGTTCGGGCGTCAGCTCCTCCTGGGCCGGCAGCTTGGCCGCCATGTCCTGGATGTCGCCCATCTTGCCCATCATCTTCTTCATCATGTCGAAGTGCTTGAGCAGGGTCTGCACCTCGGAGGTGGTCGAACCGGCGCCCATGGCGATGCGGCGGCGGCGGCTCATCTCGATCAGGTCGGGATGGTTGCGCTCCCACCTGGTCATCGAGTCGATGATCACGCCGTAGCGCTTGAAGATCTTCTCGTCGACCGGCAGCGAGGCGAACTTGGCGCCGACGCCGGGGATGAGGCCAAGCAGGTCCTTGAGCGAACCCATCTTGGCGATGGCCTTCAGCTGATCCTGGAAGTCGGTGAGGTCGAACTTGTTCTTGAGGATGCGCTCCTCGATGTGCTTGGCCTGCTTCTCGTCGACCGCACCCTGCGCCTTCTCGACGAAGGAGAGGATGTCGCCCATGCCGAGGATGCGGCGGGCGTAGCGGTCGGGGTGGAAGGGCTGCAGGCCGTCCATCTTCTCGGACACGCCGACGAACTTGATCGGCCGGCCGACGACGTGGCGCAGCGAGACGATGGCGCCGCCACGGGCGTCGCCGTCGAGCTTGGTCACCACCACGCCGGTCAGCGGCAGGCGCTGGTGGAAGGCCTTGGACGAGTTGACCGCGTCCTGGCCGGTCATCGCATCGACCACCAGCAGGGTGGCGTGCGGCTTGGCGCGGGCGTGGATCTCGGCCACCTCGCCCATCAGTTCATCGTCGACGTGCAGGCGGCCGGCGGTGTCGAGGATGACCACGTCGCGGTTGTCGAGGCGGGCGGCCTCGATGCCGCGCGCGCACAGCTCGGGCGGGACCTGCTCGCCGAGGATCTTGAGCTGCTCGATGGCGGCCGGGCGCTGCAGGTCGGCGGCGACCAGCATGACGCGCTTGCCATTCTCCTTGAGCAGGCGGGCGAGCTTGGCGCAGGTGGTGGTCTTGCCTGAGCCCTGCAGGCCGGCCATGAGGATGACGGTCGGGCCGTCCTTGGCGTCGGCGAAGGGCAGTTCGCTGTCGCTCTCGCCCATCATCGCGATCAGCTCGTCGTGCACGACCTGCACGACCTGTTGCGCCGGGGTCACGCCGGAGATCAGCTCCTGCCCGACCGCCTTGGCCTCGACCCGCGAGAGGAACTCGCGCACCACGTCGACGGCCACGTCGGCCTCGAGCAGGGCGCGGCGGACCTCCTTCAGCCCATCGCGGATGTTGTCGGCGGAAAGGTTCTGCTGCTTGCGGAAACGCTCGAAGACGTTGCCGATGCGCTCAGAGATGAATTCGAACATGGCGACCCTGACGGGTCAGGCTCTGACGGGAGCGGGCCGCAAGCTACAGACGGCGGCAAGGTCGGCAACCGTGCGGCCGAGGAGCGGATGCCTCCACCGCGGGGCGACAGCGGCGAGCGGTTCGAGCACGAAGGCGCGCTCGTGCAGACGCGGGTGCGGCAGGGTCAGCGCCGGGCTGTCCACCACCGTGCCATCCTCCGCCAGCAGCAGGTCGAGGTCGAGGGTGCGCGGCCCCCAGCGCACCTCGCGCACCCGGCCGCAGTCGGCCTCGACCCGGCGCAGGAGGTCCAACAGGCTGTGCGGCCCATAGGCGGTGGCGATGATCCAGGCCGAATTGCGGTAGGGCGGCTGAGGAGGACCGCCGACCGGGGCGGTGACGATCCACGGCGCCTCGACCTCGACCTCGACACCGGCGGCGGCAAGCTTGCCCCTGGCCCGGGCGGCGGTGACGGGGACATCCCCGAGGTTCCCGCCGATGCCGACCGCGTAGCGCATGGACGAGGTGATAGCGGCCGACGTGCTGCTGGCCACCGCCCGGACCTGCCGGGCCCGGCGCCTAGCCCTGCGAGTTCAGCTGCTCGATGATCGAGATGAGGGGCAGGAACAGCGCGATGACGATGAAACCGACCGCGACGCCCATGAAGATGATCAGGGCCGGCTCGAGCAAGGCCATCATCGCGGCGACCGCCGCGTCAACCTCTTCATCGTAGTTGTCGGCGATCTTGATCAGCATCTTGTCGAGCTCACCGGTCTCTTCACCGACCTTGATCATGTTGACCACGATGTCGTCGAACACGCCGGAACGGCGCAGCGGCTCGTTGATCGTTTCGCCTTCCTTCACCGAGTCGCGCACGTCCTGGATGGCGTTGCGGACGACGATGTTGGGGGTCGCACTCTTGGTGATGTCGAGGGCGTCGAGGAAGCCGACGCCGGAGGTGACCAGCGTGCCGAGAGTACGGGTGAAGCGGGCGACCGAGCCCTTCTTCACCACGCCGCCCAGCACCGGGATCTTCAACTGCACACGGTCGACGATGGCGCCGCCGGATTCCGTGCCGCGGAAGATCTTGATGCCGAAGATGCCGAAGATCAGGACGATGAGGATGATCCACCAGGAACTGGCGACGAAGTTGCTCATCTCGATGAGCAGCACGGTCAGCGCCGGCAGGCGGATGTTCAGGTCGCGGAAGATCTGCTCGAACTTCGGGACGATGAAGACCATGATGAAGGTCAGGATCGCCACCGCGATGGTCAGCACGGCGACCGGGTAGATCAGTGCGCCGATGATCTTCTTCTTCAGCTTCTGGGCCTTCTCGCGGAACTCGGAGAGGCGGCGGAGGATGACGTCGAGCGCACCGGCGGCCTCGCCGGCCTTGACCAGGTTGGTGTAGAGCTTGTCCCACACCTTGGGATGGCGGGCCATGGCATCGGACAGCATGGTGCCGCCCTGCACGTCCTCGGTGACCTGGCCGAGGATGCTGCGGAACGAGCCGGGCCGCTGCATGTCGGTGAGGATCTGCAGCGACTGCACGATCGGCAGGCCGGCATCCTGCAGGGTCGAGAGCTGGCGGGTGAACAGGGTCACCTGGTTGGGCTTGACCCCGCCGCCAAGCAGGTTGGCGAAGGCGCTGCCGCCGCTGCCGCCCGGGGTGCCGCCAGCCGGCGTCTTCACCGACTTGGCGCGGCTCTCCTTGACCTCGATGGGCAGCAGACCCTGCTTCTTGAGGTTGGCGATCGCCTCCATCTGGCTGCCGGCCTCCAGGTTGCCGGAGACCTCCTTGCCGGAGCGACGATCATGGGCTTTGTAGGAGAAGCTGGGCATGATGGTTCCAGGGGCTGGGGCGGAGTCTAAGCCGTCTACTCCTCGACGGCAAGGGTCTCGCGCACCACTTCCTCGATGGTGGTTAACCCAGCAAACACCTTCTGGATGCCGGAATCACGCAGCGGACGCATGCCGGCGCGCTGGGCGGCCAGCCGCAGCTGGGTGGCCGAGGCCTTGCCCAGGATCAGTTCGCGCAGGCTGTCGTTGATGTCCATCAACTCGAAGAGGGCGGTACGACCCTTGTATCCCGTGCCCTTGCAGTGGTCGCAGCCCTTGCCGTAGTAGAAGCGCTGTCCGGCGACGTCGCGCCGCTTGAGGTTCAGCTGCAGCAGCTCCTCATCGCTGGGTTCATATGGAGCCTTGCACTTGATGCAGATGGTGCGCACCAGGCGCTGGGCGCACACCGTCTCGAGGGTGGCGGCGAGCAGGAAGGGCTCGACCCCCATGTCGATGAGGCGGGTGACCGCGGTCGGCGCGTCGTTGGTGTGCAGGGTGGTGAAGACGAGGTGGCCGGTCAGCGAGGCCTGCACCGCGATCTGCGCCGTCTCCTTGTCGCGCGCCTCGCCGACCAGGACGATGTCCGGGTCCTGGCGCAGGATGGCGCGCAGGCAGGCGGCGAAGCTGCGCCCGACCTCCTCGTCGACCGGCACCTGGATCAGGCCCTTGATCTCGTATTCGACCGGATCCTCGGTGGTGATGATCTTCACCTCCTCGGAGTTCACCGCCGACAGCGCGGAGTAGAGCGTGGTGGTCTTGCCCGAGCCGGTCGGGCCGGTGACGATGACGATGCCGTTGGGCCGCTCGATGACCTCGCGGAAGTAGGCCAGCTGGTCGTCGGGGAAGCCGATCTTCTCGAGATCGAGGTTGACCACCAGGCGGTCGAGGATGCGGATCACGACGCTCTCGCCGAACATCGTCGGCAGGGTCGAGACGCGCAGGTCGACCTCGCGGTCGCCGATGCGCACCGGGATCTTGCCGTCCTGCGGCAGGCGGCGCTCGGCGATGTCGAGGTGCGACATGACCTTGATGCGCGCCACCAGCGGGGCGGCCAGCTGCTTGGGCACCGGCAGCATCTCGTAGAGCACGCCGTCGATGCGGTTGCGGACGCGGAAGTTCTCCTCGAACGGCTCGAAGTGGATGTCCGCCGCCTGCGCCTTGACCGCGGTCAGCAGGATGAGGTTGAGCAGGTTCCTGACCGCCGCGCTCTCGGCCTGGGCGCCGACATCGTTGCCCATGGCTTCGAGGTTGGCCAGCGCCCCGGGATCGATGATCTCGGCGCCGCCGTCGCCGCCGATCTGCTCCTGGTCGCGCCCGCCGAGCATCTCGTCGATCATCGCCTGGGCCTCGTTCTTCTTGCCGGTGGCGTAGTACTGCTCGAGCGAGGAGGCGATCGCCTCCTCGGTGGTCAGCTCGGCCTTCACCTGCGACACGCCGAGGGCGAACTTGAGGTCGTCGAGGGCGGCGAGGTTGTCCGGGTCGGCGGTGGCGACGACCAGGGCGTTGTTCTCCATCCGCGTCGGGATGATGCGGTAGCTGTTGGCGTACTCGGTCGGCACCTTGGCGATCAGCGCCGGCGGGATGGTCATGCCCTGGAGGTCGACCTTGCCCATGCCCAGCAGCTGGGCGGCGGCGCCGAGCACGACCGTCTCGACGATGCCGTTGTCGAGGCAGGCCTGGACCAGCTCCTTGCCGCCCTTCTTGTGCTCGCCGTAGATCTTCTGCGCCGTGGGCTTGTCGACCTCCTCCCATTGGTAGAGGAGCTTGAGGAGGGCCTGGGCGTCGACGCTGCCGGACTTGAACATGG
>JFJP01039654.1_pt1 | contig 13501 bp, 10 predicted proteins | sample 431651 | NCBI WGS metagenome assembly JFJP01 (sample SAMN02602958, study PRJNA72255) | Microbial mat metagenome, whole genome shotgun sequencing project. | biome: fresh water; feature: sink hole; material: water; isolation source: purple microbial (photo- and chemosynthetic) mats found in...
GCGATATCAAGCAGCATTCTCACAGTCTCGACTATATATTCCTGGTTGAGCTCGTTCGAGCAGACCATCGTATGTAGTCCAAACCGTGTCGCGCCGTGGCTCATTGCTTTTCTGTACGCCGGTATGACCTGTTCGTGGGTGATCCCGTACTTTGCTTTGTGCGGTTCACCGATGATGCTGTTCCCAGTCCTTCTTTTTCCGGGATTGTACCGGAAGCAGATGAGGCCGGGGAAAGTGCGTGATTTGTTCGATGGCGGAGCCACCTTATCAATCAGGCTGATATCATCGAGGTTCAAGATGCAGCCACCGTGCTTCATGGCCCAGGTGAATTCCTCCTGCGAGGTATTGTTCGACGTGAACATAATATCTGCACCTGTTGCGCCGACCTGCCGAGCTAACCGAAGCTCAGGGATTGAACTGCAATCAAAACCGAACCCATGCATTGCGAGCCGCTTGAGTATTTCGGGATTAGGCAAGGCCTTCACTGCGAAAAACTGGCGATGGTGAATCGACGAAAATGCGTCATTGAACTGTATTTCGGGATTAGGCAAGGCCTTCACTGCGAAAAACTGGCGATGGTGAATCGACGAAAATGCGTCATTGAACTGGCGACATGTTTCGTCAATACCCTCCTCGTCGTAGATGTGGAACGGCGTTCCGAATTCCTCGCAGATTTGCGGAAGAACCGGAAATAACCGCTTTTTGAACTCCCTCGACATTGGCATAACTGTTCCTTTCTGTTTGGTGATCAACAATTTGAACACCTTGTTAATGTACACAACAGAGCAAATACTACACACTAAAATATATTAGTCAATGAGGGTAAATTATGAAAAATAGGGGATAAGTAATAAAAAAGCCGGGTTCCCTCATGGGAACCCGGCTTGGGTTTTGAAGCCTGCCACAGGCAAACGTCAGTAACTAACGTTTGCCGACTGAAAGGCTTCAGTGATCTGCTTCTCGTAGAAATCGATCGGCGTTGTACAAACCGCATACCGAATATACGGGTCGAAGTGAACACCGACGATGCCGGTATTCTTGATCATGAGGCGGTTGAATTCCTCGGCCGATCCTATTGCTTGTCCGAACGCCTGCTTGGGGCAATCGAACAAACTAAAGAAACCAGCCTTCGGTTCAACTGCCGACCGTAACCCTGCTTCGATGCAGATCAAGTTGAGGAGCTTCAGTCGATCCTCATACGTTTCTCTGATGACATCGATCAGGTGCCTGTAGTTCTGGAATAACGTAAGAACTCCGTTTGCGAGTGCTGCGTTGAATCCGCTGTCCGTATTACCCTTGACCTGCTTGATGTCAGCCATGAATTCCGGGGAGCCAACCATCGCTCCAATTCTCCAGCCGGTAAAATTACCAGCCTTCGAGGCGGAAAAGGCCTCGGCCCAGTTCAGATCGGGGTAGTCAAGTGCGACATCAGTCAGTGTTGTCGCATCCTTGTCATATGTAAGGATGGCGTATGCCGCATCGTTGAAGACGCGGATACCTTTTTCCTCGCAAATGGCACAGAGCTCGGACAACCATTTCTGATTACCGACGATCCCGCATGGGTTGTGGGGGAGATTCAACATAATCAAATCGCCCTCGCCCATTTCGAGTTCCTTGATCACCGAGAGGTCAAACAAAAATCCGAGGGACTTTTCCATCGGCGCGTGCGTGTGTAAAACACCACGGCACATTTTTGCCTGATCCACCGGCGTTGGATACCCAGGTTTCGTCATTGTCAGCACCTGTACAGAGTTTTCGCCTCTGCACCAGCCTCCACAAGAATTGATCACCATCCCAAGCATCGGTTTGATACCCGGGATTGGCAGAAAATCAACCTTGCCATAATAGGCCGACAGGTTCAACAGAACGTGCTCCTGGACAAAATCAGCTGCAAAATCAGGACACCCCGGCGAACCGTTGTCCTGGTATTCATGCATCGATTCCTTTTCGGACTGAATCATCCTGGCCGCCACCTCGCGAGCGATCCCGAAAGCTGGCCCCGACGGCTGACCGATGGAAAGCTTGATCAATTCCAAGCCCTCGTCATCTGCCTGCCTGCACCAACCCTTGATGGTTTGGAACAGGTTCCCTCCGCCAGTTGGTAACATTGATTTTCGACTCATCTACCCCCTCCTTATTATTTTGGTGGATAACATATAACGTGCAACCAAGATTCCACCTTTATCTTGTTCCTAATATAGACTACTTTTTTAAGCCAAAATTGCAAGCCCAATAAAGAAGACTGAGTGAAAATTATATGAGCAAAAAATGAAATTTTATCCACTCAAATCAAATTGACAATTGAGTATTTTGCATTAATATATATATTACAAGTGCCATTTGGCCCGCCCCATCCGGGGAGAAATAAAAAACCATTAGATTAAATCCCTAATGGTTTTTTTGATTTTTTCTAATTCGTTATTACCAAGTTCATAAATTTTAGATGAATTATTAATTTATCGTGTGTTTTTTGAACAAAATGTTATATAATTATCCGAATGATAGAAACAAATAATGAAGTGGAAACAAAAAAAATATTAGATGATCACGACCTGGTTCCATTTCTTGATGGTATTTTACAAAAAAGCATTCAATTCGTTCAGCATTTTGATTCGCAAACCAATATTATAATTGGTATTAGCGTCGCGGTTGCCGGAGCATCAATTGTCAGTATTAATGCTGGAATACATACTCTTGCTTTCGTCGTAATGTCTATTTTCTCAACTTTATCAGTGATAGTTGGATTGTACGCAGTGCACCCACCAAAATTTATGAGAAAGCGAAATCAAAAAGAAAGTCTTTTCTATAATAAAAGAATTGCGAGCTTTGAATCTTCAAAAAAATATGGGGATGAACTATTAGTCTTATTTAACAATAAAGAAGATCTAGTCCAGGAATATTCCAAGGAACTCTACAACTTGTACAAATATTATTACCGACCAAAAAGAAAATTATTTAAAATTTCGAGAGACCTGTTGTTGATTGGGATTGTGCTTGGTTATATATTTTACTTTCTTCAATTTTAATACCTTACAAAATGGAAACTAATAAACAAAATTATAAAAAGGAAACCGCTGGGTTTGTGATGGATCAAAATATTCCTATTGTTAATTCGGGAAGTACACTTCACGAACTGCGTGATTACTTGATTGAAAATGCTTTAAAATTTCACTCCGTTTCCTATATCTATATTGTCGGAGAGAATAATAAATTAGTTGGGGTGCTATCGATCAAAGAAGTTTTCAGCAATAATCTTGATAGAGAAGTGGACGGATTGATGGGTAAAAATCTGATCACAACTAGCCCCGATACCGACCAGGAAGAAGTGGCCCTGATTTCTTTGAGAAAAAATATCAAGGCGGTACCTGTTGTCGACAGGGATGGTATTCTTTTGGGTGCCGTTTTAAAAGACACACTTCTTCATGTTTTATACAAAGAATCTGTTGAGGATGCGTTGCTCCATTCTGGTATTAGGAAAATTGAAAATCCTAATGATATTTTAGAAGCTGGCGCATGGCTACATTTCAAGAAAAGATTTCCTTGGCTGTTACTTGGTTTGTTCGGGGGAATTTTGGCGGCATTTATTGTGAAATTATTCGAAGAATCCCTGGCTATGCAAATCATTCTGGCGTCATTTATCCCTGCGATAGTTTATATGGCCGATGCTGTTGGGTCTCAAACGCAAACTATTTTTATTCGTTCGATTGCTTTATCTAAAGAAATTAATTTAAAGAAATATATTTTAAGAGAAGTGCGAGTTGCTTTTCTGCTTTCGTCTATACTAGGTTTAATATCATTCTTAATTACTATATTCTGGATTAAATCCCTTCAAATCAGTTTAATAGTCAGTCTGTCGATTATTGCCACAATTTCAGTATCGATGGCGGTTGGAATAATTTTGCCGTATACCTTGAGTAAACTTAAAATTGATCCAGCTATTGCCAGTGGTCCTTCGGCAACAGTGTTACGAGATATCTTAAACTTGCTGATATACTTCGGAATAATTTCAGTTTTATTATTTTAATTTTTAATGGATAAAATATAAGATGGATATAATTAACACAAGTAAAGAATGGAAAGAAAAAGCTGATGCGCTGCTTCTTGAAAAAGATTTAGTTAAAGACCTCTCCAGGTTTGGTGAGGTTCATTTTACTGGAGCTTATTCATACAATTTGATGATGCATGGTGATATTGATATTAGTGTCGCCAGAGAAAGCGATTTTTCTGTTGAGGAAGTTTTTGAAATATTTAAAACTTTATATATGGAGAGGAAATTTCGAAGTTATTTTATTGGTGGAGATTGGGACGACCCACGAAAGGGTGAAGAATTTCCGAAAGGATTTTATGTTGGCTTAAAGGAAAAAATTAACGGAGAACGTTGGAAATTTGATATTTGGTTTATGTCCAAAAAAGAATATGCAGGAAGGGAACAAAGACCGGGTTTCGCAGATATGACTGAGGATCAAAGAAAATTAATTTTAGAGTGCAAGCAATTAAGAAACGAAAAAAAGCTTTCTATTACCGGGCAAGAAATTTACGACCTAGTTCTTGATGGTAAAATTAATAGTGCAGACGAATTGCTAAATGCTTGATTTTGGAGGGTGAGAAGTAATATAATGGGAATATGAAATTAAAAGATTTACAAAAAACAGTAGACGAATGGGTTTCAAACCCAAATTATTCAGTAAAATATTTTCCACCATTTGAAATTTGTGCCCAACTGACAGAAGAGGTTGGTGAAATTTGCCGCGAAGTCGCGCACCTGCACGGTCACAAAAAGAAAAAAGAAGGAGAAAAAACCGACGGGCTAGAAGGTGAAATCGGCGATGTTTTATTTGTGCTTGCCTGTTTGGCTAATTCACATAACATTGATTTATCTGATGCTTTTCAATCCTCAATAGACAAGAAAAATAATCGCGACAGTCAAAGGTTTTTGAAATAAGTCATTTTTTGGTTTAAAATTTCTGTGCAAAGTTAACATTGTGGAACTTTCGGTATTATGATTTAATCAAATAGGGTTTAAGATTTTAAATTCTTAAAGAAGGAGATCCTTGTAATGGCTGGAAAAATGATCCCTAAACTAGATTTAGCTACTTACACAAAAGAGCAGCTGGTAGAGGCGATGACATGTCCAATGAATAGACATGGAACCAGAGAAGAACATAACTGGTGTAGCGATGAGGAACTTCACCATCACCCAGAGTGGCTGATGGAACACTATATTCGCTGTGGAGGAGCGAAAGAATTTGCCAAACGTCGGGCAGAATTTCAGAAATTATGCGATGTGTTAGAAGACTGCCATCACGGCACAGATTGCCCTTTGGCATTGATTATTAGCGGTTGGACACATTGTCCAATTCGCAATAACCCAGGATGCTATAAAAGGCCTCCGGAAACAACCATATCTTAAACGTTTTTATAAGCCGCCGGTATTTATACCGGCGGCTTATTCGATTAAATGTTCAACAATTGTTATAATAATTCGAATGAAAAAAGACTCAAACCAAACTTTCAAGAAAAATTTTGCTAAGGGTTTACGTGGAATATACCGCCAACTCAAGCCATTTAAAAAGGAATTTAACATCCTAGTGCTACTTGGTATTGCCTCTGCTTTTTTAAACGGCCTGATTCCATTTGTGACTGGTAAATTTTTTGATTCACTGATCAATATTAACGAATCAAATGCCAGTCAAAATATGCCTCTTTGGTTAACAATTCTATTAATTTGGGCGCTTATTCAATTTTTAACTCATAATACTAGCTGGCTCAAAGAAAGACTTAGCCGTTTTACTCAAGTAAAATTACAAATGAATATTCAGGCTTCTGGTTATACTCATCTCTTACATTTGCCATTAAATTTTCATAAAAATGAACATATCCAAGGAATGATTCAGAAAATTAGTACGGCCGGCTGGAGAGTTTCTAATATTCTTGTCACTTTTATTGAAATTTTCCCACAGCTTTTGAGCGTATTGATAGGCTTTATTTTAGTTTTAACGATTAATTTTAATTTGGCTTTTATTTTAATTGCCGGAGTGGCTATTTATATGGTTTTATTGATCATAATTGTACCACCAGCCGCTAAATTAGATGAAGAAGCGCACAATAAATGGTCTGAAGGCTATAATGATGCTGTTTCATCTATTGTACAAATAGACTCAGTCAAAAATTCGGCTGCAGAACAATACGAGGGGAAGAAGATTACTAACTCTTTTATGAAAACAATTTATTCTCCCTGGAGAAAGCTCGAGGCCATCTGGAGCAATATCGCATTCTTTCAGAGTATTATTATTTTCCTTACTCAGTTCTGTGTTTTCATTTTTTCTGTCAGCCTTATCAGGATGGGTATTATTACAGTCGGAGAACTGATCGCTGTAAACGGATATTCTGCCATGTTTTTTGGGCCATTTGTGATCATCGGTTATACTTGGCAAAATTTTCAAAACGGTTTAACCTCTGCCTCTCAGTTAGACGAAATTTTAAACGTTGAAACTGAAATTTATCATCCTAAAAAATCAGTCAAAAAATCGATCGTTGGTGAAATAAATTTTGATGATGTTAGTTTCCGTTACGACAATAATTCCATGGTTTTAAATCATATTAATTTAAAAATCCGTTCCGGAGAAAGCATAGCATTAGTTGGTAAATCAGGTTCTGGAAAAAGCACTTTGGTTTCCATGATTTCTGGCTATTATTTTCCTACTACTGGAAATTTAACTATTGATGGTGAAGATATTACCAAATTCGATCTTACAAATTTAAGAAAACAAATTGCTATCGTTCCCCAGGAAATTGCTTTATTTAATGATACTATCGAAAATAATATTCGTTACGGAAGTTTTGAGGCAACTCTTGAGCAAGTTAAAAAAGTTGCAAAAGAAGCACAACTTGATGAATTTATTACTGAGCAAAAAGATGGATATCAGGCAATTGTTGGAGAACGAGGTGTTAAATTATCTGTTGGTCAAAAACAAAGGCTTGCGATCGCTAGGGCAATGTTGCGCGATCCTAAAATTTTGATACTTGATGAACCAACTAGTGCCCTTGATTCCGTAACTGAAAATTTCGTTACAAAAGCAATTCATGAATTAATGAAAGGACGAACCACTATCATTATTGCTCATCGATTAAGTACCGTTAGAAAAGCCGACAAAATTGTCGTTTTTGAAAAAGGGGAAATTGTCGAAACGGGGAATCACTCCGAATTACTTGAAAAGGATAATGGCTACTACAAAATCATGAATGATTTCCAGACGAATTAAAATCGCGTTGTGTAATAATATGGACTTTTAATTATTAATGACATATACTCAGTTCGGGCAATTTTAGTACACCTATAACAAAAGGAGAATTCATTGAAGACCCTGAAAGTCTATGTTGGTTGCGGCCTGACTCATGCCTCGGAGGAATTCAAGGCGAAAGTTGAAGAATTCAAAGAGAAATTGAGATCTATTCCGGATGTTGAAGTATTGTGCTTCCTTGGTCTCAAGGACAGCACGAATTTCGGCGTTTACATGCACGATATTCACAACTGTGTATATCAGTGCGACCTGCTCATTGCGATTTGTGACGAGCCGTCAATCGGACTTGGCTATGAAATGGCCACCCAGATCGAGGCAAGGAAGAAACCCTGCCTAGCCCTCGGGCACTCAGACAGCAAGATCACAAGGCTGGTTTTGGACCCAAGGCTGAAGGGATACTATTTCTACCGATACCTGGATCTCTGTGGTGACGCTTATGAAATGGCCAAGATTCAAATTGCCGAGATCAGGGCGAGGATGTCCACACCAAAAAGAATGAAGATTCTCAATGTCTCGAATACTCGCAGTCGATAGTTTTGGGCCCGGCACTGTAAACAGTGCCGGGCCCACGTTATTATACAAGCCACCTATTTGCCTTCCTTCAAAAATTATGTTTTAATTACTCCTTGTTGATTAATTAACTTATAAATAAATGGAAATCAGAAATATCGCAATTATTGCCCATGTGGATCATGGAAAAACAACTTTAACTGACAAAATACTTCAGCAAACTGGATTTTCTGATGGGTCTGTTTCAATGGATTCAAATGATATGGAAAAGGAAAGAGGAATTACTATTTATGCTAAAAATACTTCTGTCATTTACAAGGACACTAAAATAAATATTTTGGACACACCAGGCCACGCCGATTTCGGTTCCGAAGTAGAACGAGTTTTGCGATCTATTGATTCTGTTTTATTAATAGTTGATGCCGCCGAAGGTCCAATGCCTCAAACTAAATTCGTTTTGAAGAAATCTTTGGAACTTGGGCTAAAACCTATTCTTGTTTTAAATAAAATTGATAAGCCAACTGCCGACGTAAAAAAATCTCACGACGAGGTTTATGAATTATTTTTTGATCTAGGAGCAAACGACGAACAATTAGATTTCGTCACTGTTTACGCAATCGGTCGCGAAGGTATCGCTAAAATGAAAATGGAAGACGAATCAAAAGATTTAACCCCACTACTTGATTTAATTTTAGAAAAAGTTAAACCAGCTTCAGATCCAGTATTGGTTGAAAAACCACTACAGGCGCAAGTTTTCAACTTAGCCTATGACAACTTTCTAGGTAGAATGGGTGTTTGCCGAATTTATGCTGGTAAAATTAAAAATGGACAAGATATTATGGCTAAAAACCATGACGGGCAAGTTTATAAAGGTAAGATCACAAAACTGATCGGATTCGAAGGATTCGAAAAGAAAGCTTTAACTGAAGCAGAAAATGGAGATATTGTTATGATCGCTGGTCTACCAGAAATTTTCATTGGTCAAACTTTGATCGACACTTTGGGAACAGAATTATTGCCTGACATTCAAATCGATGAACCAACTTTGTCATTAAAAATATTAGTTAACGACTCACCGTTTGCAGGACGATCAGGAAAAAAATTGACCTCTCGCCAAATCAGAGAAAGATTGGAAAAAGAATTAGAAGTTAACGTTGGTTTGCAAGTTGATTTCGATTCAGGAACAGGATCGGAATTCCAGGTTTTTGGACGTGGGGAATTACACTTATCAGTTCTACTTGAATACATGAGAAGAGAAGGTTTTGAAATGTCAGTTTCTCAACCAGAAATTATTGTAAAAGAAATCGACGGAGTTAAATCTGAACCGTTTGAAGAAGTAACTGTTTTAATACCGAATGAAAATGCCGGAGTAGTAATTGAAAAAATGGGGAACAGAAAAGGTTACATGGTAGAAATGAGACCAGAACATGGTCAAACTAGAATTATTTTCTTGGTTCCAACAAGAGGCTTATTAGGATACCGAAACGAATTCATTGTTGATACCAAAGGAGAGGGAATTATGACTAGCGTTTTCCATTCTTATAAACCACATGTTGGTTTCATCAATAAAACTGAATACGGTTCAATGATATCAATGGCTAGCGGAAAGGCTCTTGGATTTTCTCTATACAATTTGCAAGACCGAGGAGTTTTGTATATTAATCCTGCTGTAGAAGTTTATGAAGGAATGATTATTGGCTATACAACCAAAGGTGAAGACATGACAGTTAACCCAACCAAAGGAAAACAATTAACCAACATGCGTGCTGCTGGATCTGATGAAAATATTCAACTAGTGCCACCATTTGAATTGGACATCGAAAAAGGTTTAGGTGTAATGTCGAGCGATGAATATCTAGAAATTACCCCAGACGCTGTGCGATTAAGAAAGAAATATTTAACCGAAAACGAAAGAAAGAAATTCATGCGGTCTGCTAAGTAACACTTGCAATTTCTAGAAAATATGGTATAGTACTGGTTGGTGGATAAAGTATATCCTATCAGTTATTTTTTTAACAAGTTCGAACTCAAAGTAGATTCGGACAAAACCAACCAGTTAAAAGCTGGATAAGAAAGGAAAAGGAATGAAAAAATTCCTAATGTCGGTTGTTGTGTTTTTGGTTGTGTCGGCTGGAACATTTTCGGCTCTGGCGCAGTCGGAACCGATTTTCGAATCAGTATCAGCCGGGACCAATCAAACCTTCGTCATGAGGTTTTATTATGGCGAAGGCGCAACAAGTTTCCGTCTGGAGAGGGCAGAAAACCCACTGTTGGCATTCCAGCCAATGGCACCAGGCGAGCTTGTTTCGACCACATTTCTGCCGAGTAATCGTGTAGAATTCGTGGTCAGCCAGACCGCCTTGAGGACGTCGAAACGCGTCTTCCGGGTCAAGGTGATTCGGACCACACCATAACGCAACAACAGAACAACGCCGCCTACCAACCCTGGTAGGCGGTTTTTCATTGACAAATATAGAATTATATTATATAATGCTCGAAGCTTTAAAAAAAGCAAAATTTAAATTATTTACTTAAAAAAACAAATTATCATGCAAAAATTATTAAAACACTTTATATTTTTAAATATAATTACAATCGGAAGCTTTTTCCTAATGACAGAACGAGTAGCAGCTTTATCTGTTTCTTGTTCTGTTTCAAAAGAAATTGCTCCAACATACGAGAGTGGAAACAACACTGTCGATTTTACTAGCAATATTACAGATGGAACAGGACCCTTCACAGTAGAATGGACTGGCGATCTTACTGCTTCAGGAAATTCATTTTCTGAAACTTTTACAGACGCAGGTTATTACAGTGTTGAAGTTTCTGTTACCGACTCATTAGGAGCAACCGCTTCTGAATATTGTCCAACAGTTATTGCGACTGCAGTTCTAGAATATAATTCATGTAATCCAAAAGGAGAAATGAACACTCACCTTGGATATGAATCAGTTTGGAAAGCAGACATTTCTGGAGGAATCGCCCCATATTCTATGACTTGGTCTGGAACAGAAGGGCTTTCTGGTAGTTCAGATGAAACCGACATTACTTATACAACTATCGGTGAAAAAACAGCTTCAGTGGCTAACATTAGTTCTGCCGATGGACAAAGTGTCATCGGAACATTTAATTGTGAAGATCCGATTTTAGTATACGAAGTGCCAACAGATTTGGAATCAGTTTCATGTTCTGTTAACGATACTAGTTCTAGAACTGGTAGTGAGGTTACTTGGTCAGCTACAGTAAATGGTGGAAAAACACCTTACATGTATTCATGGTCTGGAACAGATGGTTTGACTGGTTCAAATTCAGCTGTTAACAAATCTTATTCAACTGCTGGTACTAAAACAGCAAGCGTTAGCGTAACAACTGCTGACGGACAATCATTATTAAACGTTGCTTGTAACAACAGCACATCAGTAACTCCTAGCACTAGCGGTGGAAGCGGAAGAACTAGAACTGACGATGAAAGTGACGAAACTAGCGACACTAATACTACAGGTGGTTCTGCAACAACTACTGATATTAATGGTGGATCCGATGATGTGGATGGTGCAAATTTAATTGTAACTCCACGATTTGATGGATATTATTACACTTCAACACCAGTAAACAATGTTTTACCAAGCCAAGCTTTGGCTGACGTAACTAGTGAAGTATCAATAGATCAAGAAAACATCGAAGATACACAAGACACTAATAACGATTCTGAATCAGAAAATGTTGTAGTTGGTAATGATGAAGGATTAGAAGATTCTCAAAATAATTTAAATCTTGCATCAGCTGCTACTCTAGCATTTGATAATACTGTAAATTTCGTATTCGAATTTTGGTATGTTATATTCTTACATCTTATTATTATAGGTCTAGCGACTTATTTAATAATTAGAAAATAAGAAATCTAATTTTAAAAAACAAAAAAACCACATATTGCTTTCGAGTTGCCCCGCAGACTTTCGTGTCAATGCCCTTACAGGCTTCGCGCAGAAGGTCGAGGACCGGCAACGAGAGAGCTGTGTGTGGTTTTTTGTTATCTAGATTTAGTTCCCAAAAGATTCATCAACTACTTTTTTAACTAAAGCTCCATCAGCTTTACCTTTCAAATCCTTCATAACCGCTCCAATAAATTGCCCAATTTGGCTTTTGTCGGAAACGCCCATTTCTGATTTTTTCTGATCCACTATTTTTTTTATTTCTTCCTCGCTCATTAATACTGGTAAATATTTTTCTAAAATTGCAAGTTCAGCTTTTTCTGCATCAGCCAATTCTGGTCGACCTCCTTTTTCGAATTGCTCGATTGAATCCTTTCTTTGTTTTGATGCTCTTGTGATAACCGCCATGGCAGATACATCATCAATCAGATCCTGTGGAGTTTTGCCTGTTGCTACCAATTCATTAGTGAAGGCTGACAATAAACCTCTAGTAACTGTTAAAGTAACCGAGTCTTTATCTTTCATGGCTTGCTTCATATCAGCTTGGATGTTTTCTTTGATACTCATATTGTATTTATTGATTAATTAGTAATTAACAAATATTATAGACCTTTTATTAACTTATTCAAATGCTATTGGGCTTTTATAATTTTATTAACTTATTCAAACATTTTTTGATATAATATTTACATATGCAAATTACTTTAATTATTTTGGTTCTAGTCGTGATTGTTTTTAATGTGGCTGCCGTCCTGTTTTTCAAGAAATATTTCACGAGCGACAAGCAAGCCAAAGACGACGCGAATTCTGACGGTTTCAAATTACTGCTGCAACAAATCAACGAGCTTGGCAGAAACGTCGATTACAAATTGAATGAGGCATCCAAGGAGATGAATTCCTCTATCGAAAAACAAACCACTGAATCCTACAAAGTCATCCGCGACATTACTGAAAAATTAACTAAACTAGATGAAGCTAACAAGCAGGTGATGTCTTTCACTGAGCAATTGGCTTCGTTGCAAAATATTTTGAAAAACCCAAAACACCGCGGGGTTCTTGGTGAATATTATTTAGAAACTTTATTGAAAAATGTTCTACCGCCAGACAGTTACAAAATGCAATATTCTCTAGGAAAAGATGATCAAACTGATAAAGAATTAATTGTCGATGCTGTAGTTTTTGTTAAGAATAAAATTGTGCCGATTGATTCAAAATTCTCCCTGGAAAATTACAATCGCTTTGTCGAAGAAACCGACAAAAATCGAGCCAAGGACTTGGAGAAAATTTTCGTTAACGACCTGAAATTGCGAATCAGAGAAACAGCCAAATATGTTAAACCAGAAAAAGATACTTTTGATTTTGCATTCATGTTTATCCCACACGAAGCTATTTATTACGATCTGCTAATCAATCGAATTGGCGAAAAAGGCATCGATGGAGCAGGGGAGAATTTGATCGAAAGAGCGGCCAGAGAGTACAAGGTGATCATTGTCTCACCTACATCATTTTTGGCCTATTTACAGACCGTTTTGCAAGGATTAAAGGCCCTTGAGATCGAGGAAACCGCCAAAGATATCATCAAAAAGGTCAACGACCTAGGAAATCACCTTGGTAGTTACGAAAAGCACCTGAACGCCCTTGGAAAAACTCTTAGCACCACAGTCGGCCATTATGATAAAGCTTATCAAGAACTGAAAAAAGTCGACAAAGATGTTCTAAAAATCACCTCTAACCCAATCGGAATCGAGCCTTTGCATG
>JFJP01005735.1_pt1 | contig 13500 bp, 4 predicted proteins | sample 431651 | NCBI WGS metagenome assembly JFJP01 (sample SAMN02602958, study PRJNA72255) | Microbial mat metagenome, whole genome shotgun sequencing project. | biome: fresh water; feature: sink hole; material: water; isolation source: purple microbial (photo- and chemosynthetic) mats found in...
GGTCCAGCCTTCTTGGCAGCAGCCTCGCCAGCAACTTGCTGGTCGCGCTGCTGTATGCCTTGTCGGCCCAGATCGGCATGGCGCTGACCTTGGGGGGCGACGGCGTGGCGGTGGTCTGGCCACCCTTGGGGGTGGCGGTGGCGGCGTTCTGGCTGCGTGGCTGGCGGGTGGCGCCCGGGGTGTTGCTGGCGGACGCGGCCACCACCCTGATGGGCGCCGACCCGCTTTGGCTGGCGTTGTCGTTGGGGGTGTTGAATACCGTGCAGGCGGCGGCCTTGGGTCTGGGTCTGGCCCGGGTGTTGCGGGGCCGGCATTGGCTGTGGCACCGGTCTGGGGGGGATGCCCAGGGCGTTGGGGTGCTGTCGGCTGATTTGCGTGGGCTCATCTGGTTGACCATCGCCTGCGTGCTGGGGCCGGTGTTGTCGGCTCCGGCCGGGGCCTGGTTGTTGCTGCAAGCCGGCCAGTTTGACGCCGCCGGCTGGTTGCCGGCCATGCTGACCTGGTGGCTGGCCGATGGCGCCGGGGTGCTGCTGTTGTCGCCCTGGCTGGTGCTGCTGGCACACCGGGGGCCATGGCGCGACTGGGGCCTGGAGCACGGGGCGGCACTGGCCGTCACGTTGCTGGGTTCGGCCGGCCTGTTTGTGGCAGGGGCCGGCTTGCCCGGCCCGGCGCTGGTGTGGCCGGTGCTGCTGTGGCCGTTGGCGTTGTGGGGCGGGCTGCGCCTGGGGCTGGCGGCGTTTTCCAGCATGCTGGTGCTGACCGCCTGGGTTGCCATCGGCGGCACGGCCCACGGTTGGGGCGTGCTGGCGGGCACGCCCTTGCAACACAGCATCACTGCCTTGCAGGCCATGCTGAGTACCTTTGCCCTGTCGGGCTACGCGATTGCCGCAGCGATTCGTTCGCGCGACGAGGTGTTGCGGGGCCTGCAGGCCGAGCAGCAGTTGATGACCAACGGGCCGGTGGTGGCAGTGATCTGGGCGCTGGAGCCAGGCCGGCCGATTCGCTACGCCTCGCCCAATGTGGAGCAACTGCTGGGCTATTCGGCGCAGCGACTGCTGGCCGTTGGTGCACCGATGTCAACCCTGATTCATCCCGGCGATGTTGACCGTGTCGCGCGTGAGGTGAGCCAGCGCCTCCTGGCGCGGCACACCGGCTACGAGCAGCGCTACCGCATTCGTCACAGCGATGGTCACTGGGTGCATGTGCTGGACTTCACCCGGGTGAACTACGACGCACAGGGCGAGGTGCTGGACAGGCGCGGTTATTTGCTGGACCGCTCGCAAGAGGTGCTGGCCACGCGTGAGCATGCCAAGCTGCTGCAAGCCACCAATCAGAGTCCCGAGATGGTGATCATTGCCAACCTGGCCGGCGACATCGAGTATGTCAACGACACCTTTTGCGGCATCATGGGCTACAGCCGCGCCGAGACGTTGGGCCGCAATCCGCGCTTCCTGTCGGCTGGGCGCGTGCCGGCCTCGGTCTATGCCCAGATGTGGCAGCACCTGTCGGCCGGACGCATCTGGGAGGGCGAGGTGGTCAACCGCTGCAAAGACGGCAGCGAGCGTGCGCTCTGGAACCGCATCAGCCCGGTGCGCGACGAGGAAGGTCAGGTGTCGCATTACCTGGCGATCCAGCTCGATGTCACAGAGCGCAAGCAAACCGAAGAAAAAATACAGCGCCTGAGCCGTGTGGACAGTCTCACCGGCTTGCTCAACCGGGCCTCCCTGATGGCGGCGTTGCAGCGCGCGCTGGAGCAGGCCGGGCATCACGGCCTGCCGTTTGCCCTGCTGGTGTTGAATGTGCAGCGTTTCAAGCTCATCAACGACGCGCAGGGCTATGAGGCCGGTGACGAGTTGCTCAAGCAACTCGCTGCCCTGCTGGAGGCAGTGACACGCCCCGGCGACCTGGCCGCGCGTCTGGGGGCCGACCAGTTTGCCCTGTTGCTGACGCAACCGCACCACGACGAGGTGCACGCCACGCGCCACGTGATGGCGGTGGTCGAGCGTGTGCAGGCCCAAAGTGCCGGTGGCCTGAGCGTGCAGGGTGCGCCGATTTCGGTCGAGTTGTGTTTTGGGGCCACCTTGCTGCCGCTTGCATCGCCACACGGTGATGCCACCGAAGCGACCGACTGCGCGGCGGATGCGCTGGGTCGGGCCGAGATTGCCTTGAACCGGGCGCGGCTGCAGAAAGACGCCGGGGTGGCGTTTTTTGACGCCAGCATGGGCGACAGCGCACGCCAGCGTTTTGCCCTCGAGCGTGAGCTGCGCGAGGCCGTGGCCAACGGCGAACTGCGCCTGTTCATGCAGTCGCAGGTGAACGCGCAGGGCCAGCCGGTCAGCGCCGAGGTGCTGGTGCGCTGGCAGCACCCGCAGCGCGGCTTGCTGGCGCCGGGGGTGTTCATCCCGCTGGCTGAGGAGTCTGATCTGATCGCGCTGGTCGATCAGTGGGTGTTTACCCAGGTTTGCCACATGGTGGCCGAGCTGGAACTGCAGGGTCGGCCACTGTCAGTCAGCATGAATCTGAGCGCCCGCCATTTGCGTCAGAGTGGCTTTGTGCCCTGGCTGCAGAGCCTGTTGCAGGAAACCGATGCCCCGGCGGCGCGCCTGACGCTGGAAATCACCGAAAGCGTCACGATTGACCGGCCTGATGAAGCGATCGCCAAAATGCACCAGTTGCGCGCCATCGGGGTGCACTTTGCGCTGGATGACTTTGGCACCGGCTACTCGTCGCTGTCGTATCTGAAGCGCCTGCCAGTGACCGAGCTCAAGATCGACAAGGCGTTTGTGCAGGACGCACCGAGCGACCCCGACGATGCTGCCCTGGTCGAAACCATCTTGTCGGTGGCGCGCCTGATGCATCTGCGCGTGGTGGCTGAAGGCGTCGAGACGCAGGAACAGGCGCAGTTTTTGTTGCAGCGCGGCCAGGTGCTGCTGCAAGGCTATCTCTACAGCCGGCCACTACCTGCCAGCGAGTGGCTGGCCCGCCATTGGCCGGTGCCACCCATCTGAGGCAGCCAGGCGCCTGGTTTTACACTTGTCCCATGTCCACCCCCGTGCCTGCCAACGAAGCCCGGCGTCTGCAGGCGCTGCATGCGCTGGCGGTGCTTGACACCCCGGCCGACGCCAACTTTGACGCTGTGGTGGAGAGCGCCTTGCGCTATTGCCAAACGCCGATGGCCGCCTTGTCATTGCTCGACAAAGACCGGCAGTGGTTCAAGTCGAGCTACGGCCTGGAACTGGCTGAAACACCGCGTGAGGTCGCCCTGTGCGCGCACACCATTGCCCAACCGGGTTTGCTGGTGGTCGAAGACGCCAGCCTCGACGAGCGCTTTTCGCGCAGCCCGCTGGTCACCGGTGCGCCGCACATCCGCTTTTACGCCGGCATGCCGGTGCACGTCGGGCCAGAGCGTCTGGCGCTGGGCTCACTGTGCGTGATTGACCCCGCGCCGCGCAGCCTGACGCTGGCGCAGCAGCAACGCTTGGCCACCAGTGCCGCCCTGCTGGCCGTGATGCTGGCGCCGCACGACCCGGAGTTGGCGCTGCAAGCACTGCCGCAGGCCATTGGCGAGCCGATGCTGTTGCTGTGTGGCCAGCGGCTCACTGCCAACGCCGCTGCCGGTGCGCTGCTGGGCTTTGCTGCGCACGAGCTGGCCGCGCGCGGGCTGACCGGTTTGCTCGCGCTCGATCAGCCCAGCGCCCAATCAGCCATCATCACCCGTGCGTTGCGCCAGCAGCGCTATGCCAGCACGCAAACGCACCTGGTGCATCAGGACGGCCACGTGCTGGCCTGCGAGTTGCAGATTTTTCCGCTGCCCGGGCCACAGCCGACGCTGGCCTTGCTGCTGTCGCCGCTGCCGGCCAACTCGCTCAGCACGTTTTTCAGCGCCCTGCAAGAACCAGACCGGCAGATGCTGCTGTCATTGAGCGTTGACAGCTTCTGGGCCACCGACACCGAGATGCGGCTGACCGAAGTCGCTGGCAGCGTGTTTCGGGGCGCTGACTATGAAGAGGCTTCGGTGGTCATTGGCAAGCGGCCCTGGGAGTTCCCGCTTCTGGACCCCCACTCGGCTGATTTCAGTCTGCTCAAGCAGGCCTTGGCCCGGCGCCAGCCATTTCGCAGTTTTGAATACGCACTGCATTGGCAGGGACGCAAGGTCTGGCTCAGTGTCAGCGGCTACCCGGTGTTGGATGCAGAGGGGCAGTTTGTCGGTTATCGCGGTACCAACCGCGACATCAGTGACAAAAAGGCCATTGGCGAGGCCTTGCGAAAAAACGAGGAACTGCTGCGCATGCTGGCCAACAACTCCAGTGACGGGCTGGCGGTGATCGAGCAGGGCCGGCTGGTCTATGCCTCACCCAGCTATCTCAAGCTGTTGGGCTACAGTGAGTCTGAAGAGATCGGCCGCGACGAAGCCGGCATTGCCGCGCTGATCCACCCGGATGACCGTCAGCGCACGCTGGAATTCATCTATTCCAAGATCGCCCAGCGCTGCCCGGAATGCTGCTATTCGATGCGACTGCGTCATGCGCAAGGGCACTACATCTGGCGTGAAGACGCCACCCGTTTTGTGTACGACGAGCAGGGCGCGCTGCTGCGCAGCATTGTGGTGGCGCGTGACATCACGGCGCGGGTGCACAGCGAAGAAAAGCTCGAGCGTTTGACCCAGCTTCTGAAGCAGACCGAGCGCATCGCCCATGTGGGCGGTTGGGAGCTGATGCTGGAGTCGATGACGGTGCATTGGACCGATGAGGTCTTTGCCATCCTGGAGCTGGATTCGCGCGAGCCCCAAACCCTGGAGCAGGCGATCCGTTTTTACACCCCGTCCAGTCGCTTGCAGATTTCTGCTGCGGTGCGTGCCGCCATCAGCCATGGCACGCCGTGGGACCTGGAGCTTGAAGTCATCACGGCGCGCGGGCAGGCGCGCTGGGTGCGCACCATGAGCCATGTGACGCAGCAGCAGGGTCGGGTGCAGCGCGTCTTTGGCTCGATTCAGGACATCACCCAGGAGGTGATGGCGCGCCATGCGGCGCAGGAACAACAGCGTCTGTTGCAGCAGTGTTTCGACCACATCCTGCCTGGCATTGCCGTGCTGTCGGGCAGCGGCGTGCTGTATAGCAATCTGTCCTTGCGCTTGCTGCTGGGTTACAGCGCCGACGACCCGCTGCAGCACATCCGCATGCGGCGCATCATCAGCGCCGCAGACCGCCAGTTTTTGCGCCAGCGCCAGGCGTTGGCACAAAAACTGGGTGAGCCCGGCGGCCCGGCGTTGCTGACGCTGACGCGCAAGGACCAGCGTCGCATTACCTGCCTGATTCACCTGACCTCGATCAACTGGAACGGCGCCAGCCGCTTGCTGGCCTCGATCTCGCCCTTGAGCGAGGCCGACATGGTCGAGGTTCAGATTCGCGCCACCCAGGAGCGCTACGAGAAAATGCTGGTCGGCCAACTCGAGGAGCAGCACGCCGCCATTGCCCGCGAGATTCATGATTCGTTAGGGGCCAATCTGGTCGGCATCTCGATGATGGTGGCTGGCGTGCAGCAATGTCACCCCGGTCTGGCGGGTGAATTGACTCCGGTGTTGTCGCATTTGCAGCGCTCGATCGAGAGCTGCCGCAGTCTGGCACGCGGGCTGATGCCGGTGGACGACGCGCCTGGCTCGTTCTGGCGCATGCTGGCCCTGCTGTGCCAGGACTACCAGCAATGCGGCGCCGAGTGCCGCTTTTCCATGAGTGGCAACCTGGAGCAGATTCCGCACGAAATCGCCAACCATCTGTACCGCATCACACAAGAGGCATTGGCCAATGCGATCAAGCATGGCCGGGCCGAGCTGATCACCCTGCACCTGGAAGAGAACCAGGGCCATTGCGCGCTGACTGTTCAGGACAACGGCATCGGCATGGCCAGCGCCGATGCGCAACGTCAGCGTCCACCTGGCATTGGCATGAAAACCATGCGGGCGCGGGTGCGCATGTTTGACGGTGCGCTGGAGTTTGGCTGCAGTGCGCTCGGTGGCGTCAGCGTGCGCGTGGGCTGGCAGCTGCGCAGCCCCACTCGCAAACGCAAGCCGGCAAGCTCAAGTTGAACCCTGTTGCTATTATTTATGGAGCTTGCTGCGCAAGCAGAGTAAGCGCTACAGGCCAATTTGACCCATATGTCCAGCCTCTGGTCAGCCGGTCGCAGGCAGGCAACCTGATGTAAATAGGTAGTTTTACTTATGTTCGCTAAGGCATTGCGCTATTTGCCAGTGCCAGTGGCCGGGCTATCCTTGGCGCAAGCGGTGCGACGCGATCTCGTCGTCCGGAGCATGACAGCGGGAGCCCTTTCGTGTCAGACAAAGCGCAGATTTACATCATCGACGATCACGACGTGGTCAGGTTTGGCCTGAGCATGCTGGTCAACAACCACCCCGCCATGCAGGTGGTTGGCAGCGCGGCCAGCTTGCAGGTCGCGCAAGACGACATCCGGCGGCTGACGCCCGCGTTGGTGATCAGTGATCTGACACTGCAGGACTCGCGCGGGCTCGATACGGTGCGCGCCGTGGTGGCCGCCCAGTGCGGACGGCCCACCCTGTTTGTGTCAATGCACGAGGAGGATATTTACGCTGAGCAGGCCTTGTCGCTGGGTGCGCGTGGTTTTTTGATGAAAGACCGGGCGCAAGAACATGTGGTGGCGGCAGCGCAGGCCATTTTGGGCGGCAACATCTGGATCAGTCAAAAGGTCAGCAACCTGCTGCTCGGGCGCATCGCGGGCAACCCGCCGCGCCGCAATGAGCCGGCTGCCACCGTTGCGTTGAGCGCACGCGAGCTTGAAGTGCTGGAGAAGGTCGGTGCTGGCCTGACGACCAAGCAAATCGCCTTCGAGCTCGGCATCAGTCCGCGCACCATTGACATTCACCGCGCCCGCATCAAGCACAAGCTGGGCATCAAGAGTGGCAGCGAACTGATCGCCTATGCCGTGACCCATATGAAATGAGCCGAGCAATGCCAAAGCACCCAGTCGGCCGCGTGATCCGATGACCGCGGCCTTTACCAAACGACTGCCCAGCCCGCAAGGCGTGGCGCTGGCCATCATGCAGGCCTGTCGCAATGAGGATGTGTCGGCGACCGATGTGGCGCACCTGGTGCAGGCCGACCCGGCGCTGACCGGCCGGCTGCTGGAGCTGTCGAACTCGGCGGCCATGGGTGGCCGCCCGGTGGTGTCGGCGCTGGATGCCGTGAACCGTCTGGGCCTGCAGGCGGTGCGTCGGCTGGCACTGAGCTTTTCGCTGGTGGATCACTACAGCCAGGGGCAATGTGAGGGCTTTGATTACGCCATGTTCTGGAGTCACTCCTTGTTCATGGCAGTGGCGGTGCGTGACCTGGGTGCCATGCTGCGCCTGGGCTCGCCCGATGAGCTGTTTTCATGTGGACTGCTGACGCGCGTGGGCTGTCTGGCCCTGGCCACGGCGTTTCCGCTTGAGTACACCGACATCCTGCGCCAGAGCCTGGGGCGCGCGGCGCTGTTGGCGCTGGAAAACAAGACCTTGCTGACCGACCACCTGAAGCTGACCGGGCTGTTGCATGCGCAGTGGGGCTTGCCCGATGCGCTGTCGCGGCCGGTGCTGGCGCACGAAGACCCGCAGCAGGCGGACTTTGAGCCCGGATCACGCGCAGCGAACCTGGCGCAGGCGATTCACCTGGCCTTGCAACTGGCCGACTTCATTGTGCGGGCACCGACCGAGCAGGCGCGCCAAATTGCCGACATGGGCCTGTTGGCGGGCAAACTGGGCCTCGAAGACGCCCAGTTTGACAAATGCGTTGATCAGATCATGCAGGGCTGGAAGGAATGGGGCGCACGGCTCAAGATTCGGGTGGCGGTCAGCACCCCGTACTCGGTGCTGTCCAAGGCACGGGTGCGGCCCGACCAGGAGCACGACCTGAGCTGGCTGCGCGTGCTGGTGGTGGACGATGACCCGGTGACGCGCCAACTGCTGCAGACCTGGCTGGCCCAGGATGGTCAGTTCAACGTGACATTGGCACAGGACGGCCAGGAGGCGCTGACAGTGGCCATGAGCCTGCATCCGCATGTGGTGCTGACCGACTGGCTGATGCCGCAGCTTGACGGACTGGGCTTGTGCCGGGCGCTGCGCGCCAGTGAATGGGGGCAAAACATCTACATCCTGATGCTCACCAGCAACGAATCCGAAGACGACCTGGTGACCGCCTTTGATGCCGGTGTCGATGACTACCTGGTCAAGCCGGTCAAACGCCGTGCGCTGAATGCCCGGCTCAAGGCCGCCTGGCGTTATGTCAGTCTGCGCGATGCCTGGGAGCGCGATCACGACCGCCTGACCCGCGCGGCTGACGAGCTGGCCATCAGCAACCGCCGCTTGCAGTATGCGGCACAGACCGATCCGCTGACCGAGCTGGCGAATCGCCGGGCCGGGCTGATCGCGCTGGGCCAGGCCTGGGCGGCCTCCATACGCCATGACCACCAGGTGGCCAGCGTCATCAGTTTGGACCTGGACCACTTCAAAGCCATCAACGACCGCCACGGGCATGCATGTGGCGACCTGGTGCTGCAGGGCGTCAGCCAGCTCTTGCGCGCGGCGGCCCGGCGTGAGGACACCGTGTGCCGTTGGGGTGGCGAAGAATTCTTGCTGATTTGTCCCAACATGACACTGCGCCAGGGGGTGCAGGCGGCCGAACGGCTGCGTCGCCTGATCGAGTCCAGCCCGATCGGGATCGGCGACAAAAGCGTTCGCATGACGGTCAGCATCGGGCTGGCGAGTTGGCGCGCCGACATGAAAGACACCGATCAACTGTTGGGTGAGGCCGACCGGGCCCTGTACGCCGCCAAGCAAGGCGGCCGCAACCGGGTGGCGATTCTGCCAGCCAGCAAGAACGTGGCACCATGACACGCCAGCGGTTTCGCCGCGACCGGGCGGCATGGACCGATTTCAAGTGAACTGCCATTGCGTCATCGCTGCCCCGAATGATGAAAGCAGGCCGTCATTGCCGCCTTCGCGGGAATGACGACGGTGTGTTTCACGTTAAGCTTGTCAACTTCTTACGTTTTTCTGACGCCGCATGAACCTCAAGACCAAAATCATCCTGACCCTGGGTTGTTCGCTCGGCCTGATGGTGTTGTCCACCTCCACCGCGTTGCTGGGCATGAAGTCGTCCGAGCGCAGCTTCGATGCATTCATCGACCAGGATGTGCGTGCCAGTCAGGCCGTGAACAACCTGTACAGCCAGGGCCTGCAGATGGAGCAGGCGCTGCGCAACATCATTCTGGACCCGACCAAGCGCACGGCCTACGACAACCTGCAGGCCGCCAGCCAGCAGTTCACCGACAACCTCGCGACTCTGGGCCAATTGACGCAAGACCCAGCCAACGCCGCGTTGCTGCAGCAGGTGCAGCCGCTGCGCAGCAAGCTCACTGAGTTGCAAGAGCGGGTCAAGACGCTGGCACAAACCGATCAGGCGCAAGCGGTGCTGGCGCTCAACCAGCAGGAGACGCCGGTCTGGCGGCAACTGCGCGCAGCGCTGATGGAGGCCATGAAGGCCCGCGCCAGCGCCTTCGAGGCCTCGCGCCAGCGCAATCTGGCCAGCAGTCAGCGCAGCTTTTACTTCAGCATGGGCTGGTTGCTGGTGTCGGTGCTGGTGGGCGTGGCCGCTGCCGTCTGGCTGACCCGCGCCATCACCCGGCCATTGCAGCGTGCGCTGGGGGTGGCGCGTGACGTGGCCCAGGGCCGCTTTGACACCGACTTGCGCGACGCTGGCAGCGACGAGGTCGGCCAGGTGCTGGCTGCGCTGGCCACCATGCAGCGCACCCTGACCGGCTTTGAGGCCGCCCAGCATGAGTTGGCGCGTGCCCATGCCGCCGGCATGCTTGATGCGCGCATGGACAGCCAGACACTGCCCGGCGCTTACGCGCGTATGGCCGACTCGATCAACGAGGTGGTGCAGACGCACATCGACGTCAATCGCCAGGTGATTGACCTGGTGGGTGGCTACACCGAAGGCCGGCTGGAGCCGGTCATGGCGCGCCTGCCCGGGCAGCAGGCGCGCATCAGCCAGGCCATGGACCGGGTGCAGGCCTCTTTGCAAAGCGCCACGCGGGCGGCTGATTTCAATCAGCGTATCCGGCTGGCACTGGACAGCCTGCCGGTGTGCGTCACGGTATCCAACACGCAGGCTGAGCTGGTGCACGTCACTCCGGCGGCCAGCGATCTGCTGGGCCGTTTGACCGGCGGGAGTTTTGGCGTGCCGGCGTTTTATGGCCGAAAACTCAGCAGTTTGCTGCCCGATTCGACGCTGGCGGCGCGTTTTGACCAGGCCACGCAGGTCGATGTGACGCTGGAGCTGGAACTGGCCGGGCGACAGTTGCTGCTGCTGGCGCGTCCGGTGCGCGGGCCGCAGGGCGAGCCGGTCGGGCGCATTACCCAGTGGCTGGACCGCACCGACGAGCTGCACACCGAGCGCGAGCTCGATGCCATCGTCAACGCCGCCGCGCATGGTGACTTCAGTGCCCGGCTGACGCTGGACGGCCAAAGCGGCCTGTTCCGCACCATTTTTGAGGGCATGAACCTGTTGCTGGCGACTTCCCAGCAAGGCCTGGGTGAGGTGGCGCAAGCGCTGGCGGCGCTGGCCGAAGGCGACCTGCGTCAGCGCATCACACGCGATTACCAGGGCCTGTTCGGCCAGGTCTGCGGCAGTGTCAATACCTCGACTGAGCAGCTCTCGAAGGTCATGTCAGAGGTGGATGCGGCCGCGCAACTGCTCAGCCAGGTGGCCAGTCAGGTGGAGCAGACGGCGCATGGACTGAGTGCCGCGGCCAGTCAGCAGGCTGCCGGTGTCGGGCGGACCTCGCAGGAGGTGGCGCACATGTCGGCGTCGATTGCGCGCAACAGCGACAGCGCGCGCAGCACCGACCAACTCGCCAGTCAGGTGGCGCGTCAGGCCGCCGATGGCGGTGCCGCCGTGCTGGAGACGTTGCAGGCCATGCGCCAGATTGCCGCGAAAATTGGCATTGTGGATGACATCGCCTACCAGACCAACCTGCTGGCGCTGAACGCAGCCATTGAGGCGGCCCGTGCCGGCGAGCACGGCAAGGGTTTTGCGGTGGTGGCCGCCGAGGTGCGCAAGCTCGCAGAGCGCAGCCAGCAGGCGGCAGCCGAAATCAGCGCGCTGGCTGCCAGCAGCGTCGAGACCGCCGCGCGCGCCGGCCATTTGCTCGACGACATCGTGCCAGGCATTCACAAGACCAGCGAATTGGTGCAGCACATCGTGCAGGCAGGCAGCGGGCAGAGCCAATCGGCCGACCAGATCAGCACGGCCATGGGGCAGCTTGGCAGGCTCACGCAGCAAAATGCCTCGGCGTCCGACGAACTGGTGGCCACCAGTGAGCGCCTGGCACAGCAGGCTGCCCAATTGCAGCGCAGCATCGGCTTCTTTCGGCTCAATCGGCCGGGCTTGCAGGTGTTGCCGGCGCCGCGCCACTGACGCCGGCCAGCGCACGCCACAAGCGCTCTTACAATAACCCACTGCTGCACTCTGTCTTTATGCCTGCTTTGCGTTCATCTGCTCCCCAAACCGCCCGTTTGCGTGAGGTGGAGCAGTCCCTGCTGCAGCAAAAAGCAGTGATCGAGGTGATTGCCCGCGTGCAGTCGGGCTTTATCACCAGCGCCGACAAGCAGGCCACCTGGAGCGCCCTGCTCGACGACATGCTGCGCATCACCGAGAGTGCCTACGGCATGATCGGCCAGGTGCTGCACACCGATCGTGGCGAGCCCTATCTGAAGACCTTTTCGCTCACCGACATTGCCTGGGACGCCGAAACGCGCGCCCTGTATGACGCCAAGGCGCGCGAGGGGTTTGAGTTCCATAACCTGACCACCTTGTTTGGTGCGGTGTTGCGTACCGGCCAGACGGTGCTCAGCAACGACGCCGCGCGCGATCCGCGTCGGGGTGGCCTGCCGCCCGGGCATCCACCCCTGCATGCCTTCATGGGCCTGCCGATCCACCACGAAGGCGAGTTGCTGGCGATGGTGGGCATGGCCAACCGTCCGGGTGGCTACGACCTGACGTTGGCGGAGTTGCTGCAGCCGCTGCTCAAGTCGATCGGTCAACTGCTGGTGGCTGCGCGCACCAACGAGGTGCTGGCGGCCGAGCGCCAGCGGCTGTCCTATGTGTTGGCCGCCACCGGCGAGGGCATCTGGGAGTTTGATGTCAGCAACGCCCGCATCACCCACAGTCCGCGCTGGGCCGAGCTGGTCGGCTACGACGACCCGCAGGCCAGCACGCACCCGGCAAACTGGCTTGACGCACACATTCACCCGAACGACCTGCCACCGGCGTTGGCAGCCGTGCAAGCGGCGCTGGACGGCGCTGACACTTTTTATACCGAATATCGTTTCAGGCGCCCCGATGGCCACACCATCTGGCTGCAAGACCGTGGCCGTGTGGTGCAGCGCGATGCGCAAGGCCAGCCCTTGCGGTTGGTGGGGTCGATTCTGGACATCAGCGCACGCAAGGCCAGTGAAGCGCACCTCGAGCTGGCCGCCAGCGTGTTCACCCATGCCCGCGAAGGCATTGCCATCACCGATGCGCAGGCCCGCATCATCGACGTCAATCACACTTTTTGCGCCATCACCGGCTACGCCCGTGACGAAGTCATCGGACAAGACCCGGCCGTATTGAACTCGGGCCGTCAGAGCGCCGAGTTTTACCAGCGCATGTGGCAGGCGCTGACGGCGGACGGGTTTTGGTCGGGCGAAATCTGGAACCGGCGCAAGAGTGGCGAGGTTTACCCGGAGTTTTTGACGATCAGTTCGGTACGCAACGCGCTGGGTCAGACCGAGCGCTATGTGGCTATTTTTTCTGATCTGACGCAGCAAAAGGAGAACGAGCGCCGGCTGGCCCATGTGGCGCATTTCGATGCCCTGACCGGCTTGCCCAACCGGGTGTTGCTGACCGACCGGCTCAAGCAGGCGATGGCGATGGCGCGGCGCAGCGCGCAGCCGCTGGCGGTGGCCTTTGTCGATCTGGATGGCTTCAAGGCGATCAACGATGCACATGGCGAGGCGCTGGGTGACCAGGTGCTGGTCAGCGTGGCCGCACGCCTGCGTCAGGCGCTGCGCGAAGAAGACACGGTGGCACGCTTTGGCGGCGACGAGTTCGTAGCCCTGATGGTCGATCTGACGCCGCAGTCGCTCAGCTTGTTGCTGGTGGAGCGGCTGCTGGCCTGTCTTGCCGAGCCGATCGTTCTGGCCGGGCTGACCTTGCAGGTCTCGGGCAGTGTGGGTGTGACGTTTTTCCCGCAAAAGGAGGAAGTCGATGCCGACCACTTGCTGCGGCAGGCCGATCAGGCCATGTACCAGGCCAAGCTCGCTGGCAAGAACCGTTACGCAGTGTTCGACTTGGAGCATAACCAGGCGCTGCGTGGCCAGCATGTGCAGTTGCAGCGGCTGCAGCAGGCGCTGGTGCAGGGCGAATTTGTGCTGTATTACCAGCCCAA
>JFJP01034096.1_pt1 | contig 13499 bp, 11 predicted proteins | sample 431651 | NCBI WGS metagenome assembly JFJP01 (sample SAMN02602958, study PRJNA72255) | Microbial mat metagenome, whole genome shotgun sequencing project. | biome: fresh water; feature: sink hole; material: water; isolation source: purple microbial (photo- and chemosynthetic) mats found in...
GGGGAGCGTTCCACGTGATCACCGTCCGGGTGACCACCAGGGGAAACACGACGGTGACCACGCTTTCCGCCAGAAAAGCGCGGAGCTTGGGCCTCAGTTTTGCCAGGCTGCTGGTTTGGATTTCCACGATTCCCTGCGAAGGGGAAAGGATGTCGGCGATGAACCGGCCCACCGGAATTTCGGTCTCGCCATCGGCAGGACAGAAATGGCTTTTGAGTTGCCGGTGCAGCGTGCGTTCCTGAAGTTCGCCAAACCGGAAGTCGTCCATGGGGGCAGGATAGCAAAAAAAAAGCCGCCCCCCAAGGGGCGACTTTCTCAAAAAACGAAGGCTTGCGGAAAACCCGTGGTTAGAGGGTCTTCGAAGCTTCTTCGTTGAACATGATCGACTTTTCGGTTTCACCGTCAAAGAAGCTGATCTTGTTCATATCCGGCACAAAGTGAACTTCGTCGCCGACATGGAAACTGTGGGAGGGTTCAACGCTGGCGATCAGCTGGTGGTTGGCGGTGCCAACGTACAGGTGAATCTCGGCGCCGAGAGGCTCCACAACTTCGACCGTGGCGGTCATGTTGTTCTTCGAACCCGCGTTCAGTTGCAGCTTGAGGTCTTCGGGGCGAACGCCGAACAGAACCTTCTTGCCGACGTAAGGCTTGAGCGAGTCGCCCTGAGCACCGTCGACGGGGAGGCTGAACGAGCCTTCGTTGATCATGATCTTGCCGCCCTGCTCTTCGACGGTCACCGACATGATGTTCATGGGGGGCGAACCGATGAAGCCCGCGACGAAGCGGTTGATCGGGTGGTTGTACAGGCCCAACGGCGTACCGATCTGCTGGATGAGTCCGTCCTTGAGAACGACGATCTTGTCGGCCATGGTCATGGCTTCGACCTGGTCGTGGGTAACGTAGATCATAGTGGACTGCAAACGGGTGTGCAGAGCCGAGATTTCGGCGCGCATCTGAACACGGAGCTTGGCGTCGAGGTTGGACAGGGGTTCGTCGAACAGGAACACCTTGGGCTTGCGGACGATGGCACGACCGACGGCCACGCGCTGGCGCTGACCACCGGAGAGGGCCTTGGGCTTGCGTTCGAGCAGGGCTTCGATGTCGAGGATGGCGGCCGCTTCTTTGACGCGGTTTTGGATTTCGGTTTGCGGGTACTTGCGGATACGCAGACCAAAAGCCATGTTTTCGAACACGCTCATGTGGGGGTACAGGGCGTAGTTTTGGAACACCATCGCGATGTCGCGGTCTTTGGGGGCAATGTCGTTGCAGAGCTTGCCGTCAATCAGCAGTTCTCCGCCTGAAATGTCTTCAAGCCCGGCGATCATGCGAAGGGTGGTGGACTTGCCACAACCCGACGGACCGACGAACACACAAAACTCTTTGTCGTTAATGTGAATGTTCACATTGTCGACTGCTTTCACATCACCTTCGTACATCTTGGTGATGTTTTTCAACACAACTTCCGCCATGGGAAACCTCCGGTAGGACTATATTATCCTGACAGTATGAGTCGACCTCGGGCTGCTGTCAATCAAAATCCTTCCTGCGGCGCGGGCTTACCGAAGGCGGAGACTTTTTCGGCGAGCTCGCTGGCTTTTTCGGCCGATGGCGCCCCGGCCAGCCAGGGAAGAACCACCTTTTCGGCCAGGATGGACCAGTTGCCGGGAAGGGCCGGCCAGAACTGAAAGCCATCGGGCGGCGGGAGCCGTTCGGCGAGAACGGGGTATGCCAGCCGACCGATTTCGAGGTTGCTCGACGGTAACGCCGACAAACCGCCCGTGATACCGAGCGTTCGGAACTCGTTGGACGAAACCCATTGAATCAGCGCTTTCTGGCGTTCGGGACGAAAAAAGTCCAGCAGAAAGGCCTTGGCGGCCCCTCGTTCCTGCGAACCCGAAGGGATCCCCGCCCAAAGGACGTCGGGCTGGGTTTCGACCCCGGTCCCCTGACTCAGGTACCGGAAATCCAGCCCCCGCCTTTCGTCGATGGGCAAGGTCAGAAACTCGGCAAGAGACATCGGGTAAAAGAGAACGCGGCCCTCCCGCAACAGGGGAAGTGCGCTGGTGGCCAGATACTTACGGCTGAACTCGGCGGCAAACGGGGCTCCCTGCGCTTCGTTGGTCACCCAGTCGGCCAGGTACGCCAGGGCGGGAGCCAGCTTGGCGCTGTCCCAGGTCAGCTCACCCTGGAAGTTCTCGCCGAACACCACCGCGTGCGTCCGCAACACGGTCATTTCAAACGCTTCCCAATGCGGTGAAAACGCCAGACGCTGGCCGCCCTTGCTCTTGGCGGACGCGAACTCGCGCGAGAGTTCCCTGACCCGGTCGAGCGTCAGCATGGGGGCCTCGAGCCCGGGCAACTTCTCCTGGGAAAACACCAGGACGGGCAAATCGAACGAAAGTGGCACCAACCTCGGGTCGGCCCCCGTCATTCCGGTGTCCAGCAAGCCCTGATAGAACCAGTCGCGCGAGACCTGTCCCTGGAAAAAAAGAAAGTCGAGCGACGACATGACGCTCTTGGTGCGCGAGCTGGCCAGATACCTGCCCACGACCAGATCTGGCTGGGCCACACCCGGCGCGGTCAGCGCTGTGGGAAGGTCGGTTTGGTACACAAGGTGGATCTGCCACTCCGTCTGCGAGGCGTTGAACTGCTCCACCGGGCCGGTGATTTCGGGCACGTCGGTCCACAGCAGGGACGTCCGGCGGTCAGAGGCCGTGCAACCGCTCGCGAGCACGGCAAGGAGGACGACGCCAAGAACTGCTGGAACGCGCGGCACGGTTAAAGCCCCGCGCGGGGGGCCGGGGCTGCCAGCGCGTCGGCAGCCTGGAACACAGCGGTGTAGAGCGCCCGCAGGTCCCGATTGTCCACCGACGAGTACGCTAAGCGCAAGTACTTGTCCTGAAGGGAAATCGTGCCGATTCCTTCGGTGCGGAGCAGAAATTTTCGCAGCTCCTCGCTCGAGCCCGTGGTGAGTTCAAAGGTCATGAAGTAGCCGGAGTTGAACGGTAGCGCCTTGAGGTTTCGGCCGGTCTCGCGCGTCTCCAAGATCTTCTTGACCGTCTTGAAGCGTTCTTCGAGAACCTTCGCGTACTTCACCTTGATGCCATGGTAGACCAGGCTCGAGAGCTCTTTGTACAAGAGTGTCTGACCCACCCTGCTGGAACTGGAAATCGTCGTCCGGATCGCGCCCAGCATTTTCTGGTTGAGGGCGTCGAAATGCGACTCGCGCAGACCGTAGGCCCCGAACGTGACAAAGCCGACCCGGAAACCCCACACATAGTCCTCTTTGGTGGCCCCGTCGATCTTGATAGCCAGCAGGTTTTCGTGCGCGTTGGAGAGCAGGGTGAACATGGACTGGCGGTAAATGTCTTCTTCGTAAAAGAGGCCGAAGTAGGCGTCGTCGCAGAGGACAACCAGGTTGAGGCCTTCCGAGGCCACGTTTACCAGGGCCGCTGCCAGCTCTTCGGCCTCGGCTTTGGTGGGCGAATACCCGGTCGGGTTGTGTGGGAAGTTCAGGATAAGCACGGCTTTGTTGTTGCGGGCGTGCGTTCGGAGCGCGTCAACAATTCCTTGGACGTTCAGTCCGCCTTGGGGCGTGAAAACCGGGTGCGTGAAGCAGCGCGCCTGATTGCGGGTCTCGAAGATCAGGGGGTAATTGTCCCAGCACAACTCCGGGAACACGACCGTGTCGTCCTCGTCGACAAACAGGTCGGCTGCCAGCGAAATGCCATTGGTGATACCGGGAACCACAGCGGGAAGGGAGACTTTGCTGTCGAGGATGCCCGGATTCTTGCGCAGCATCTCTTCCTTCCACAGCACCCGCAGTTTGTTGTCGCCGCCGGGGGGCGCGTAGTCGATGGCTTCGGACGGGGAAAGGCGCGGAAGGTTGTCCTGGATGGTGGGTAGGATCATCGGTTCACCGTCGCTCAGCGCGATGCCGACGGTCGCGTTGAACGTCGTGGCGGCTTTTTTGGCTTCGGTCGATTGCGCGACAATCCCCTTGGGAAAATAAATCCTTTTCCCGAAACGAGAAAGTGTGCGGTCTACCACCGTACCGGCGAGCAGTTGGTTGAGTTCCTGAGCAATCGGGTTCATCCTTTGAGCGTGCCGGATTCCCGGTTCCGTGTCAATTGACAGGACGCCGACCGCCCGCCATAGAGGTGACAGGGGATTCCATGGCCAAAACACCGTCCAAACCGGTCTCAAACAGCTCCAAAGGCAGTCTGGCCTCCGACCAGCCTGCCAGCCTGCTGAACCGACTTCTGGGGCTTTTGGGCATCGAACCGGATCCTAACCGTGAAAAAAAAATCCTGCTGAAGGAACTGAGGCTCACGCTCAAGAAGTCGCGCGGCAAGTATTACTTGCCGACCGGCGATATGGCCGATGTCGGTCTGGCAAAGGCTATCCACGAGATGTATTCCGTAGTTGGCCCCGCAACCGGTATGCTCCAGAACGCCGGTTCGTCCAACGCGCTCAAGGCGATCTTCATCGAACAGTACCTGACCGAGACTCAGAAAACCATGCAGTCGCAGCTCAACGAAGAACACATCCGGTCGCAGGCGACTTCCATGCCCGTCGAACAGTTGACCACGACGTTCAAGGACATGCTCTCGGAGTTCTCGGTTGGCCTGGAGGCAGAAACCCAACGCAAAATCGACGCGCAGTACAATTTGTTCCTGGTGTTTCTGGATTTCATTTCGTTCAACTTCTACTTCATGCTCAAGAAGTTCGATTCCGGCCTCCCGGAGGGTGACTTCGGGTATTTGCCCCGCTTCGAGGCCATCAACGGCGAGTACGTTCTCGACGACCTCAAGGACTTCCTTACCGCGACGGCGGCCGTCAATCCTGCAGCGGAATGGGACGCGGTTTTTGACGTGCTCAAGACGTACAAGGGAATGGACGTCGTGTCCCGCGCCAACTGGAAGAAGATGATGACCAACTTTGCTGCGCTCAAAAAGTCTGGCGTTCTTCTCGAGCTGACCCAGTTGCTGGCCGAAGATCCGTACTACAAGGTGAAGGCCTACGTTCCCTCTGAGCACATCGTTGATCCCTACCTGTCGCATATCCGCAACCAGGTCGAAGGCGTGTTGCAGAAGATCAGCCAGGAGAAGCGCAACAGCAAACTGACCACTCTGGTCCAGCAGGTGTTCAACACCACGGGCATCAGCCGCACGAAAAACTACACCGAGAAGGCCAATCTGGCGTTCCAGAAAAAGCGTATCGCCGGGTATTCGCTGGTCGAGCCCATCAACTACCTCAAGGCGTTTATGCTCGACTACTATAAGCGCGATATCCGCGAGCTGGTGAACTTGCTGTTGGTGAAAGGACAATGGGTGAGCAACGCGCTGGTGCAACCGATGTCTGACTCCTTCTACGTGCTGATGGAACTTTCGGACAAACTGCTGGCTTTTGACGAAAGCCTGGGCGATGAGGCCGACAAAGGGAAAAAGCTCAGCGTGCTGTTGGCCCGGGCCGACAAGGATCAGAACGCCGCCACCTCGGTGAAGCAGCAGCTCAAGGAAATCAATGCTCAGGCGCGTGAGCTGATCATCGAGGCGGCCACGCACCTGATCACCATCGGGAAGCACCTCAAGATGGCCATCGACGATTACGCCAAGCCCAAGCCCGAACTGCTGCAGAACTGGAAGCAAATTGAAGGCAGCACGCAAAATATCCTCAAGGAATGGCTTCCCACGAACTACAAGCAGATCTACAACTTCGTGCAACTGATGCAGTTCTTCGTCAAGGAACACGCGCCCAAGGACTGATTCCGCATGAGCCTCCTTCTGATCGGCAGCGGTCCGCACAATTTGACCGCGCTCACGTTCCTGCTGCAAGCGTCACCGCAATTGCGCGACGGCCTCCGGGTGCTCGATCCCTCGGGAAACTGGCTGACACGTTGGAACTTCCAGCTGGAGGCGCAAGAAATTGTGCACCTGCGCTCCAGCTCCGTTCACCATCCGGATCCCGACCCGCTGGCTCTGCGCCGGTTTGCCAAGGGACGCTATGATGAGCTCTACCCCCCGTATTTTTTGCCGGGGACCCCGCTGTTCCGGCAATTCTGCGACGACGTGATCGCGCGGTTCGGCTTGGGCGGGGTGGTCGAGGCGGGAACGGTGACCGGGCTGGCCGTGGAAGGGAGCGCGCTGACTGCCACCTTGTCGTCGGGCGAAGTGATCAAACCCCGGCAGGTGATCGTCTCGCTTGGCGGCGGTGAGCGGGTATACCCCGCGTTTTACCGGGAATGGCTGGCGACACCGGAATCCCGGCGCCAAAACCTGCCGCCGCTTTGCCATTCGGAACAAGCCGACTTGCGCACCCTGGGCCCGGGGGAGGGGAAGACCCTGCTCGTCGTGGGTGGTGGCTTGACGGCGGGTCACTTGGCCTTGGGGGCGTTGAAGCGGGGCTGGAAAGTCGTGCTGGTGGCCCGCCGGCGGTTGCAGTACAAGTTGTTCGACTCCGCGCCGGGATGGATAGGCCCCAAATTCTTGGCGGGTTTTCTGCGCGAGACCCGTTGGGAACGGCGCCGCCAGATGATTGCCAAAGCTCGTGGCGGCGGCGCCATGACCGAGGAGATCCGCGATCTTCTGGCGCCTTTCCGAAAGGCGGGCCTGCTCGTGGTCAAGGAAAACTGCGAAGTGCGGCGGATCGCGGAAAGTGCCGGACGCTGGACCGCCGACTGCGGTTGGCGACGCTGCCTGGGCGCTGACGTGTTGTGGATGGCCACCGGAAACAAACTCGATCTGCGCGAGCATCCCCTGTTCCGTCAGTTGTGGGCGACCCACCCGCTGCAAATGCTCGACGGCTTGCCCGTGCTCGATGCCGACTGCCGCTGGCCCGGCCTGCCGTTATACCTGACCGGCCTCCCGGCGGCGCTGCGGGTTGGCCCCACGGCGAGGAACTTTCCGGGGGCCCGCAAGGTGGCAAGTCTGATTGCCCGCTCGGTGACCGGTGTGCGCGTCGACCCGACATGAACTCAGAGGAGATCCACCGATGACACCAGCCCTGATCAAACCACCGTTGCCGCGTGCTGGTGCCGTTTTGGCTTTGTTGAGCCCTTCATGGGGCGGTCCGGCCGCCTTTCCTGCGGTTTTTGACGCTGGAAAAGCCGTGCTGGCGCAAGAGTTCGGGTTCCGCTTCCAGGAGTTTCCCACCACGCGCTGGAGTGCCGCTGAACTCGACGCCAACCCCGCCGCCAGGGCAAACGATTTCAACGCGGCATTTGCCGACCCGGAAGTCGAGGGAATTATCGCCTCGATCGGTGGGAGCGACGCCATCCGCCTGTTGCCGTTCTTAAACCTCGACCTGATCCGGTCCCACCCTAAGCTGGTGATGGGCCATTCGGATGCCACCGCCTATTTGTCGTGGATGTGCCTCAACGGTGTTGCCGCCTATTATGGCAACTCGGTGATGTCGGGCTGGGCCCAGGCGGCGAACTTTCCTCCGGCCTTGGATTGGCACCGCCGGTTTTTCGCGGGCGAACTCCCGCCCTTGCAGCCTTTTCCGCTCTGGACTCACGGGTACAGGGATTGGACTGCGGTTGCGACCGGCACGGGCCGCCAAGAGGTTCTGGACCAGCATGCCAACCCTGGGTTCACCTGGCTCGGCGGCCGCCAAGTGACGCAAGGGCGGCTTTGGGGCGGGTGTTTCGAGGTGCTGGAAATGCTCAAGGGCACGCGTTACTGGCCCTCCGCCGATTTCTGGCAGGGAAGGGTTTTGTTCTTGGAAACCAGCGAGGAAAAGCCTCTGCCACGGCAAGTGACCTACTGGCTTCGCAACTACGGCGCCATGGGTGTTTTTGGCCAGTTGGCGGCTTTGTGGGTGGGGCGCCCGAAGGATTACACCGATGCCGAACGGGCCGAGTTGCGCCGGGTGGTGGTCGGCGTGGTGGGTGAGGAATGGGGCGCAACCTCGCTTCCGATCGTGATGGATCTGGATTTCGGGCACACCGACCCTCGTTGGGTGGTCCCGTATGGCGTGCAGGTCGAGACCGACCCAGTGAACCAGCGCCTGCGGTTTTTGGAACCGTTGTTTGCGGGAGCGCCCGCGTGAGGAAACCATGCAAGATTTGAAATACGATACCGATGACCGCATCGTGGCGTTGGCGACGGCCTGGTCACCTTCCGCTTTGGCCGTGATTCGGATGACCGGTCCCGGCTGCGTGGACGCCTTTGCCGGGTTTTTTTCGAGGCCCGCCGCGCTCAGAGGGGCCGAAGGGATCCCCCGTAGCTACGGCCACGTCGCTTACGGGCATGTGACGGATAGCAGGGGCGAGGAGCTCGACGAAGTGCTGGCCACCGTCTTCAGGGCCCCGCGCAGCTATACCGGGCAAGACAGCGTGGAGATCAGCTGCCACGGCAGTTTGCCCGGAATTCGCCGCATTCTGGCCGCGCTGACGGGCGAAGGTGGGCTTAAGGGCGCGTTCCGCCCGGCGGGGCCGGGTGAGTTCACGCTGCGGGCGTTTCTGAACGGCAAACTCGACTTGACCCGCGCCGAGGCCGTGCAGGAACTCGTGGCGGCTCGCACCGAAACGGCCCAGACTCTGGCGTTGCACCGGTTGTCAGGTTCGGTGGAGGGACGCATCCGTGCCTTGACGAAACAACTGCTCGATCTGACGGCCCTCCTGAATATCCAGCTCGACTACGCTGAGGATGACGTGGAAACCACGCCGGTGCCTTTCGGTCTGCTGGGCAACGTGCGCGCCGAGTTGGTGAAACTGGCGGCAAGCTTTCGCACAGGGCAGCTTTACCAGGAAGGCATCCGTCTGGTGCTCGCTGGGCGTACCAATGCCGGCAAATCGAGTCTGTTCAATCAGTTGCTCAAGGAAGACCGCTCCATTGTGAGCGAGGAGCACGGTACCACCCGCGACTGGCTGGAAAGCTGGGTTTCGCTGGCCGGGATCCCCGTGCGTGTTTATGATACCGCCGGCTTGCGCGAGGCCAGCAATCTCGTGGAGCGCGAGGGAATCCGCCGGACGCGCGAGATTATCGAAGCCTGCGATGTGATCGTGTACCTGATCGCGGGGGACGAGGGACCCAACGCCGAGGACCTGGGCTTTCTGAGCGACTGGAAAGACGATCCCCGGTTGCTGGTGGTGCTGACGAAGAGTGACCTGGTGTCGCCGGAGACGCCAAACGGGCCGGAGCTAGACTGGGCGTCACTCGCGCTCTCCAGCAAGACCGGCGAGGGTTTCGAGGCCTTTGAAGCTGCCGTCAAAGCCAGAATCCCCGGCACCCTTCGGTCGGGCAGCGACGAGCCCGTGATCGATTCGTTGCGGCAGAAGAACCTGCTCGACCGGGCGATTGCGGCGCTCGACCAAGTGAAGGCGGGGACAGACCTCGGGGTGCCCATCGACATGATCGCTCTTGATGTCAAAGACGCCTTGGACGCGCTGGGCGAGATTACCGGCGAAATCACCACCGCCGATGTGTTGGATCACATGTTCAGCCGGTTCTGCGTCGGCAAATAGCTCACACCACGGTGAACACCGGCCAACCGCCTTCTGCCTCGGCGGGCCTCAGAAGTTTGAGCCGACCGGCGGTTTCGAGGTCGCGGATGTGATTGACGATGGTCAATTGCGCCCCGGCCACCAGGTGACGGTCGCCTTCCTCGGTGCGGATCAGGCCCTCAAGAGTGACGCGAAGGCCGAGTTCCAAGGCCCCAAGAACGTGGTTGCGCACTCTTAGTTCGGTGCCCCCGAGAGCGATAGCCATCATCCCGAGGTCCGTTCCGGCGCTGATCAACCGCACCGCTGCCGCGTCGCAAAGAAGGATGTCTTCAAACACAAACATGTTCTGTTTGATGGCCTCGGCGGTCGCTGGATCGACAATCTCCAGGTGTTCGACGAGGCGTTTTTCGGTGAAACGGTCCACGTGGCCGAGCATTTCAATCAACTCACCGAAACTGGGTTTGGTGCCGTAAAGCGCCAGAAATTCGCCGCCGCGGTCGATGCGCCCCAGCTCGGCCAGTACTTCGGCAGGGAACTCGGTGCCCGCGACCGAGGCTCCCGCGAGCAGGGTTTGAGCGGCCAGAGACAGGCGTTCCATCACGTGAGCGCCTAACTGGCGCGTTTCGATTTTTGTCATGATCTTTTCCTCCAGAAGGGTTTGTGGCTCGGGTGGGATGCCTCCCCACGACCGGTGCAAATGACGTCGCAAGGTGAACAACCGGCTTTTCACCAACGCCTCGGAAATACCCAGGACTGTGCCGATCTGCGCATGCGACAGGCCCGCCGCGTACTTGAGCTCCAGCAGGCTCTGCTGTTTCGGGGACAAACCTCGGGTGAGTACGGCCCAACCGGGAGGCCGCTCCCCTTCTCGCAGATCGGGGAGCGACTCGATCTCGACGTCCTGGCAGGTTTTGTTTCGGCCGTGTTGCCGGCACAAACCCAGTGCCCCGTTGCGCGCCATCGTCGCCACCCAACCGGGAAACGCCTCGGGCTCACGCAGTTGTTCCAGCCTCTGCCACGCCATCAGAAACGCCGCTTGGGTGACGTCTTCGGCGGCTTCCTCGTCCCGGAGAATCGTCCTCGCCACTGCCAAGACTTGCCGTTGGCAAAGCCGGACGAGGGCATCGAAGGCGGGAGTATCCCCGAGTTTGGCACTGGTAATCAGTCGTTGCAGGTCCATGGTTATTCAAAGAAGGAGATGCAGAAAACTCCTTTTGGTTGGGTTCCCCAGCAAAGAATCTTTATTCGGCGCCAAACCCGCTCACTTTTTGCGCGTTACGGGCCCGTTCCAGGTCCTTGAGAGCCTTCTTGACGGCCTCGGACGTGAGAGTGACTTCGGCTGCCTCGCTTCGCAGATCGGCGATGGAATAGCGGAGGACCATCGTGCCGAGCTCAACGGCCTGGGCACCTGTCATCAACAGCGTGCTCGGAAGCACTTCCGTCCACGACGCAAACCCCCGCGCGAACTTGCCCAGTTTGGCCGTGAGAATCTCCATGACGACTTCGCGGCCAAGTTCACCCATGAAGACCTTGCTGTCGATGCGGCCCGGGCGCTCCACAATGGCCTTTTCGACGGTTTCGATGCGGTTGGTAGTGACCAGCACCAGCAGGCCGTCGTTTTCTTCCAGGCCATCGAGTTGAGCCAGCAGGTTGGCGACGCCGATGCCGTTGTCTTTGTTGCGGTCGCGGTCCTGCAGGTAGAAGTCGATGTCTTCAAGAATCAGGATACTGGGTGCCCCCAGGCGCGCCAAACGGAAGATCCGGCTCATATCGGCGGTGTCGTGCATATCGCCGGCACGCACCCAAATGACAGTTTCGGCACGGTTGCCGGCCAGAATGCGTGCCAGCATGGTTTTTCCGGTGCCCGGTGGACCGTAGAGGGCCACCCCACGTTTGAATGGAAGCCCTGCCTTGCGGTACCACGGCTCCAGCGCGAAAAACCCCAAGATTTCACGGTCGATCTTGGCCCGCACGGCGGGTTCGAGCTTGAGGTCGTCGAGCGCAGGGCGGTCCTTGAGCCGCAGGACTTTCTGGTCACCGGTGAACTTGCCGCCCTTGAGCGACAGAACCGTCAGCAGCGACTTTTCGAAGGCCTCGCCGAACATCGCGGTGATCAGTTCACGGTGGGCGGCTCCAAACCAGGCGGTCAAAAACAGCCGCTGGCGCCCGTGAAAATCCGGCTCGTCCTGGGTGATGCCGATGGCGACAAGGGTTGCTCCGTTTTGATACACCGTGAACTCGTTCAACGGAACGTACTCAAACTTATCTTCCCGGACCTCGATACGGTGGTAGGCGAGGGCATCCGAGGCGCGGACCGGCGCCAGATAATGGAGGGCCTCCCGGGCGGCAAAGCCGGTCAATGTCGCAGCAGCCGAATTGAGCGCACTCAACACCAGGTGCTCGTTGAGCGTCGTAAGCCGCGTGGACATCGGCACCGCCAACTTGCCCGCGAAATGTTCCATGGAAAGAAAGACCGGAGGGATTGCCTCGGCCAGCCTCTGGCGGAGGTCTCGGGCGAGCACATCAAGCGCGGGGTTGTCGGCTTCCCGGTCCACGACATCGTCCAGCTTCAGCGCGTGCGAAAAGCCCGTTACCACACGCGAGTTTTCGTCTTGCGGAGCCAAGACAACCGTTCCGCATTTCTGGCCATGCGCCGAAACTACGGCTTCAAAGCCATCGAGCAACTGCGCGTGCGCCAGCTCGTGCCGGAATATGCGGACCAAAAATGTCACGTTCACCCCGATGGCTTCGCAGGCCGCGACGAGTTGGACATCGACGCCGGGGGTGTCGTATTCGTTGAGCAAAAGTCGGTGGTGTGACAAAGTGGCCATGCTCACACCATACGCCGTGACCAGGAAATTTGCCATTCGCGAGAAGCAAAACGCCGTTCTGCGGTATCTGGGAAAACCGCCTCTGCTGATGAAGTCCAGTCACCGTTTGAGGGGGTGAAGGGACTCTTTGCGTGCCGGACTTGCGCCGACCGGCACGACGACTTAAGCTTCAGAACGTGAAGCGCTATCTTGTGCTGGCTGGCAACATCGGAGCCGGTAAATCTACCCTTGTGGAGTTACTCTGCCAACGATTAGGCTGGACGCCGTATTACGAGCCCGTCGCCGAGAACCCCTATCTGAAGGATTTTTACGCCGAAATGGAGCGCTGGGCTTTTCACAGCCAGAGTTTCTTTTTGATGCACCGAGCCCGAAGCCATCGGAGTTTGTCGCTGGAGCCCGGTTCGGTGGTGCAGGACCGCTCCATGTACGAGGACGCCGAGGTGTTTGCGCGCAACCTGTTTATGCAGGGGCGGATGGCGAACCGCGATTACCAGTTGTACCGCGAACTGTACGGGGTATTTGTGTCGTTGTTACCGGCTCCGGACTTGGTGGTGTACCTGCGCGCGTCGGTGCCCACCCTGCGTCACCGCATTGCCCTGCGGGCCCGTCCCTACGAGCAGGACATTCCTGAGGCGTACCTGCAGGGGCTCAACCTGCTCTATGAGGACTGGATCGGTGGTTTTCAGCTTTCGCCGGTGCTGGCCGTCGAGACCGACGAACTCGATATTCCCGGTCGACCCGAGCACCTGACCGACGTGGTAGAGCGCATCGAGGAAGCTCTGCGCGAAGGTCAGGAAGAACTAGAATTTCCGATAAAGTAGTCCTATACCGGTCACATGAGAACCATTTCGATTGCCGAGCTCAAGGCGCATCTGAGCGCCGAGCTGAAGAAAGTGCAGGCCGGAGACCCGGTCACCGTGCTGGATCACAAACGTCCCGTGGCGATCTTGGGGCCTCTGGTGACGCCCCCAGAATCCAAACCGCGCCGCGTTCTGACCATCTTCAAGCCTGCCACGGGACCGCTGCCGGACATGTCGAACTGGAAACCCCTGATAGAACACGATGCGCTGACGGGTCTGCTTGAGGATCGAGAAGACCGGTGGTAGGCTACCTCGATTCCTCCCTGGCGCTCGCCGCCATACTGGAAAAAGACACCTCGATCTTGCAGGCCCGTCAGGTCGGCACCCTGTTTTCGAGCGAACTTCTCACCATCGAATGTC
>JFJP01011420.1_pt1 | contig 13497 bp, 13 predicted proteins | sample 431651 | NCBI WGS metagenome assembly JFJP01 (sample SAMN02602958, study PRJNA72255) | Microbial mat metagenome, whole genome shotgun sequencing project. | biome: fresh water; feature: sink hole; material: water; isolation source: purple microbial (photo- and chemosynthetic) mats found in...
TTATGAGGTGGTGTTGAATGAGGCTTTAGCGAAAAGTATGGGCGTGAGCGTGGGCGATTGGATTACGGTTAAAATTCCCGCTAAACGGGACTCGCAATGGCAGGTGGTGGGGTTGGTTTTTGAGCCGCTAGACCAAACCTCTGCCTTAATGTCCCGTGATACTTTGCTGAGGGAAATTCGTCAAGTGGGGCGTGGTAAATCCATTCGGGTGCAAACCTGGCATAACGATGCCGTTACTGAAGCGAACACCGCCGCCGCATTACGGGCAATTTATGAGGCCGAAAATTACGATGTCCTGGCGACCACCACCGACACGGCTCACCGCACCGTTGACCAACGCGTCAGGCAAATGTCACTCATTTTGGCTCTATTAACATTTATGGCGGTCATGGTGGCGGTGGTTGGGGCGATTGCTTTAAGTGGCACGCTCTCAATTAACGTTTTGGAACGGATTCGAGAAATTGGCATTATGCGGGCAATTGGGGCATCGGCGATGGCAATTTCGGGGCAATTTATTGGCGAGGGGTTAATTTTAGGCTGGCTCAGTTGGCTAGTGGCAATTCCTCTGAGTGTCCCTAGCGGTAAATTATTGGTTGATACGCTCTCAGTATTGCTTAATATTAAACTTGTTTATCGCTTTTCCACCGATGGCGTGTTATATTGGTTTTTAATTATTACGATTTTGGCCGTTTTAGCCAGTTGGTTTCCCGCGCAAAAGGCCGCCCAAACCAGTGTTCGTGACAGTTTATCTTACGCTTAAGTTCAATTTAACGAATAACTAACCCTCAAGGAGTCTAAAAATGATAACTCAACTATCAACACAATCAATCTGGTTCAAGGCTGCCGCGCTATTTGCCGTAATCTTTGGCCTACTCACCATTATCTCAGGCGGACAGGTATTATTATCTGCCGAAGCACAACAGGCAGCGGGAGCGTATGTTAATTTTGTAGTTTGGTTTAATACTTTGGCGGGATTTGCTTATGTGGTGGCAGGAGTTGGCATGTGGACACGGCAACCATGGGCCGCTAAATTGGCACTGGTCATAGCCCTCGCTACGCTGCTGGTATCTGGCTTATTTGCTCTGCATGTGCTAAGTGGTGGCGCGTATGAAATGCGTACCGTAATGGCGATGCTTTTTCGGACATTGGTTTGGGGGGGCTTGACGGTGTTGGCGCAACGAGATTTAAAACAATTACACTAAGGTTTAATCCGCCAAGCAATTTTATCAACGGCCTGCGATAAATCGGTGGCGGTATAAATAGCGGTGCTGTTCAAGTAGAGTTCCGATGTTTTAAAAACATCGGAACTCTTTTTTGCTACCTAGAATTAATTCCACATTACAACTATTTAGGTACAGCTAACCATGCCAACTATTTAGGTACAGCTAACCATGCCGCAATCTCTGCCTCAAATTCACTCAACTGCGTCACATCAAAGGCCAAATCCACCGCTTGCCGTAGCTGCGGCAAGGTTAATTGCTTGATTTGCGCCACCAATTCAGGCCGCAATTCCCCAAACAGGCGCGGCAAAGTTCGTAATAATAACGCTAAGGCTTCCTCATGTGCGCCCTGTTCAATGCCTTGCTCAATCCCCTGCTCAATCCCTTTTTCAATCCCCTGCTCAATCCCTTTTTCAATCCCCTGCTCAATCCCTTTTTCAATCCCCTGCTCTAGGGCTTGACGGTACACCTCCTGCACCGTAGGTAATTGTAATATATCCTCTTTGGTTAATAACGGCCCTAACCACTCCATGATATGTTTGCCGTCTTCAATCAATGTTTCAGCAGTGATAGCTTCCATAAGTTCATCTCCTTTCTGTAACCACAGATTTAATAACCCCTTAATTAACCAAAATAATTTGCCCTTTAATTGCCGCAGCCCCCACACCCTTAATTTAATAACCCCTTAATTAACCAAAATAATTTGCCCTTTAATTGCCGCAGCCCCCACACCCTTAAGCTCTCCATGGCCGCTAACTTGGCGCGCCGTCGGCTGGCAAACAGTTTAACAAACGCATTATGCTGCTCATTGCTCAACTCATTCAGCAACAATAACGGAATATTCTGCAAAAATAACTCTTGACTTATATAAACCCCTGTTTGCTCTGTGGGTTGATAACCAAACTTACTTAACGTTTCAGCTTGTGATGTTTTGGCACTAATGATAAAGGTTTGGATTGCTTCCTGCGGCAAATCGCGATTCGATTGGAGTTGCCGATAAAGCATATCGTAGGCAATCGCCTGACGAAAACTTGCTTCTTCTAACGATTGGGTATATTTGAACTCTAGCAGTAAATGGGTGGCGCGGCTATCGCGCAAGCCGTCGGGCAGATATTGACGTTGCTCCTCCGTCCACTGTTCACCTTTTAACAATTGGATTAAGATAATATCCACCTCACCCGTGACAGTAAATTCATCTAACACCTTAATCTGTAATGGGGTGAGCAGTTCGCGTAACATGGTCGCAAAAATTGTGTGCCATTTGGTGTAGGGGGCTGATTCTGACATAGCGATATTGTACCATAAATAAGCGAGGTTGCGAAAAACTTAGTCCGTTCGCCCTATTCAATCCGCCCAAGCGATTTTATCCACGGCTTGCGACAAATCGGTGGCGGAGGGCGTGGTATAAATAGCGGTGGTGTTCAAATTGTCATGCCCCAACAACATTGCAACTTGATTAAGGGGCGTACCTGTATCCACCAAATTTTTGCCAAACGTGTGGCGCAAGGTATGCGGCGTAACGGTTTTGGCCTCCAAATGGGCCACATGCGCCAATTTTTCTAGCATGCGTTGCACGGCGCGCGGCTGTAGCGGTTCACCGCGTTGCCCCACAAACAGCCATTTGGTGGTAGCTTCCCCTTTTTTGAGAAACTCAGGTTGTATCTCCAACCAACGTTGCACCGCCTTACGCGCATCCACATTGAGTGGCACTTCCCGATATTTCCGCCCCTTGCCAAAACGCACCACCACCCAGCCACTGCGCGCGGTCATGGTCACGTCACGCGGCTGTAACGCGCACACCTCCGAGACGCGCAAGCCCGCATGAAGCATTAAGGCGATAATGGCCTGGTCACGGCAGGCTAGTTCCGCCGAGGCGGTCAAGCCTTTGGCCTCTGCCAATTGCTCTATTTCCGCCGCCGCCCGTAATAAAGCATACGCCTCTGGCCGCGTGAGCCAACGGGGGGCATGAACTGGTTGACGCATTAGCTTAATCCCATGTAAGGGATTGCTGGCGACTTTATTTGCCTCAATTGCCCAATTGAAATAACTCCGTAAGGCGGCGAGATGGCGGTTGATGCTGGCGGGTTTGAGTTGTTTAATCTGGCTCAAATGTCGCCGATATTCGCGAATGTCTAACGGCGTTATCATGGTGATTTTTGGGGCGTGTCCCTGCGTGGTTTCAAACCAGGCCATGAACGCCTTAAGGTCACTGCTATAATTCTTAATAGTTAAGTGAGCGCGGTCAGTGGTCGCTAAATGCGCCAGAAATTGGGGTAAAGTGGTTTGCATGGAAACTGAGATTTTTAGTTTAGTCATCCGATGACTGACAGTCATCGGATGACTACTACTTACAATCGTGCTAAAAGTTCGGCTTTCTTGGTGCGATATTCTTTTTCCGTAATAATACCTTTCTCTTTCAATTCGGCCAAGCGTTCAATAGTGGTCAGAATGTCGGCGGATTGGCTGACGGGTGGGGCGGGGGGTGTTTCAGTTTGAACGGGAGGCGATTGATATGGCGCGGGTTCAGTTTGATAGCTAATGGGTTCAGTCACTGTCTCGGTGGGCGCGGGCGTAAATTGCGGTATGTTGGGACTGCTGACAATGGGCAAATCGCTCAAATTGACCAGACCATATTGACTGGTAAAAGTGAGCGACTGATTACCACCTTGTTGTTGCGACACCCCACCAATTTGATGATTTTGGGTGTCATAAATCGTTACCTGCCCATCAATCTCTATGGCTAAACGGCGCGGATAGCTAAAATAGGCATAACGCACATTATTTTGGCCGCCACTGGAGTTGGGCTGCCCTAAATCCGACGGCCACCAATTGCCTGAATAACCTGAATTTTGAAATGGGTCATTCATGGGGGCGGTTTGAAAGGGTTGGCTGGTGGCAATGAGTTGGGCGAGTTCATTACATAACCCATCGACCATATTTTTAAGGTTATAATTAAACATATCGCCGACCATGGTCATGCCCCCTTGCATCCATTGGCCGCCCCCGCCTAATTCGGGGTGATTAAATTGGGCCATCGTACCCTGACCTTGTACGACGGCTTGTAATAAAGTTGTGACGGCATCCACGCTTAGGCCATAACGTTGGGCTAAATTATTGATAACTTGCTGGGCTTCAGGGGTAAGTGGTCTCATGGTTGCTCCTGTGGACTGATAATTATGCTGAATATATAACGAAAGTTGATAATCTTGTAACAATAAGTAGTCGTGCTAAATTAAATTCATCCCAAAAAGAGGAGTTAGCACGCCCTGGTGCTAACAGTGACACACGAGGCGTGTGTCACTCCTCAAATAAGCCCTGAAATTAAATTCGCATGATTACTTAATGCCCTTAATTTCTGGAGTTGCAAAGTTTATTTTGTGACTCCTGTAAAACCAGTTAAGCGTAGAGTTAGCGTATTACAGAGATACGGTTAACGTCAAGCAGCGAAAAAGAAAATGAGTTATACATCAACTCTCTAAAGCAATACAACCTAACCCAATCTTTGTTATACAATTTGGTTATGATCAATCGGCCGCTTTTTCAGGCGGAAGTACGCGCGACACATCCACCGAGACGCGCAAGATATGTTCACCATTGCTAAAGAAGACCCCTTTAAGTGGGGTCACATCAGAGAAATCGCGCCCCCAGGTGAGGGTGATGTGTTGTTCTTGGGGAATAAGGTTGTTAGTGGGGTCAAAATCTATCCAGCCTAACTCAGGCACATAAACCGCACACCAGGCATGGGAGGCATCTGCCCCGACCAATTTTTCTTTTCCTGGAGGTGGTAAGGTTTCTATATAACCACTAATATAACGGGCGGCTAATCCTTGTGACCGTACACAAGCTAACATGAAATGGGCAAAATCTTGGCACACGCCGCGCCGTTCCTGCAACACCTCAGATAAGGGCGTGGCGATGGTGGTCGCGCCGGGGACAAAATCAAAATCATGAAAAATGCGCCCCATTAAATCACCAATGGCCTCTAAAATAGGGCGTGCAGGGGTGAATGAGGGGGTGGCGTAGGCGGCCAGTTCAGGAAAAACCGTTATCATGGGCGAGTTTAGGGTAAATTGGCGCGCCTCAAGAAGCTCTGGCTCTAAGCGATTTTGCAAATGGGAACGCACTTGCTCCCAGGGTGGGCTGTGCGGGGCGATTTGGTGAAGTTGCGCTAACGGTTCTTTGCTTCTAAATGTTTCGGTTGACTCAACCCGTACCTCACTGGTCGCGGTGATAATCGTTTTTTCATGCGGTTGGCGAATGGTGAAATAGTAGACCGAATTGCCGAAAAAATCGACCCGTTCTCGCTGGTCACTCCAAGTTGGCTCAACTACCAGTTCACTGCTGAGGCAGGTTTGGTTAAATAAACGGTGCTTAAACGTGCGCGGAGCTAAACGCGCCTCATTATAAGATAGGCTGGAGGGTTCCTCATACAGGTATTTGGTTTTGTGAGTGATACGATAATCCATGATGATTATTTGTTGGGTAGTCATCTGATGACTCGTAGTCATTAGATGACTAAACATTAAGCGATCTGATTTAAACTGTCCGCTAATAGTTCAGGTTGGATGGTGATTAATTGGTGTGAGATTTGGGCATGGCTGAAATAACTTCGGGTAATTACTTCAGAAATTTGACTGAGCAAGGAGGATAAATGGCCCATAAATTCATCTAAATTTTGGCGGACATTCGAGTCATTGACGGTTTGGGCCAGGGCCATGGTATCGGATAACCGTAATAATGTGGAGGCTTCTAAGATGAGTCGCTCCTCTTCGCTGAGACGGTAAGCAATGCGCTCGCGCGGCAATTTGGCGATATGGGCTTGCAACGTGTTAAGTTGATAGGCCAATGAACGGGGATTGGTTTCGTCTAAGAAGAGCAAATCTAGCACCGTTTGGGCTTGTAGATAGGAGCGATAACGACGACGATAGGTAATGACATTTTCCGTGGTTATTAATACTGTTTCTAATAATAAATGCTGCACGCTTTGTTCGTAATGAAACCCCAGCATGGAGCGAATGAAAGCAATCGTTAGGAGGCCGCGTTCTAACCGTCGCCCAATGTCCAACAATAGCCACCCCGCCTCATGGGTCATGCTTTCCGTATTCAGCCCCGCGAAGGCCATGAGCGTAGTAATCAAACGGTTAATTTCTTGTTGCACCTGCCCCAAATCCGCATGGGATTCCTGCTCTAGCAGCCGCCAGGGAACATCTAGCCCATCAATCACCCGCCAACTGTCGGTTGACCAGAGGTCTCGCACGGCATAAGCGGCCCGTGTCATGCCTCTAAGGTTGGCGGTGAGGCTGCCGCTGCGGTGGCTATCTAGCGTCACCGAGAGCAGTTCGCTGACGGGAAAGGCCAATCGTTTGGCCCCATCTTCACCGACAAAACCAGGGTAGGTCATGGTCACTTGAGTTAAAGCACGTAATAATTGACGCAGACATTCCGCCTCTATTTCATCGCCAATCACATCATCATCCCCAAAATAATTTAAAGTGGTGCGAATGAGGCGGGCTGTGCCTTCCGCCCGTTCCGCATATCGTCCCACCCAAAAGAGATTCTCGGCGGCACGGCTGGGCAAAAATTGACTACTCTTAAACGCACTCTCAATACGGCTGGCTTCCAACCATAAACTGGTATGTTTTTGCGGCTGCGAGGTCAGCACCCACGTATCTTTACTAATGCCTCCCGCCCAATTGGAAACCACCACATTTCTTTTTTCTAAAGCACTCCGAGTTAACCCACCTGGCATGACCGTGTAAGTTTGATTATGCCCAACTAAAAAACTCCGTAACACTGCATGACGGGCTTCAAACTTACCATTGATTAAGGATGGGGTGGTGGAGAAGCTAACAAGCTCTTGCCCCACATAAAATTGCGGCTGGGCTTTTATCTGGTCACGTAAGGTTTGTAAGGCTTTTTTGCTTAATTGCGGCCCAAAAATAGAGCGAATTTGCGCTTGACGGAAAATCCTTTTGATGAGCAATTTGTCTATATTTTGTAATACATACTCTAACTCTTTGGGCTGCCCACACCACCAACTAGCCGCACTGGGTAGAATTAAATCTTCATTTAGAAAATGTTTTGCCAGCCCTGGCAAAAATGGCATCAGGCCAGGATTTTCCAACACCCCACTGCCTAACGGATTGGCAATAGCTACATTTTGCCGTCGCGCCACCTCTAACAGCCCCGCCACCCCTAAACGAGAGTCTTCGCGCAACTCCAACGGGTCACAAAATGAATCATCGACCCGTCGCAAAATGACATCAACTTGCTGTAATCCTTCCAAAGATTTCAACCAAACGTGACCCTCTCTCACGGTTAAATCTTCGCCCTGCACCAGCGAATAGCCCAAATAAGAGGCTAAATAGGCATGTTCAAAATAGGTTTCGTTATGGGGGCCAGGGGTCAAGACGACGATACGGGGGGAACTTTTGCGCTCTGGAATTAAGTCAGCCAGAGCAGAACGTAGCTCTTTGAAAAAGTTCGATAGCCGATAAATTTGCCCATCTCGAAACATGCCTCGTAATACTCGCGCCATAACGGTGCGGTTTTCCAGGGCATAGCCCGCGCCCGATGGGGCTTGGGTGCGGTCAGCTAAAACCCACATGCGTTTGTCTGGGCCACGCGCCAAATCTGCGGCATAGATGATGAGTTGGGGTGCGCTGGCCGTCTGCACGCCATCACATTGGCGCAAAAAACCCGCATGGTTAAACACTAATTCTAGCGGCAGTTTCCCTTGAGTTATCAATTTACGGGGGCCATAAATATCAGCCAAAATTAAATTGAGCAAGTGGGCGCGCTGAATCATCCCTTTTTCAATTACTTGCCAATCTTTTTGACTAATAATGAACGGAATTAGGTCTAAAGCCCAGGGGCGTTGTAGCCCTTGGGGGTCGCCATGCACATTGTAGGTGACTCCATTTTCCCGTAATAAACGGCGAAGTTCCTGATGGCTCCGTTCCAACTCTTCGGGGCCGAGGTTTTCAATGGCTTGCACAAATCCTTGCCAATGATGTTTGACATGCCCTTTTCTGACCCACATTTCGTCGTAGGTATCTAATTCGGGAGTATAACCACTGAGTATGGGACTACGAGCCACTTCTATTGTTTTATTCATCGTGAACTATAAAAGCTAAATTTTGCGAAAGACCTCACAGGTTTCTAAAACCTGTGAGGTCTAAAAATTATTTATTGGTCAAAAATTCGGTGAAGGTTTTAAACATGGGGGCATTGGCAACTAAGGCATTGTTATAAACAAAGCGAGGCGTTTGCTCAAAATGGTTGGCAAAATCTTGGGGTAAATAGTGGCGTAAAAAATCGGGTTTTAAGTGGGCTAACCCCGCCTCGGTCACGGGGGCATGGCGGATGACAAGTTGAGGATGGTCAGGGTTAGCAATAATTTCACCTGGCTGACAAATTTGACGGTCTAGCTCCACTAGAAAATACCAACCATATTCATGGGCGGTGCGGCTATTGGGTTCGGGGTAGATATTTTCACCAAAATAGACCAGGCGCGCCGAGGTAATTTGGGCATCGACCTCTTCAGCCACTTCCCGATAAAGCGCGTCAATCAACGCCTCACCAAAATCAACTCGCCCGCCAATGAGGAAAGAATATTGTTTATCATTCGCCCATTCGGTGAGCAAAAGTTGACCATGTTCAAAAATTAAGGCACGTACACAAATGTTAATATATTGATTTTGTTTCAATTTCATACTCTTATCCTAAAGGGTCTAAGGTTATCAGCAGTCATAACTCCAACATTGTACCTGAGTAAGCGGTTTGAGGCCAAAAATGAACGGTTATAAAACCAAAAAGGGAAAACTGAACCAACAGTTTCCCCTTCATCTACGCCACACCCCATAACCCAGCCAACTTATTCCATGCAGAACCACAATCAGCCAAAAAACCAGTTGATAGGCAAACTTGGCGTTTTTATGACGCAAGTTATATTGCGCCACCAACGCGCCAGGCCAGCCCCCCGCCAACTCTGCCAAATGGAGTGAATTTTCCGAAATGCGCCAGGCCCCGCGTTGGGCGCGCTGTTTATCTTCGTAATATAACCATAAGGTGATAACACTCATCACGCTATAAACAATCAACGGTAATGGATTGCTGGCAACCCATAACATATATAACGAAGCTGCTAATGGAAAAAGTATTAATAATTGCGCCATCATTTCCTTAATAAAATGAAGTTTGGTTGAGTTGTGGATTTTTGCGGAGTCCAAAGCCGTAGGCTTTGAGTAGTGGGTCAAAGCCTACGGCTTTGGACTCCAACGGTTATTTAAGATTTCGAATAGGGTTTGCAAGGTTCATTTTCTTTAAAATTCGTTCATACTTACGCCGCATAGCCGTCCAATGTTTCACATTTTCCGCTAAAAATTCATCTTTGGCATTGGGCGCGAAAACCCTTGATAATTCCCATAACTCAATATACTGGTTTATACCTTCCTCAATGGTTAATTGGGGTAAGATTCGCGCTTGCTCTTCCGCTTCCCAGACATTGAATTGTTCGTAACCTGCTAACATCTGCTGTAAAAGTTCTTTTTGGGACATGGAAACTCCATGAGAGTTTACTAAGGAGTCCGCAATTCTTTGCGGACAATCCACAAATAATTGTGGACTTCTAAACAAAACAACCTCCAACATTGTACTTGAATCAGCGGTTTGAGGCCAAAAATATCGAATCAAAAAAGGGGCAACTGATTACTCAGTTCCCCTTTTAATTTAACTTAGGACTTACGCAAAAATCGCGGAGTTAGCACGCCCTCGTGCTAACAGTGACACACGAGGGCGTGTGTCACTCCTCAAAATGAACGGTTTTCAAAATGAACGGTTTTGCGTAAGTCCTATAACTAACATTTCAGTGAGGAGTCATCAGGTGACTTCAAGTCACCTGATGACTAAACTAGCTGAACGCTAGATTTAGTAATCCATCCCGCCACCCATACCACCGCCGCCACCCGCAGGGGCCTTGTCAGGCTCAGGGATGTCGGTGATGAGGGCTTCGGTGGTTAAAATCATGCCCGCGATAGACGCGGCATTGGCTAACGCGCCCCGAGTTACTTTTGCAGGGTCAATCACGCCCGCTTTCACCATGTCGGTGTATTCATCGGTCATGATGTTATAGCCCATGCTCTTGTTGCCGGTTTCTTTTTGGCGACGGCGAATTTCTTCCACAATGACGGAACCATCAAGCCCAGCGTTGTGCATAATGCCACGAATCGGGGCTTCTAGCGCACGGCGGACAATGTTAATCCCCGTATGAATGTCAGCGACCTCACTGGTAACGCCATCTAACGCGGCCATGGCGTTGACTAAAGCCACCCCACCACCAGGCACAATGCCTTCTTCGACAGCGGCGCGGGTTGCACTTAAAGCATCTTCCACGCGATGTTTCTTCTCTTTCAATTCGGTTTCAGTCGCGGCCCCAACACGGATAATCGCCACGCCGCCCGCTAATTTAGCCAAGCGTTCTTGCAATTTTTCACGGTCATAGTCAGAGGTGCTGGCATCAATTTCGGCTTTAATTTGGTTAATGCGCCCTTTGATGTCATCTTCTTGGCCTGCGCCACCCACAATCGTGGTGTTATCTTTGCTGGCAACCACTTTATCACAACGACCTAAATCAGCTAAGGTAGTGGTCTCAAGTTTGCGACCCATTTCTTCCGTAATGAGCGTGCCACCCGTCAAAGCAGCAATGTCTTGTAACATTGCTTTGCGGCGGTCGCCAAAGCCAGGGGCTTTCACGGCTAAAATGCTGAAGGTGCCACGTAATTTATTGAGTACCAACGTCGCCAAGGCTTCGCCATCAATATCTTCAGAGATAATGAAGAGATTACGTTTGCCACTTTGAATGACTTTTTCCAACACTGGCACGAGGTCTTGGGCGGAAGAGATTTTCTTGTCATGAATTAAGACGTATGGATTTTCCAACACGGCTTCCATGGTGTCTTGATGAGTAACGAAATAAGGGGAAATATAACCGCGGTCAAATTGCATCCCTTCGACATATTCGGTTTCAAAGGCCAAGCCCTTGCTTTCTTCCACTGTCACCACGCCATCTTTACCCACTTTGTCCATGACTTCGGAAATTAATTCACCGATTTCAGCGTTTTGGGCAGAGATAGCAGCCACACTGGCAATTTCTTCTTTGGTTTCAATGGCAATTGCCATATCCAAAATAGCTTTGACAATGGCGGTAGTGGCTTGCTCCATGCCGCGTTTGAGCAACATGGGGTTAGCCCCCGCAGCCACATTCTTCAAGCCTTCCGTCACCATTTGATGCGCTAAAACGGTGGCGGTAGTCGTGCCATCACCCGCAATGTCGTTGGTTTTGGTGGCAGCTTCCTTCAATAGTTGCGCCCCCATGTTGGCGTAGGGGTCTTCGAGTTCGATTTCTTTGGCCACGGTTACGCCGTCATGGGTGACGGTAGGTGCGCCCCATTTTTTATCTAAAGCCACATTACGGCCTTTGGGTCCGAGGGTGGTGGCCACAGCTTTCGCTAAGGTATCAATCCCAACTTTTAGTTGGCGACGTGCTTCATCATTAAACAGTAATTGTTTAGCCATATTAACATTCTCCTATCAACACTAATTTTTTATTACGGTAGTTTATAGTACAGGGTATTGCTTGATTCAGGTCGTGAATTAGCCCATCACGGCTAATAAATCGCTTTCACGCATAATTAAATAGCGAGAGCCATTTTGCTTAATTTCGGTGCCAGCATATTTAGCAAATAGAACACGGTCACCCACTTTTACATCTAACGCATGGCGCACACCTTCGCTATCGCGTGAGCCAGGCCCAACCGCTAAAATTTTGCCTTCCATGGGTTTTTCTTTGGCGGTTTCAGGTAAGATAATCCCTGAAGCGGTTTTTTCTTCGGCTTCAATAGGTTCGACCCACACGCGGTCACCTAATGGTTTTAAGTTTAAAGACGACATAGTTTACCTCCGTTAAAGCTAGTTATGATGTTTAGTTTTCTATCTCGTTATCATGTGATAACTAATTTATCAGATTTACAGTGAAGATATTAGTCTCATTCTATTAGAAGTACAATAGAATCCATGTTAGAAGTTTATTAGATTTTCTACGGAGGTTCTATGGGGTTTAGTGTGGTTACGCGGAGTTAGCACGCCCTCGTGCTAACCAGCGACACACGAGAGCGTGTGTCACTCCTCGTTTAAACCACACAATATCTCAAAGAACCAGTTTTATTACAAATACTCAACAGGTAACGCACGCGGCGCGAATAAATCAAGCAGGGTGAATTGCACAAAGACTGCAAAATTATCATCTATGACGGTAGATTGCTCAAACCGTAGCCAGCCAATCTGCTGTGAATTTTCGTCCTCATCCACCAACGGCATGACCTGCGGCCCCCAGTGGCGTGGATGATTAGGGTAAGTTACGGTATCTAGCCAATAGGCTTCCATTGCCCCCGCCCAACCGCGATTGAACAGTTTCCAGGCCGTCACGGTGAGGCCGATGGGGTGTAGGGCAAACAGTTCTCGCGCCGTCGTCACATCATGCGGATAAATCCATTGATGGCCGCCTAATTTTAAGACCTTCTCGGCGCGAAATTGCCATAATGGGGTGGCATATTTGGCCTTTGCTTGCTGAATTGCCCTCAGGGTAAGATTGGGCAATTCAAGGGTGTGTTGGTTGGGTAAGATGACTGAATAGGTCATATTGACATTAAAACATTTTATCAGGAGTGTAATGGCCTATAGGCCATTACACTCCTGATAAAATTGACAACGTTACTTATCTATGATAGGCTGACATGGTTCACTATCTCATGAGGGGATTCGCTACTGCTAGCGTGCTAGTAGAGGAACTTCCCGACTTCCTGCCTCGGCGTGAGTCGAGGCAAGGTTGCCTCACGAAACAGCAAGTGAGGGCGGGTCAGGGGTAACTTTGGCCTGACTACAACCGTAACAGAGAGTAATCCCGCCAGCGGCCTACGGGTGCGGGTCAGGGGTGAAAGGGTGGTGTAAGAGACCACCAGCGAGGTCAGTAATGGCCTCGGCTAGGCGAGCGTGCAACTGGGAGCAAGGTGAGTGGGCTGGGCTTTGGTTCAGTCTCATCGCAGCAGCGACGGCGAGGCTAGATTACACCTAGCAAGTTAGGCGCGGCCAGGTGGCTTTAGGTCACTTGAGACAGATGGCGATTAAAACAGAATCGGGGGTATGAACCTCATGAGGTAGCTGAACAAAAGTAATAAATGAGAAGTAAAAAATTAGAATACTTTAGGACTTACGCAAAAAT
>JFJP01034209.1_pt1 | contig 13497 bp, 27 predicted proteins | sample 431651 | NCBI WGS metagenome assembly JFJP01 (sample SAMN02602958, study PRJNA72255) | Microbial mat metagenome, whole genome shotgun sequencing project. | biome: fresh water; feature: sink hole; material: water; isolation source: purple microbial (photo- and chemosynthetic) mats found in...
ACATGCCTTGATGGCTTGTTTCTGGTGAGGAAGATCTTTGCGTTTCATATAGGACCTTATTGTGTAGAAAAACAATTACAGACTGATTTGTCTATGTCAAGAACCTATTTTAATTTTTTCTCGACATGCTTGTTGAAGATCTCCGGGCCGTAGATGTTGAGGACCTTCACTTCTCCACTCTTCTCCCGCTTCTTGGATATCTTGATAACCGCTTCTTTCTTTGGAGTCTTCTTGACCAGGAATGAGTCCAATGCCCCAAGCGGTACCATAAAGAGCATGCCGAACCAGAACAGGGGCCAGAAGAATACCTGGAGTTCATAGCCTTCTGGGAAATAGAAATAGCTGTTCTTGCGAGGCTTCTTATCCAGGAAATTGCAGAACAGAAGCGTGGCAAACCCTATTGCCAAGTAGATGCCGATGCCACCGATGACCCAGGGAGCGGCATGTAACAAGAACCCAGGGATGGCACAAATGAAGTCACCTATGCCTGAGAACATGGAGAAGATTTTTTCGCGGAGCATTAGGCTACCCTCTCGATCTTTCGGTCAACTTCGATGTTGTTGACCTTGAAGTTGGTGATGACCATGAAGTAGCCACCCTCAGCGTTGACCGAGTCAACCCGACCGATGGGGATTCGGCTGTTCTTGCGGACGGTGATCTGGTCACCGGCCTGGATATCGTCGTTGGGGAGGAGGGCCACCTTGTAGACCTCCTTGCGGGACCAGTTGAAGTCCACGGTGACGGTACCAAGGGCGGCGAGGAGATTGAGGTGTGGCATGTTAGAATCCAAAGAGCTTGGTGATGGCGGTCTTGATCTTCTGGGTCTGGGGAAGTTTTTCCCATCCTTCTCCCAGGTTCCTGAATCTATCCGAGTCGTAGATCTGGCCGTAGGACTTGAAGTAGCCAGCGAGAGTTTCCACCACTTCTGCCCGGTTCTTGGGGACGGGGACGTTGGCAGTATCGCCTTCCATTTCGCAGCCGTTGGTCTTCTCGTAGCAGTAGGCAGCGACGGAGTAGGAGAGGTCGATTGGGAAGACGACCGGAATGGCGATCATCTTTCTGGCGGCTCCGCTCCTGAAGGTCCAGGTTTCGGCTTTGATGTGGCAGCGTTTCATAACATCCTCTCAGGCGTACCAGGAGCAGTATTTGGGGCTGCCATCATGCTTGAAGCCATGGTGGTACTCACCGGGGATGCTGATACCATCCCGGCCCAGGCGAGCCTTGATCTGGTCGGCTCCCTCGACTGCCTTCTCGGGCAGGACATAGCCGGACATGCTGCCGGACTCCTTGGTGGTCATCTTGGAGCCGACCGCAACCAGGACCACACCCAGGCGACCGAAGTGGCCGACCACCTCATAGAACTGGACGTTGGTCTGATCGTAGCCACCCGAGGTGTAAACCACGGTGCCGACCGGGAGATCATTGGCAGCGTTCAAGGCAGCCTTCTCGGCGGCAGCCTCGGCCTTGCGGTTAGCCTTGTAAGCCTGAGAAGTGACCTCATCAGCCAGCCACTTCTGGACGAACGCATCACGCTGCTCGACACTGCGGAAGCTGTTGAAGAAAACCGGCTTGTTGCTCTTGCCCGAGAAAGCCTTGGCCAGGGGCATCACATAGTCACCCTTGAGGGCACTGGTCTTGGGGAAGTCCCAGACGAACACTTCGGCATCACAGCCTTCCAGAGTCAACTTGCGGACCTCGACTCCAGCGGGGGCGAGGTGAAGGTCACGGGCGAGGGTGGAGGTCGTCATGGCTGGTTTCCTGCGGGGTATGTTCATAGGTTAGCGACTCTTTTGTCGCTGTCAATACCTATTTTCCCATCCCCTGGACTCCCTCGTTGATGAGGGTGCAGATCCGTTCCACGATCAACTGGACCTCAGGGGTATTCCAGGCGATCTTAGCCTTTTCCAGGGACTCTGAGCCAATGGTATAGACCCAGACATCGGATTCATTGAAGGTCCCGTAGATCCGGCTGTAACCGCCATCTGACAGGTAGACGATGCTGTCGGCCATGGCCTGGGCCGCATCACGAGGGTAGCCGGTGTTGGGCTTGTGCTTACCGGTGAGGACATGGTCCAGACGCTGGAAGGCAGCCTGGAGGGGGTTTTCCATCATGGGAGGGTTGGCAATCCAGTGGGGAGTGGTCATGGCTTAGCCCTTGAGAAAGTGGAAGAGGATGGAGCGGACGCCCGACCACAGGTTGTGACCAGTGGCAATAAAAAGGATTGGTTCATTTTTATCACGACTGGCAAGCAGGGTGACCTCCCACTCACCGGTCATTTTGGTGGTTTCGATCTTGATGTCGAAATCCTTGTATCGGAAGTAATCCAGGACCTGAAAGGCCATGGCATTGGCATTCTCGAATTTCTTAGCTCGACCTATCTTGGTGTCCATCACCTTCAGATAAGTGAGGCCGACACGGTTCTTGATGTCTTGGGAGAGTGCCATGGTTTAGTGTCCCGAACGTAAAGAGGGTTTGGCAACTTCGTCGGTAGAGATGAGTTTGTGGATCTTGATCTGGGTCACGGTGGTGAGGCCGTATTTGGTCTTATATTTGACGGTGACGAACATGTTGGTGAAGTGTTCGACTATCGGTTCGATCTCGGTGGTGCCTTCCTCTAAGACCTTCGGGTTGAGATCTTCGATCTTGGGCACCCAGGTCCCGGCGACCGTGTTGACCCAGGCGACGATGGAGGGGATGGAGGAGAACGGCCCGACCATCTGTTTACTGTGATCCCCGTATATCTCGGCAATGAATATGTCGCTCATGGCATGAACACCACGTCATCAGCGATGTACCGGCGACCCTTATCAACGAATCGGCTGAGGGGGACCAGATCGAAGCTGTGGCCGTTGGCCTCGGGGTGAGCATTGAAGTAGCGGTCCAGGATCACACAAAGCTTTACATTGGCTCCGATAAAATCGGGAGCAGTCTCCAGCACGGTGAAGTCGCCTTTGGCAGCGACCACCACGCACTTGACCTTGGCCATGGCCTCGGCGCGGAGTTTGTTTTGGATTTTGAGGATTATGTTCATGCCTGTAGCTTATAGACCGTTTTGTCGCTGTCAATATCTAATCCCTGCGGGTCGTAATCACGATGGGAGTCTTTTCGCCCATCCAGGCACCAGTCACGTTGCCGATGGTGTCCCAGTCTTCTGGTGGGTCCAGCTTGGAGTCGATCTCCTGGAGCTTATTCCCGTCATAGACCAGGGTCGGAGGTTGACCACAGCGTTCACCGATGCCGATGATCGCCGCATCGTAAAGCTCAGGGGAACCAAGCATGCAGTCGAGGAGAAGGGTGCCGTGGAAATCGGAGAAGTCTATCTCGGGGAAGACCTTGGCAAGACGTTCTTCGGCGGTGGGCATGGTGTCTCCTAGACTACAGCGGTATTGAGGACACGGAGGATTTCAGCAACAGTCGAGGCGTCAACCTTCATCTTGATCTCGATTTGGGGTTCACGAGGTCCGGCATACTGTTCAGGGACGCTGACGTTGATTTTATGCAATAATTCGACGTACTGAGGGGCGAGGGTTGCTAAGACCTTCATACCAGCATGATGCTTGGCTGCGGCATAGCTCATAAAAAGCTGCTCTTCCTCCTGCTTGGCCAGTTTGTCTTTTATGGTATCAATCAGCTTGGGTAGGTCGTCCATGACCTTGGGAAGACTGGCACGCTCGGCCCGGTCTCTATATTTCCGAGAGCCATCTGGCGGCAAGACGACCATCAGGAATTTGTAGGTTTGGCAAGAAAAGCTATCATAGGTTTTGACTCCACTGATCTCTATCCTGGTGTCGACTTTTCTTTCCTTACTGGAGTAGCAGATGATGTCTGCGCTGTTATACTTTCCCAATTTGTCCTTGGCCTTCTGAATGTCATGATCAATCCCAGCCTCCTTCAAAGCGGCAGAGATCTGGTCCAGGGCTGCATTGGCGATGACGGAAGCCTGTTCGTAGGTGATAGTTTTCATGGGTGGGTATCCGCTGAAGAGGTACGACCGTCAGGAAGAGGACACAGGGATCCATCGGGGTTGAAGATCCGCTCTTCGATCCCGGCGAATTTGAAGTTGATGTAGATGCCACGTTGACGGTAGGTCTTACCGTCGCGGAAGGTCAGGAGGGTGGACCAGTGGCTGAAGGTTCTCATTTTGGGACCTCAATGGGGAACGTACCAAGGGGAATGACCTTGGCATCCAGGCCAGGATCCAGGAGGTGGCATTGACGGGCGTTTCCATCGATGAACTTACCGGCACGGTTCTGCTGGGCGGTGATGATGGGCATACCAGTTTTTTTAGCCTTGGCTCTTATGGCTTTAACCTTTGCTTCCTGATCGGCATAGAAAGGTCCGAAGCGAGAATTATGGGAAATGTTGCCGGTTCCAACTATTTTGTTGTTTTCAATCTTCAGAGTGTTTCCCCACTTGTTGATGTAGCTTTGTGGTATTTTGACCTGGATAGGAAGAAGGCGAAGACGTTTAAGGATGACGTTCATCCAGTGTTGTATTCGTGCCCAGTCATGTTGAAACGGAGCAGAAATTTCGTCGTTGCTTATATTCAAGAAGAGATCGTCATTGAAATAGTGGGATAGTTCGCCATCTTTGTCTATCATGTCGGGATCGCAATGGCTTTCTACACAGGCCATACGATGTTCTGGGTCCTTATCAATACAACTATGCCACAGATCCTTCAGTATCTTAATTATAATGTTATAGTTTAACCATTCAGGAACATTATCATAAAGACGTTTCTGAAGCTTCTTAACCACTTTGTCGTTGACCATCCCCTTTTTGGCAAGATTCATGCCGTTGGTAGTTGACTCCCATTTCATATCACCACCCTCGGAGACCAAGATCAAGGGGTCAGCCAGGACGACGACGGCAAAACTATAAGCAGAAGCGCCGGAGCGAAGCTGGGTGTTGCCTTGAGGGGCGACAAGGTCACCGATTTCAAACTTGTTCATGATTGGTTTCCTTTGCCTTGCGTTCGGACTCGGCCATGGCCTGCCGGTTTCGTTGGTTGGTCAACTGGATGGAGACGAATTCTTTGTAGGTCTTGGGCTTCTCACAGGGTTCAATTGGGAAGCCTCTCATGAGGATGCCGTGGGTTCCTGGAACGTATTCGAGTCTGGGATTATGGTCCAGGTCACAGTGTGGCCTGGGGAAGTTGTTGAAAGCTTTGCAACCCCTACAGGTCTTGGGGAATGGCATTCAATCCTCCAGCGAGTAGTTGGCGAGGAACGCCTTGGCATCCTCGCAGATGGTGGGCTTGTTCTGCTTCAGCATGTTGATGACGCTGGCGTACTTGTTCTGGTTCATGTGGCCGGGGCAGGCTTCGCCGGTCAGGAACTCCATGTGGCTTTTGATGTGCCGGGCCAGACCGTAATCGGGGCTGTTCATACTCTTGGCGTCATAGCGACCTTCATAGGTCTCGCCATCCTCAAAGTGCTCGGCAGAAGCCCACGAGGTGTGCATCGACTTGATGCACAGGTTGGCAGGACCCTCGGCCCGATTGATGAGGATATTGGTGACTTTGATCTTGGTGGCAGTGGCGGGCATGGGAGGTTCCTCGTGGGGTACCCTAGTAGCTTATAGACAGTTTTGTTGCTGTCAATGCCTACTTTTTGAGGATCGTTTCCATGATGTAGCGACGAGCATTGTCGCACCGTTCGAGAGTAGCCTTCACCATATCTTCCAAGGATAAACACCCTACCCGCTGAATGCTTCCACCGCTCAGGGCATTTACACATTCCTGGAGGATCTTGATCTGGCGATCTTTCTTGGACTTCGAGACGCTTTTAGCCTCGTAGTCCGTGCAGTTGGCGGCGTGGATGCTGGCCAGATACACGGAGGCTTCCTTCCACTGGTCCTCCTCGGGGCGGCGATTCCACATGGTGATGGCACCGTCCTGGCTTTCATAGCCAGGACCCTTGACTCCACAGCCAGAGCAGGTGATGAAGAACATGGTGCCCTGGGTGGACAGGCCGGTGGTCTTGCAGTGGCAGAATGGGCAGGGCTTGATGGTGGTCATAGCTTAGGCTTTCGGGGTGCAGAGGCCGTCGTTGATGAGGGTCTGGGCCATGCGCTGGTAGCTGCCCTGGAGGTTCCAGATCATGTTGTTGTCGATCAACTCCTGGAAGAGTTCAGCGACCTGTTCCTGGTCCAACTTGCCCTCCTCGTAGTCCATGATGCGGTCGATGGAGGGCATACGGGAGATGGCTTTGGCGGCGGGCATGGGAGGTTCCTTGTGGGGTATGATGACAGCTTATAGACACTTTTGTCGCTGTCAATACTAAATCTTCTGAACTTCCTTCCAAACCTTCTCACAGACCCGCTTGATGAAGGGATGACGGTAGGGGCAGCCGTCAGTGTCGTTCTTCGTCCGGTACTTGGGAGTGTAGCAGTAGACGTTGAACCAGTCAGCTTCGTCATCCTTGTCGAGACCCAGGGCATCAATCACCCCACCCTCAGCAATGCGAGCAGCCCATAGGGTGAACTTCTCCAGGTCGTTGACCTTGGCCACCAGGACATAATCCTTTTCCCTGATCACAGCCTTGTAGGCAGCGAATTCCAGGCGTTCGGTGATATCCTTGTAGGCTGGGATCTCGACGTCGGTGGCACCGTTCGGGAAGGCGTCAAGGGTAGCAGCCTCGTAGGCACTTCTACGATAGTTGAGTGGAGAATGAAGCGCAGCACACCACACTCCTTCGGTGGCACTTCTGATCAGCTTCACCACCTTCACGACCTCCGGCTCCCGGTAATCGTGCCCACAATGCAGGCACACCCCACCGCTGATGGATCGGTGATTGCAGTGGACACAAACACCGTGCCGCCACCACAAGGTCTCAGCGAACTTCTTCAGTTTGGGCCGGGTCTTGTAGTGCAGCTTACCCTTCCTGCTGGAGACATCGAAGAGGGCTTTGACCAGATTGTTTCCGGTCGTGGTGTTATGAGGTTCGACCCAGGCGGTCCAACCGCAGTTTTGACACTCAGTGACGTGTTCACTCGTACTACATGGAGTCGAAGGCTCCATGATCTTCGAGTGTTGGGCGTGGGAGATGGGGTTTTTGATGGAGCGGGACATGATGAGTTTCCTTTGTGGTGCCCTTATATCTTATAGACTCTTTTGTCGCTGTCAATACCAATTTTAGACAATCCGTTCTTTGATGGTTCTTGAAACAAGGAGGGAGCGGGCGACGAAGGTGCGGGCGGCATCGACGCCATAGACACCGGAGTTGAAACCCATGTCATTCCAAAACCAACAGATCTCTTCGTTGGTTTCGTTTTTACGGACCAGGACAATGACTTGTCCATCCTCATTGGTGAGTTTGACGAGGGTGACGTCCCTGGCCCGGAGGGCTTGAGAGAGTTTGACGAGGTCCATGATTAGACTCCTTTCCATCTTGTGTCATCGTAGAAGTAAATGCTCACAACACGAGGCTTGATTTCCTCATAGGATACCACGGCAACGAAACCTTTCTCAGAGTTGTGAAAATACTTGGTATTGCCAAACCGGGCAATCTTCCTGGCCTGTTCGGTGACGTTACGGAGGCGAACCTCTCTACCCTTCTCAATGGCTTTGATGATACTGTTGATCATCTTAGCCTTTGAGGCATCAGCCTTGACCCTCAAACGATAACGATCAAAGGCATGATCATCTATGTTCACAGGGAGGATCGCTGGAATCTTTTCAGGTGGTTTCAGGATCTCTTCAAGAAGGTCTTTTGCGAATTGGGGGAGATCTTTTCCGTGGTGTTCAAAAAGGATCTTGGCTTCGTTGACGCAACGATGTTCCTGAAGCTTGTTGGGAAGACCTCCTCCTGGTCCGTGGTCACTCCACCGACAGGCAATGTCATAGAATCTGATGGCAATCCTTCTCTTACCAAGACCCAACTTCCCAAGAGTGGTAGCGAGGCCATCCATTTTGTCAGGAGCCTCTATCTCTTTGACCTTGGCTATAAAAGCACTCCCAGCGTTCACGGCGTGATCCTCGTGAAGCGATGGAAGCACACCTTGCCCTCGGCCCGGACGTCACACTTTTGGACTCGGCAGAAGACCACATCACGGGTGAGGTGGGAGATCTGCTTGCTGTATAGGCATTCCCGGCAATTGCGGCGGTTCTGGGGCACTTTGGCGATATGGGCGGGCATCTTCATGACTCAGGCTCCTTTGGCAGCTTTAACCGCCTGTTTGGCATCCTTGACGGCCTGCCGGGCTTCCTTGACCATCACTCTCATGGTCATCATAGGGGGTTCAGAGGTCAGGCCGAGCTTGGCTTTCAGTCCATCCACCGTTGACTTGTGACCTTCGGGAACAAATCCAAGGTTGTGTTCTAGGGCATACTTCAGATAGCCATACAGATCATCCACCAGACGTTTCCGCTTCTCAGCCTCGTTCACCTTGATTTTCAGGGCAGCAACCAAAGCCTTCTTGTCGGCTTTGGCAGCCTTCTCAGCTTTCTCAGCAGCCGCCTCGACCTCTTCAGGAATGAAGCCCTTGGCACCACCAACGATGGTCGGCATTTGGCGGTAGATGGTCAGGTCTCCGTTGGCGCTGTTTTCGCCATAGCGGTAGTTGGTTTTCATGTTGGTTTCAAGGATGATCTCCTTGTCACCATTCTTGGCCGTGCAGTAGCCTTCCAGGCAGCCGTTGCAACGCAGACCATGCAGGCTGACTTCAGCACCCTTACCCAGATACATGTCGATCTTCTGAGAGACCCTGGAGGCGTAGAAGTCCTTGTCGGCCTCCCACTCGGCATCGGCAGCCTGAATCAAGCTCGCTTCATTCAGCACCAGGGCAGCGACCCGTTCCTTCTCGACCTTGACGTGGTCGGCGTAGGAGTAGGAGGGGATCTTGATGGTGGTGTCGCAGAAACGACGAACCGACGACCGGGGGATCTTGGTGAAGTTCTGGTCAGTGGATTCATCATACTGAGCCATGGAATCCTTGAAGGCTGCCAGAGCACCCTTGGCCCAGGACAGCTTGCTGGAACGAACTTGATCACGCAGGACCAAGAAACGCTCGTCAGAGAGGGCTTTGATGATGGTGTCGTAGGTGCTCATGGTGGTTAGCTTATAGACTGTTTTGTCGCTGTCAATAGTCTATTCCAACGGCTTGATACTACCGTCTTCCATGTTGACTTCACCGACCAGTAGGTAATTGCGACCCTGGGCGATAGAGTCGTGAGGGTAGCTGGACGGCAGACTGTCGGCATCGGGGAAGACGTTATGAGAAGCGCCGAATTGTATGAATTTCAGGTGACCGATCTGGAGGCTTCCCAGGTCATGATTTTGAAAGGCAGCCCAGCGACCACCCTTTCTTTTCATGATATCCATGGCTTCGGCCTCGGCCGTTGGATTGCCAATGAGTTTAGATTGAAGGCTCATGATTGACTCCGGCTTGACGTAGAAGAGGTGGATGAGGCGCAATTCGTTGGCGATGCGGACCTTATCAGGGGTGATGTGGCAGTGGCTCTTGTTTTCAGCGATGGTCACATACGAGTGAAAGGTTCCTTTCTGAGGGATGTTGTCACCCTCGCTGAAGATGACCCGGTCGCCAGATTTGAAGGTGTGTTCCATGATCAAACTCCAGCAGGTATGAGTACGGTGAAGCCGAGGACGTTGGAAGCCCAGTTACAGGGGGAATTCCAGTCTTCTTTCTGGCCATCAGAAGACACTCTGATCCATTTAGGATCAAGATGTCTTGCGACAGCCAGGACCGCACAGACTAGGAGGTCGTAGGGCTTCTGGGCGGTCTTGCAGAAATTATAATAATCTTCCCGTTCGTAATCCAAGACGAAGGTTTCATAGGCATCATCGCCCACACCGTTGAAGAAGATCTGATCTTTATTGATGATCAGAGGCTCATCACCATCACGGGCGATGACGACACCCTCGGGGAGATTGTCCACCAGCTTCTGGACATGGGCGCAGAGGGTGTTCCAGGTTTCCTTTGTGGGAGGGTCCTCTGCGAGGTACCAGCTTTGCGTATATCCCATGATAGATCCTTTCAGGCCAAAGCCTGTTTGAGGTGTTTGGTGAGACCAGGAATAATGGAAGCCAGACGTTCATTCTTGTCCAGCCACTTCTCAAGTTCCAGGAGCAGGAGGGCAGGTTTTCCTTCGTTGAGGTGCTTGGTCATACGAGCCTTGCCGGGCAGAGCGTAGAACGGGTGGCCGAAGTTCTTCTCCATCCAGGCATCCAGGCTATCCAGGACACAGAACTGACCCGTGCAGCCGGATTCCTGTGCCTGGAAGATGATGGCCTTCAGGCCAATACACCAAGCACGACACTTGGGGCAAGGGGAGGTGGTTTTGTGGATGTGGCACATGTCAGGGCTTGATGGGTGCGAGGGTAGAGGGCCAGCCGGGGGACAGAGAAGCCGTGAACATCCGGGCAGAGGTGGAAGTGCCGGTGGCGAAATAGACGGTGACAACCTTCTCCTTGCCGAGATTCCTCGGTGCAATCACGCAAAGGCCATGATAGCCGTGGTCAGGCTGGAGAGAGGAGGGCTGATTGATCCAGTAACGCTCCATCATGATCTCAGACATGGTCTTCCCTTTCAGAGAAGGATGGTTTCGCCATCGGTGGTGATGACCGAACCGCCCAGGACTTCGCCCAGGAAATCGGGGAGATCGACTCCGAGTCGAATCTCGTAAGAACAGGAACCATCGAAGTTGACCGGGATCTTGAAGACTTCCAGCCGCATGAAGTCTCCCTGGTGTTTGTATTCGTTGTAGAGGGAAGCGACCGGACGTCCACCCTCGCCCTTGGAGAATACAAAGTTGATCCTGGTCCCCACGTCGTGGACCTGCTTGGGCGTCAACTCCAGCTTCGCCCAGCGGGGTTGGTTGAAGGCGGCGGTCAGGGTCGGATGGTAGGTGGTGTTCATGCTTGGTATCTTATAGACTCTTTTGTCGCTGTCAATACTCTTCTTTGGGTATCGGCCCGGTCGTCTGTCCTGACCTGTGCTTGGCATAGACACCAACACCGGGATACGGTCCTCCACCAGTAGTCTTCACATATTGTTGATCACGATCCAAAGCATCCCAGGCACAACGACGAGAACAGTGCTTTGAGACGGTACCACGAACCGGGCACTTCAACATGAAGCGGACGATGGGATCCGGTGATTCACCAGGGAGCTTGTATGCCACTCCACCCCTGGTCAGGGTTATGAGGTAAGGGGCTTGGCTCCGATCAATGGCAACCAGACCCTCTTCCCTCAGAGCGGTCACGATACCTCTGATCATGTGGTCCGTTTTTCCGGTAGAGGCACAGAGTCCACCTATCGTCGTGGCTTTTCCAAGTTGACGGAGGAGAATCAGGATCTCCAGAGAAACCTTGTTCACTTGATACCCCTCCGTTGCATCTCCTTGATCAGGTCGTCGTCGGACATGGTGGCCAGAGCGGTTTCCTGGATCTCCTCATCGGTGACCGAATTCAGGTAGGAACCACCAACGATCTCTTTCTCCCAGATCGACCGGATGACTTTCTTGATATCATCGTTGTCCACCCCATTCCAGGCAGCCTCAATGATGATACCCTTCAGGAGGTCCTGGAGGGGGATTTTAAGGAGTTTTTCGACGTCAATGGCTTCTACCTCCAGTTTGCCCTCAACGTCGGTCTTTTTGGCAAAGGCGGTCCATTCCTGCTTGCCGTCGTGCAGGTCTTGGAGCAACTGGGTCATCCAGTCCACGAACTCTTCGACCTTGTGTTGAAATCCGGGACGGTCCTTCTCGTTGTAGGACCGGCAGATCATGTCGGGGTTGAAGTTCTTCTTGAGGTCGTCCGAGTGGCTTTTAGAGATGACGTCGTCCCACTTATCCTTCTTGACCGGTACCTTCGAGGTGCCATTGGGGTTGAGGCCATTGGCTTCAAGCCACTCGGGGGAGACCACGGAGTCGAACTTGGAGATGGAAAGGGTCTTGATAAAGGCTTCTTTGGCTTTGGTCATGATGTTCTCCGTATGGTTTCCTTATAGCTACACTTTTGTCTATGTCAATACTCTGTCCCAAAGGGGATCCGTCACCCATCCCAACCTCATTGGCTAAATAAGCCTATGCTCTGCATCGACCTCGTTGAACATGTCGTTGATCACTCAAGACTTCTAATCGAAGCCCTGATCCTAATCACCGAGGAAGCGAAGAAAGAACCCCTCCCGGCAGGTTGGAAATACATCCAACGCTATCTCACCGAAGAGGAGAAATCACATGATCGTAAAGACTTGGTTGCAAGGCTTTTGGAGATTTTTAAGGGGCTTCCTTCTGATAAGGAGTTCGAGGCAGCAGCCAGGGCTGGGCAGGCCAAGAAAGGCTGGTACGCCCGTTCAGCCCGTACCCTCCAAGAAGTCTTCGGACCAGACACCCCCCGCTTTACCGCCCTGTTGGCCAGCACCAGTCCGCAAGTTTCGGTTCAGGAAAACCTACGGAATTCCGTCAGACTCTGGAATGCCTGGATCAAAGCAGGAAGACCCTCAGACCCCAAAGAAATCGATAAGATCGGAACCGATGTACTAGGCTTCCGCTGGACAGGGGGACACACCCTCACCCCGCAAGGAGACCTGAAGAAGACCCCTGGAATGAATTGGAATGCCAACGTCATCAGGTCCCTGACCCACCCACATCCCGAGAAGGTAGTCCTATCCTCAGGTGGTACCCCAGAGAAGCCCAGGGCGGGCAAAGTAGACAGTTTCCGGGCCAATCTCCTAGGAGACATGGCCAGGGTGACCAATGACGCTTGGATGGCTAGTTTCGCCGGGATTGAGCAGAAGTTGTTCTCAACCTCGGCAGGCTACACAGCCTTCTCTGCAAAAGTGAGAAGGGTGGCCGAGAAGATGGGTTGGCAACCGGCTGAGGTTCAGGAAACAATCTGGAGCTTCTTCAAGGCTCTGACCGAATCCAAGAAGCCGGGAAAGGAAGCCTTGAAGACTATGACCCACAAGGATGTGGACGAGTCGTCTGATTTCTATGATCTCATGACCAATGACCCGGAGGTGTTGAATGTCATCGAAGAACTCAGGGCTGGAGGCCACGTTGGATCAGCTTCTCCGCAATCTGGAGACAGAGGATCAAGTTCATCAGAAAGCCCACTCGACGCAGCAACGCAAGCAGGTCTTGCTGGCGACCTTGGCCGGGTTGCGGACAGAGCAGAAGAATACCGGAGAATCGAAGAACTTCAAACCAATGCCACAGCAGGGTACTCCTTCCCCAAGGCCGAGGATGTAAGGATCACGGTGACCAAGGTCTCGTTTACCCTCACCGACCCCAGGGACATCGCTGAATACAACGAGAAGACCAGGACCAATACCATTTTGATACTGCCATCGAAGAAGCCTGGATATGTTGAGGTATTCTACGGTGCCAAGCAGCCAGGACAAGGCGACAAGAATCACACTGAGGAAAATGGTAAACTGAAAATGACCTTCACCTATGGTGAGAGGCAGACGGTTAAATTATCTGACAAGGAGAATCGTCAGATCAATTGGGATCAGTGGCGTAACGTGGAGAA
>JFJP01040178.1_pt1 | contig 13497 bp, 13 predicted proteins | sample 431651 | NCBI WGS metagenome assembly JFJP01 (sample SAMN02602958, study PRJNA72255) | Microbial mat metagenome, whole genome shotgun sequencing project. | biome: fresh water; feature: sink hole; material: water; isolation source: purple microbial (photo- and chemosynthetic) mats found in...
CGCTTCAAGATAATATTTTACTCAATATTCCTAACCTTCCAGATGCCTCTGTACCTGTTGGGAAATCCGAAGAAGAAAACGTTGAAGCTAAAAGATGGGGAACTCCCAGGAATTTTGACTTCATTCCTGTCGATCACGCCGATATCGGTGAAAAATTAGGAATGCTTGATTTTGAGGCGGGGGCGAGGATTACTGGTGCCAGATTCGTAGTTTATAAAGCTGGATTAGCTCGCCTTGAAAGGGCTTTGATTAATTTTATGCTCGATCATCAAGGCTCTAAAGGATTCACAGAAATGATGACTCCTTTCATAGCTCATGAAAGATCTTTAATTGGTACTGGTAACCTTCCCAAGTTTGAAGACCAGCTTTTTAAACTTAATTCAGAACAACCCTGGTACCTCATCCCTACTTCTGAAGTCACTTTAACCAATATCAAACGCGAACAAATTATTGAGGAATCAGAATTCCCCATTCTTTATGCCGCCTACTCGCCTTGTTTTAGATCTGAAGCCGGCTCACATGGAAAAGACGTTAAAGGTCTGATTCGTATGCACCAGTTTAACAAAGTTGAAATGGTTTCAATTTGCTCCCCATCTCAGTCGCAAGAGATTCATCAAAAGATGATTGATAGTTCATGTGAAATTCTCGAAAAATTAAATCTCCCTTACCGGGCCCTTCGTCTTTGTACTGGAGATATGGGTTTCGCATCGCAAAACACAATTGATCTTGAAGTTTGGGTGCCGAGTCAGAATAAATACCGCGAAATTTCCTCAATCTCTAATTGTGGTGATTTTCAGGCCAGAAGGGCTAATATCCGCTTCCGTAATAAGGACGGCAAACTTGAATTCGCTCATACTTTGAATGGTTCTGGGCTGGCCGTAGGGCGCACTGTAGTGGCAATTCTCGAGAATTATCAACAAAAAGACGGCTCGGTACAAATTCCTGAAGTTCTTTTGCCTTACATGGGCGGAATGAAAGAGATACGTAAATAGCGATTGTCTTTTTTCTCGAAGTTCTTTATATTTATTCTCCTGTAGTGGAGGACTGGCCGAGCGGTTTAAGGCAACAGTTTTGAAAACTGTCGTGGGTTAACGCCTACCTGGGGTTCGAATCCCTAGTCCTCCGCCACTTTTTACATTGAAATCTTGGTAAGTGTTTCTAAGCCAATAACGGAGACGTGGGTGAGTGGCTTAAACCACACCCTTGCTAAGGGTGCGAAGGGTAATTCCTTCCATGAGTTCAAATCTCATCGTCTCCGCCATATCTTGAACCCGTAATCACATTTAGATTATTGAAATTGCTCGGCCCTTGCCGAGCTTTTTCATTTTAGAGCGTAACAAAAGTTCAAAGGTTCGAGGTTTAGAATCTCTGAAAATAGGTAAGTTTTGCTCCTTACGTCTCTTTCAAATAGTCATAATACAATTTAGGAATGAAAAACTGGCTTTTTCTGTCTCTTATTCTACTTTCTTCTTCTTGGGTTCAAGCATCGGACTTAGCACCACTTATTAATTTTTTAAGTGGTAAAGAAATGATTCCAGGAACTGTTAATTGCGCACTTTCGGATGAAGATCATTTTCAAGCCTGTGCTATTTCTTTGTGTGGAAATCCTCAGAAAATAAAAATGGAAAGAACCGAAAAAGAACTTTTAGATCAGTATGACTCTAAGAGATTTGGTGAAGTGTCAAAAGTTGAAAAGAATCTGCGCGAATTATTAGACAAATATCAATCAAAGACCCTGAAGGATATCGAAGCAATATCAACACCCATAATGAAAGAAGCCTATTTCAAAGAGAGTTTGATGATTTAAGGCCAATGGGAGAAAAGTATTCCATCTCTTTAAACCTTCCCAGTGAACCAATTACAGAAAAGATGAGGAAATCACTAGAAGCCTATGCCAAGAAATTAACTGTTAGTCGAAACTCTCTTGTAGATGTCTGGTCTTTGTCTTTAGAAGACGCCAGAGCAAGACTTAATTTATTGTGGAAGGATAATAAACAAATTTTTGAAAAACTAGATCCTACAGAATTTCAAAGATTATCAGATAAAGTGAAATCAAGTGCCGATATGGGTGGATTTGATTTGAAAGAGTTTCTTGAAGAATTTTATTCTCGTGTTAATTTGCTTAATCCTACTCTGTTTTGCAAAGATAGTGAGTGCAGAAAAGAGCTGACAGAAATAATTCTTGAAAATGATGTTTCTTCACTGAAACGTGAATTAGGTAATAAAGATTTTGTTAGTAGTATTTTACCGACCTGTCTTGCGTCTTATATCCAGCATGGAGCCAGAAAGGTTGAAGAAGAAAAATTTAGAAAACTAATTTCTGGAATATTAGAGCGTATTGAAAAGAAAATTATGAAAAGCTACAGTGATCATAGTCGTCTCGCCTATAAAAAAATTTTCTCGGAAATAACACTAGATTTTGGGGAACGAATTGATCCTTCTCTTGAAGTCCAAAGAGTCGAGGCGAATTTGAAAATAAATGAAGAGCTTTCGAGTCCCAAAAAGTACTTGGATAAATTTAAGTCCTATGGATTATTCAATGATTCCTTTAAAGAAATCCCATTTTGTAAGCCAGCAATCAGTAGCGATATTATATCTGATAAGTTTGTGAAAGGTGATGTAACAGATTTCTCTGGAGCCGTAAGTAGAACACCTCTCACCATTTCCGATGTCTCTTGTATGCATGCTAATTATGGGCAAGAGGTCTTTGCTCATGAAGCAGGTCACGTCTTAAGTTATGCCATTCAAAACAACCTTCTTAGTGAAACAAGTAAAATAGAATTCTTGAAAACTCGTTCCTGTATTTCAGGGAAATCGAATTTGAGTTTTGCTAATGATTCGAAATACACTGAAGAAGATATGGCCGATCATGTGTCATCAATCGCTTATGCAGATAGCGAAATTAATCAAAATTGTTTTTTGTTGAAACATGAAAACGAGAAGTACATTGATCTTGGATTTAAAAATTCAATCAAAGCTGACACTCATTCATCTGCGTTTACAAGATTAATGAGAGAAACGCTTTATAAAAAGAGAGAGTTAGGAGAATCATGCCAGTACCTCTATTCGCAGTATAAAAATCAGGTGAGGCTTGATCCATGCGAATAATTATTCTTTTTTCATTTTTTATTAGTTTCCAATCCTCGGCTTATTCTCTTAAAGTGAATAGTCTGCAAGAATTCGATATTGTATCTGAACAAAAATCAATCAAATTCAACTCTGGCAAGAGGAACATTAAGTTCAAGAAGATAAAATGTAATGAAGTAATTTTTTCAACCGCGGAAAAAAGGCTTCGTTTGATTAAGTCCGGCCCAGCTTTACATAAAGGCGAAGTCCCTGATAAGTTCAATTTTAAAATCGATGGAATTCCTTACCATGAAGAAATAGGAAGCTATCGAGCCAAGTACTTACTGGGTTTACCTGGAGAAATGGAAAGATTGAAACTTGAAGAGTCATTTCGATGTAAAAAATAATGCATAGTTGTATTAGTCTTATGTTCTCACATAAGTTGTATTTTAAATTTGAGTTTTATGAGGACTTCGCAAAATGTCCCAGTTACCGAAATCTGATGCAGAGAAATCATGGATTACGTCGAGTTTTACCAAAAAATGTTCATGATTTCGTTGATCATATCTCAAATGCGAAATTTATTTTAAATATATCCCTTCTACCTCATTATAACGATTGTAGTAAACTTCAGTCTTCCCTGAATCACAAATATAACTTCTTACTGTTTGATAGTTATGACCCGCACTTAGTTTGGTTTCTTTCTTGTGCTCACATTTTTTGGATTTCCAGCGAGTTTCAACATCCATGATGTACAATCGGTTTTCTGGTAAATAGGCAAGGCCCGTTACTTTGTTGTCTTTTGATATACCTATAGCCCAACTTTGGGATTCGCTTTTGGAGCGCTTATAAATCCAATTGTCTTCTCCATTGATTGGTAAAATTTCACTAGGATTTCCTAGAATGGAAACAATTTGATCGCTATCCCATGATGTAGAGTAATTTTCTAGAATCCACCAAAAGTCAGTTTTGTGATCTTTTGATGTTGAACAGGAAAAAAAAAGTAAAAACAATATTAGAAATTTCATTTTAGAAAATTCTCCAAGCATTTAAGTAGTGATGGTTGATCTTTGAAGTTATTTGCATTCTGGATATATAGCTCGATCAAATTTGAAAAGTCTTCGTCTGGTCCATTATAGCTGTCCTGGATTGAAACTTTCTTTCTTTGTAGAGAAAGTGTTTGTCCATCCCTGTTTATTTTCCATTCGGCGGTAGTACGAAATTCTTCTTTGCTTTTGTAATCGAGGGAATCCCAGTATATGTGGGCAAGTTCATGGGATAAAACTCTAGATAAATCATGTGAGGATATGCTGTCATAAATGACAATGATTTGATTTTCACTATTGCTTACAGATGGATTGATTGATTTCTCGGTTGAACGAAGAAGCGTGATCTTTCCAATATTGGTGATTGATTTTGGAAGTTTTTCTAAAACTGCTCGAACTTTGATTTCTTGTATTTTGGTCCAGTTCTTAAATTTCTCATTCGGGTTTGGCCAATTTTTTGGAGATATTGTAGTAAATATCGGTTCTGGTTTCTTTAATGTTCTATAAGGACGGCATTGCTCTTTTACCTGTGTCGCGGATACAGCTGTCCCATCAGTTTTTGTGTAAGCATTGCGAGGATGAGAGCGAACAGGAAAATGTCCTTCTGGGCATTTATTTGCATGAGAGGCACTAATACTTCCAAAGATGAAAAATAAGACAGTCAAATACTTCATAGTCCTATTCTAAACAACATTACCTCCATTTTAATTAATATTTAGAATGCACAGCAATTATGTCAAGAGTACTTGATGAATCTTGTATGATGGCTATTGGCCATCTTTTCTAAGCTTATAACAGTTTATGGTTAATAGGTTCGACCGGAGCCGTCTCAGGCATTTTAAATTACTTACAGATTGTTTAAAGCCCAACTTTGTTGGGTTTTTTTTTGTTATTTTTAACCATCAAATCGTTTCTCATTTTATAATGGTTCATCAATGTTAAAGGGACACTAAATGAGAAACTTTCTGCTTCTATCTCTTGGCCTGGTTACGGCCTGTTCGAGTCGTGCTCCTAAGCCTGAGGTTTCTAAATTTTGTCATTCTTCGCGTGAATATATTACGACGATGGAATTTATTCGAAATCAAAAAGAGTTCGAACTAAATGAGAAGCAGGCTCGTGAGCTTGCAGACAAAGTTTCAATCGGATGTACGGGTGCCTCAAAACGTTTTATTCAAGTGACAAAGCTTTTAGTGAAGTCTGGAGCACCCAGTGATAAAGCAATTGAAACGGGGATAGAATACGCCCAAGGTGAAGAGCAAGCTTTTGCAGCCTTTATGACTATATTTAAAAGCACGTACCTTGAATCTCTTTTAGATCTAGATCTAAAACTCTCTTTAGATATTTCAAAGAATCTTACCCAAGGTTATAAAGGGAATAAAAAGCTGGTCGAAGCTGATTTTTCTCGATTAGTTGAATTTTGTGTCAGCCAGAAATCACTGGATCTTCCACTCCCAGAGTGTGCCAAAACTGCTGCTCGTGTAGTTAAGTCTGGTGAAAATTTTGAATTTAAAATAGGTACTGATTTCATAGATGTCTTTAACTTTGTAACAGATAAAGACAATGCGAATCTTCCAACTTACAAAGCGCTGAATGTAGCAGAAGATGTTGTTCAATATGGCCCAGAAGCCAAAGCAAATTTTTTCAAAGCCTATGAATATGGGATAGCAAAGAATGGTTTGGATAAGACGATACCTGATGCCATCGAATTCGCAAAAACAATGGCATCAAGATCAGTTAAGAAATAAAATTAATTAAACGACACTCCAACAATGAGTCCCATCGTCGGCTTCTGGTTGACCGGATTTAAAAGTAATCCATTGCTGAAAGTTAGTGGGCCAAATACTTTTTTCTTGTAAGAATTATGGTCTCTGCTAACTTGTTCCCAATTAAGAGGGAATACAACAGGAAGAAACGATGTGAGGACGCCCAGCATCGCTACACCTTGTGCTGCACTGTCCTTTTCTGCAGCATCAACCAAAGCCAAAGTCGCTCCTGCATTTGTGACAAATGAAATCCATTTGATTTTTTTGGCCAAGCGAGAAGCTTGATCAATATGCTCTTCTGCTAATCTTTCAGCTGCAAGTTGGCTGCGAAGACCAGGACCGGAAATTTTTTTGACTTCATTTAATCCACTTTTATAAGGTTGGTAACTTGTTTGTAACCATATCGAGGTCGCTAGCCACCCTGCTCCAACGGCTATAGCAATTTTAGGCGCCATATCATCATCTTCATTTTCAAGATTGTTGAGGGTCATAAGTCCTGCTACCAAAGTTGTGGCTGAAGCCACGTGTAATGGGAGGTGATTGGACCAAGAGTTTTGTTCTGACCTGTTTGCTTCAATATTCAGACGCTCCGAAGCTTTAGGGACAACCATAAGCTCAGGATAGTTCAGTGGGCTTGATTCAGCTTGTGCATTGAATGCAAGCATTAGTGGAAACAGGAAAAGGAAGGCTGATTTCATTAGTAACTCCCAAAAAATGAATATTGTAATATGATAATGATATAACATTTTTGAATTGAGCCTATTAATTTTTAATCTGGAAATAAGTGATGAAAACTGCCGCACTAATTACACTTTGTATTTTTCCGCTTGCCATTTTTGCCGGGACGCACACTGCCACCATAGTAAAACTCGAAAACTCATCAGTCATCTATGTTCCTGGAGAAAATAAGTTGGCCGGGTTTGCCCATGTAAAATATCTGGATTCGGTCTACCACATACTCCCTGCTGCCAAGGGGGCGAAACTGGAAAACGGATATATTTTAACCACCGGTCCGAAGTCAAAAGCAAAAGTGGTTTTCAAAAATGGAGACCATATATTTGTATCCGAAAATACACAGTACAAGATTGATTGGAAGCGTGATGCTGGTACTCAAGAAGATCCTTCGGTTATAAGTTTAATCAGAGGAGCCGTTAGGGGCTTAATTCAAAAAGATGGTCCACGTACCGGAATGAAAGTTAAAACAGCATCCACCGTTCTTGGTATTCGCGGGACGGATTTTTTTGTAACTGAGAATCATGGGACCTTAAATGTTTCAGTCATTAGGGGCAACGTCGAAGTTTTTGATAATGAGAGCGGCAAAAAATCCACTAACGTTCAATCTGGTCAGACATTCACTAAAGAAGATAAAGAAATAAATATCACGGCCATCACTAAGGAAGATTTAAGGGAAATTTCCAAGGGTTTAGTGGTTGAGAGTAAAGCGGGTGAAGAAAAACCTGAGGTGACAAAGGAATTAGCAGAGCTTGAGACTAGTGCCACTGAAGTCACTCTTAATGATATTAAACAATACCAGCCACAGCTCTATAAAGAGATTTCTGAAAAACAAAACTTGAAAGCAATGACCTCAGATTCGCTTGCCGTTAACACAGTAAAAATCTTGGAGGAGAAAGCTCCTTTTAGGGCGAAAAAGCCCAGTCAAAGTGAACTTGATGATGATAGTGATCCATACGAAAACTACAAATTTAAGAAAAAGTAACTTCCCAATATGAATAAGCTAAAAACAGAAGTTACTCTAATTGAGAGAAATGGCAGAACATTTTCTCAACGAACAGAATTCTTTGAAAATGGACAGATATCCCAAACGGGTGTTTACACCAATGGGCTTAATAATTGGTCTTGGAATATTCCAACCGGGATCGTTAAAAGCTTTTGGGAGAATGGACAGTTAAAGAGTGAAATAACATATAACGATTTTGGAAGTCTTGATGGTGAGTCTAAATTCTATGATACGAAAGGTGCCATGACGAAGAAAAGTGTTTTCTCGAATGATGTATTAATTGAAGAACAAAGTTTTGTGGTAGTTAAGGAAAAGTAGTAAAACGAGAGAATATTAGTAAAACCAATATTCTCTCATGGAAAAAAACTAGATCTTAGTAACGCTTATTATCACGCGGAACCATAGGCTTAGCTTCAGTAACATTCATTTGGCGTCCACCAAAATCAGTTCCATTAAGTGAAGTGATTGCCTGAGCAGCCTCTGCACCTGTAGACATTTCAACAAAGCCAAATCCTTTACTTCTATTAGTATCACGGTCCATGATGACTTTTGCTGATTGTACTGTTCCAAACTGTGCAAATTTCTCTGACAGTGTATTGTCTGCAACTGTGTAACCAAGGTTGCCAACATAAATTTTTGTATTGCTCATAATATTCTCCAATGAAATTCATTACAGTGAGTTGTAACGAAAACTTTTTTTTAATGTAAATTTAAGGATGGAATTTTTAGGGAAGAGGTGTGAACGTCTAAGCTGAAAAAAAGCAAACCTGAATAGTGTCAGTATAGGTTAAAATTGATAGAAGGCCATTTAAATAAAATATATCTGCATTATTTTCAACAAAATTGGTGTCTTGGAATGGATTTCTGTGCTGAAATAATTGAATGTTTAAAAAATCACTCTTCATCACATTGTTGTTTGGCTTAATCCTTTCAATGGGCGTGAGTGCCAATCAAAACTTCCTGCCCCTTCCGTTAATCAAGCGTGATGATAAGCTTCTCAAGATAACGAATGCGAATTTTCAAATTATGAATTCCGTTCCAGGTCTAAGTTCCACATTCGTGGGTGAAATGAAGTGGGAGAGAACAAAACAGAACCTCCTTCTCCCTTTCTTGAAAATTCGTTTAAAAACTTCGAATAATCAGAAATCTCACCTTCATTATCGTTACAAAGGCGTTACTTATTTGCCTCATATCAGTGATCTAGAGGAATTTACCGATTTAGATTTTTCCGTATTTGATCCAGAAAAAGTGGAAGTTTTTCACGAGGGATCTAAGGTTGGAGAAGTGGGGGTTCATGGTTTAACTAAAGAGCGAATCAATAATACGGTATTAATAGATTATTCATGCAGTGGTTACAACTTACGTGTTTTTGGTCTTGATGAGGGCTTCTTAAGTGTTGGATGCGAAATCATCAGAGAAAACATTAAGGGTGATGTGGTCCCAACATTAAATGTGAATTGGATTTCCAGTGAGTATAAAACGCTGGACCTCCATCACGGACCCTATGTGATTTCTTTTTCAAGAGGAAGAGAAGCCAGGGTTGTAGTAAAAAATGATCAAGGTGGAAAAAAAGAAATTCAATTTAAAGTTGATTTTCCCAACCGACTTCACCGTTTAAAGTTGGCAGGCGGGATTGGTCCCTACATGTATGAAAACTCAAAAGATGAAATGAGTGAAGGTCCTCAGGTTTTACCCTCGTTCATGGTATATTCAAGTTATTATCTAAATAACATTCACTCCTTGAAATTTTTTGAAGCTCTCGTCATTAAAGAATCTATTTTTAATCACGCCGGTCTCTATGTTGGATCTGATCTCGGTAAGTTTTATGATGATCGCCTGGTGTTATCTTCTCTTATCGGTTTCCAGGCACTCACCTATCAGTTTGATAATACCGATAATCCTTTTACACAGATCATTTTCCCCCAGGGATTAGAGCTAACCATGCATCACCCTCTTGGTATGGAAAATTATAAGTTCACTATGGGGGGATTTTTGAGTCCTCAGCCCAGCGTGACTTACCAAAATTTTTGGGCCCGCTTTGGGTCAAAAGTCTTTTTGGAGTTCAACTATATCAACTGGCAGTACAGCAGTAGGGCCGCTTCCATGTATGGACTTTCGGTGGGCTTCCCTCTCGCACAGGGTTTTTAACGTCTCAAGTCTCTGAAATGACACGGGTATTGTAACTTCTATAAGTCTTTAAAATTTCTCAAATTTCAATCTTGATAACTGACACATATTGCATTAAAACTAGTGCTTCATTAGCGGAGTCGTAGCTTAGTTGGATAGAGCACTTGACTACGAATCAAGAGGTCGTACGTTCGAATCGTACCGATTCCGCCATTTTCAAATCCATTGTTTTTCGCCCCTCAGCGTTTCATTTACTACCTTAGTCAAAATCATGCGTCTGGCCGTTGTGCCCAGACAAAAAAAGCAATTTATTCCAAAGAAATCGATTTATTAGAATATGAAGATGGCAGACCAAATAGCGAAGAGTACGGTTTCTCGTGGAATACTAACTCTTTTAAAAAGAGAAAAATATGAGCTATTTAGAAATTGGCCATGGTTTAAGTATCTCAAAATCTGCCTGGTCTGAATCCAGTCAGAAGATTTTTACCTCAGAATTACTGGCACTCATATCCGAAGCCCATCAACGATTTAATTCGAAACGACTGTTTCTTTTGTCTGAACGTAAAGATCGGCAAAAGAAATGGGACACTGGAGAGCTGCCCACTTACTTAGACAGAAGCAGTTTTGCCGTTAAGGGCAAATGGAAAATAGAAAAAATTCCCGAAGACTATTTGCAAAGAAGAGTTGAAATCACGGGACCAGTGAATGATACCAAAATGGTAATCAATATGTTGTCACGAAACGCTGAAGGATTTCGAGCCGACACTGCCATGCTTGATTTTGAAGATAGTATGAAGCCTAGTTTTGATCATGTTTTGGCGGGATATAGAAATGTGATTGATGCAGCTTCGGGTATATTAAAATACACCAAGGATGGAAAAAGTTACGAACTAAACCCTAATGATATGGCAGGATTGATGGTTAGGGTTCGTGGTCTTCATCTTGATGAAAGTAATTTGAAGTTTAACGGTGAGCCGGTTCATGGAGGTTTGCTGGATTTGATTGTTTGTTTTTTTCATACAGCCAAAACTCTTCTTGGCCAAAATAAAACACCAAAGTATTACGTTCCTAAATGTGAACATCATTTTGAAGCAAGGTGGTGGAATGATCTGTTCTCATTTCTTGAATCGGAAATGCACTTTCCAAATCCCACTTTGAGAGCAACATTTCTCATTGAAACACTTCCTGCAGCCTTTCAAATTGAAGAAATCCTCTATGAAATTAGAGAGCATGCAATAGCTCTAAATGTCGGACGCTGGGATAAAATATTCTCTGACATTAAAATTCTTCGTTCTCACCCAGATCGCATAAGTGCCGACCGCTCAGAAATCACTCTGCATAAATTTTGGATGGATAATTATGCCAAAAGACTGATAAAAATTTGTCATGAAAGAGGGGCACTTGCCATCGGTGGAATGTCGGCTTTTACTCCAGGGAAAGATGCAGAGACCCGTCATGCTCAAACGGAAAAGGTACTGGCCGACAAACAGCATGAAGCTGATATGGGACATGATGGATGCTGGGTATCTCACCCCTACTTTATTGGGATTGCCATGAAAGCCTTCACCCAAAAAAATCATATTGAAATAACTCTAAAAGATTTTGATAAATACCCAGATCTTTTAATGGACGGAAAAGGTCATAGAACTCTAAATGGTTTACGAACAAATGTAAGAGTCGGCATAGCTTATCTGCAGGGTTGGAATAATGATGTTGGTTGTGTCTCCTGGGATAATCTTATGGAGGATTTGGCCACTCTTGAAATCTCACGCACCCAGGTTTGGCAGTGGTTGCATCACAAAGTCAGGCTTGATGAAGGGCAAGTAGTCACGCCGGAACTTGTGAAGAAATTGTTCGTTGAGGAATTGGCTAAAATTATTTCAGATCTAAAAGACAATAAACACGAACATTTAATTTATCAGTTTGAAAGAGCTCAAGTTGATGCTCAAAATCTATATTTAAAGAAAGAACTCGAAGATTTTTTATCAACCAAATCAGACGTGCTAACTTCGACCAGGGAGAATTTCATGATGACAGCAACTCAAATGACGGAAAACTGGAACACAAATCCACGTTGGGATGGAATTGAACGGCAATATTCCGCTGATAAAGTTGTTCGGTTGCGTGGGAGCGTGGAAATAGAATATTCATTGGCCCGAAGAGGAGCTGAACGTTTGTGGAAGACACTGAATGAAACATCTTATGTAAACGCCTTGGGGGCACTGACTGGAAATCAGGCCGTGCAACAAGTTAGAGCTGGGCTTGAGTCAATATATCTCTCAGGATGGCAGGTGGCCGCAGACGCAAATCTTGCTGGTCAAATGTATCCAGATCAAAGTTTGTATCCATCTGACTCTGTACCTTCAGTTGTGAAGCGAATAAACAATGCACTTATAAGAGCTGACCAAATTAATACTGCGGAAGGAATAGATGGGTTTGACTGGATTGTTCCAATCGTTGCTGATGCTGAAGCAGGTTTTGGGGGGGCGCTTAATGCCTATGAACTGATGAAGGCAATGATTGAGGCGGGTGCAGCTGGAGTTCATTTTGAAGATCAGTTGGCCTCTGAAAAAAAATGTGGTCACCTCGGTGGTAAAGTCCTTATCTCTACAAAGCAGTTTATTAAAACATTAACAGCAGCTCGCCTTGCAGCTGATACTATGAACGTCCCTACAATTTTAGTCGCCAGAACTGATGCTGACAGCGCACAACTTATTACGAGTGATGCAGATGAGTATGACCATTCATACATTGATTTTGCTAAAGGTAGATCTACGGAAGGCTTCTACTATATTAAAAGTGGCGTTGATACAGCGATTAAGAGGGGTTTGGCGTACGCCCCTTTCGCTGACCTTGTTTGGTGTGAGACAGGGACTCCGGATTTGGAGTATGCGAAAAAATTTGCAGAAGGGATAAAAAAGAATTTCCCAGACAAGATGCTGGCCTATAACTGCTCCCCTTCCTTTAACTGGAAAAAGAATTTGGACGATGAAACCATTGCAAAATTTCAAAAAGAATTAGGGGCAATGGGTTACAAGTTCCAATTTGTGACTTTGGCCGGATTTCATGCCCTCAACTACTCTATGTTTAGTCTCGCCCATGACTATAAAACCAGAGGCATGAGTGCTTACAGTGACTTCCAGGAAGCCGAGTTTGCCAAAGAAAAATTTGGATATACGGCAACCAAACACCAGCGAGAAGTGGGGACTGGCTACTTTGACGCGGTTAGCTCGGCCATATGTGGAGGAAAATCTTCAACTTTAGCTCTAAAGGGCTCGACAGAAGATGCACAGTTTATCCATCACTAGTCGTATATGGATTGGGTGGAGTACGATAAAATAAATTCTAAAAGTATGACCTAGGTCAGGATTTAGCCTGCAAAAGGATGTTAGACTAACTTCGTAAAACATATAGAATTCACCTTAATTTTTGGTGTGAAATGACTGCCTGTGCTCATTGTGATGAAGTGGCGATTAATGCCTCATATAACGACGACGATGTTGAAAAGCAGCATCCATTTTGCTGTTATGGCTGCTTAACAGTCTATAACATTCTCCATCAGAAGGGTCTTTCAACCTATTATGATATCAAAAAACAATCCGCTCTTTATAAAAGGCGCTCCCCTGTTGAACTTAAAGTCGTTCAATTCCAATTTCTAGATGATTTGCAATTTCTCTCAGAGTATAGCTACCTGAATATCTATGGTGAAAAGACCATGGAGTTTTATCTTGAAGGGATTCACTGCCTTGCCTGTCTT
>JFJP01012291.1_pt1 | contig 13495 bp, 8 predicted proteins | sample 431651 | NCBI WGS metagenome assembly JFJP01 (sample SAMN02602958, study PRJNA72255) | Microbial mat metagenome, whole genome shotgun sequencing project. | biome: fresh water; feature: sink hole; material: water; isolation source: purple microbial (photo- and chemosynthetic) mats found in...
CAGGGCATTTGGCGAGGGAGGGGGAGGGGTTGAGGTATCTGAAGTATTGAGGTATCTGAGGTGTCTGAGGGGGGGGAGGGGTGAAGCGGAGTTTATTCTGTGCCGCTCAATTCGCTGACTCGCTGAATCGCTGAATCATTGACTCGCTGACTCGCCGAATCGCCGACTCGTTCATTCGCTGAATCCCTTCCCCTCCTCCAAATCTTCAGGCTCGACCAAAACCTCGCGTTCCTTGCCGCCGCCCTGTGAGGGACCGACGATTCCCATTTCTTCGAGCTGGTCGAGGAGCCGCGCGGCGCGGGGATAGCCAATCCGCAGGCGGCGCTGAATCAGGGAGGCGGACGCCCGCTGGCTGCTGCGGACGATGGAGACAGCCTGTTCGATCAAGCCGTTGTCTTCTTCGCCTTCGCTGGATTCCTGCAAGAGTTTATCCCAGGGCGGGGTGTCGTCCACTTTCACATCGGACTTCTGCCAGTGTGAAATAATGCGTTCGATTTCCATGTCGGTGATCATCACGCCCTGGGCGCGGACGGGGTTGCCGACTTCGGGGTTGAGGAAGAGCATGTCGCCGCGCCCAAGCAAAGATTCTGCGCCGGTGTAATCCAAAATCACGCGGCTATCGATGCTGGAGGCGACGGAGAACGCCAGACGCGCGGGGAAGTTGGCTTTGATCAGACCCGTCACCACATCGGTGGAGGGGCGCTGGGTGGCGACAATGAGATGAATGCCCGTGGCGCGCGCCATTTGCGCGAGGCGCACCAGGTTATGCTCGGTCACATCGGGGGCAGACATCATCAGGTCGGCGAGTTCGTCCACAAAGACGACGATGCGCGGCAGGGCTTTGCCATCGGCTTTGCGGGTGATTTTCTTGTTGTACGATTCCAAGTCGCGGGCGTGGGCTGATTCAAGCAGGCGGTAGCGGTGTTCCATTTCCAGCACCACCCAGCGCAGCACGCCGAGAATCCGCTCCAGGTTGGTTTCCACTTTGCCGTACAAATGCGGCAAGCCGTTGAAGCGAATCAACTCCACCATCTTGGCGTCGATCATCACCAGCCGCAAATCTTCGGGGGTATTGTTCATGGCGAGGCAGGCGGCGAGCGATGTGATACAAACCGACTTGCCCGAACCCGTGGCGCCGGCAATCAGCATGTGCGGCATTCGCGCCAAATCTGCCACCAGCGGGTTGCCCGAAACGTCGCGTCCAAGAACCACGCGCAGGGGCGAGGTCATCTTGTTGAAGGCTTCTGATTCGAGCAGGGTCTTCATGCGGACAACCGAACTGTGCGAGTTCGGCACTTCGATGCCGACGTAGGGCTTGCCCGGCACGGGCGCTTCGATACGCAAACGCTGCGCCGAAAGCGCCAGCGCAATATCTTTTTCGAGCGCGGCAATCTGCGCCACGCGCACTTTCATTTGCAAGACATCTTCCTCATCTGAGCCGGGCTTTTTGATGAAGCCAGGCTGGACGGCGAACTGTGTCACCGAAGGTCCCACGCGGTAGCCGATGACCGTGGCGGGGATTCCAAAATCGGCGAGGGTCTTCATGATGAGTCCCGCTGTCTGGTTGATGGTGCGGTCGTCGGCGCGGGTGGCAGAGTCGGTCATCAAAATATTCAGCGGCGGAAGGTCTTCACTGCGGGTCAGCGGCTTGGCGGGCTTCTCGTCTTTCTTCGGCGCAGATTTGAAGGAGGTGCGGAATTCGGGTGGGATGACGGGAGCCTTCTTCTTGGGCGGCGCGGCGTTTATTTTCTCTGGCTCTGGGCTTGACTCCACAACCTCAGGCTTGGATTCAGCTATCGGGTTGGGAACAGGCTCAGGCGGAGTCTCGCCCGCAAAGCGCAGCAACCAAACTTCGAGTTGAGTCCACAAGCCGAAGCCGGTGGCGGTCGTCAATATCCACAAAATGAAGATGATCAGCGTGCCGAGAAGTTTTCCGCCGTAGCGCCATGCCAGTTCGACCATGCCCCAGCCGAGCCTCCCGCCGTACTTGCCCGCGTCGGCAGAGATGAGGTCGTTGCCGCTGAAAGAGGCGAGCAAGCCCAGCGTGAAGAGGGCGGCGAGTTCGAGGGCGATGATGCGTCCCCAGCGGGTTTTGGCGCTGCCTTGCCGCAGCAGGGCGTAGCCGAGATAGGCGATGGCGAAGAGGACGATGTGACTTCCCCAGCCAAACCAAAGCGAAAGCAGACCCGCAAAGGGCGTGACGAGCGCTCCGCTGGTCAGTTGCCATAGGGCGATGAGCGAGATGAGCGCGAAGGCGATCAACGTCACGCCGCTGATGTCGCGGACGAAACGCCCAAAGCGCAGGTAGAAACTGGCGAGGCTTTCGAGACTTTCGGGCGGGGTGTCTGGGGAGGAGTGTGTCATGGGTTTCTCAAACGTCGAACGTGCAACGTTTAGCGCTAATTCTCCAGTTTCATGCTGAGTCCCATGCGTTGATGGGCAGGGTCGAGGTGCAGGACGCGTACCATGACGGACTGCCCTTCCGAGAGGACGTCTTTGAGCGGCTTGCCTTCTGCGGCGGGAATCTCGGAGGCGTGAATCAAGCCTTCGACGCCGGCGTCTAGGCGGGCGAATGCGCCAAACGAAAGCACGCTGGTGATGGCGGCGTGTTTGACGCAGCCTTTCGGAAAATCAACGGCGGCGGTCTGCCAGGGATTTGGCTGCAGGCGTTTGAGGCTGAGCGCCACGCGGCAGCGTTCGGGGGCAAGGTCGAGCACCTGCACTTCGATGACGCTGCCCATTTTGACGATGTGCGCCGGGTGCGAAACCCGTCCCCATGAAAGTTCGGAGATGTGAATCAACCCTTCCACGCCGCCGAGGTCAACGAAGACGCCAAAGTCTGTGATGTTGGTGACTGTGCCTTTGATATTTTGACCGGGGCGCAGGGAACTGAACAACTCGGCGCGTTTGCCTGGCTCGGATTGGGCGGCGCGTTCCGAGAAGACCACGCGCTCGTCTTCTGGCACGCACTCGATGACTTTCAGCGAAAGCGAACGCCCGAGGTAGGCGGCGAGGTCAAAGTCGCGCTTTTCATCCTTTTCAGAAATGCCTACCAGGTGCGAGAAGGGCACGAAGCCATACAAGCCATTGCCTTCGACCAGCAACCCGCCGCGATTGTGACCCGTGACCGAGAGGGAGATGATTTGGTCGCGCATGTACATCTCTTTGACCTGTTCCCAGTTGGCAATGTTGGCGGTCGCATCGGCTTCGGGGCTGCCCGCCGCCAACCTGGATTCGGCTTCGGGTTTATTCCCAGCCACACGCGGCAGGGGAGACGGCGAATTGCGCCCCTCCTCTGCCAGCACCGACGCCCACCAGCCCTCGTCTATGACGGGCATTGGGGTTTCATGATTGTTTCTTACTGCCATATCGACTCCTTCCCAGTTCCAATAAGGTGAGAAGTAACGAGTTGAGAAGTAAAAAGGTGAGAAGTAAAAAGCGCTGAAGTCCCAGCAACCAATCGCTTATTACTTTTTACCTATTACTCGTTACTTTTTTTACTGTTCCTTGCGACTTTCTTCCATTTCCAAAATGGCTTTGGCGACCACCTCGACGGCGATGCGCTGTTTGCGGTACAAATCGGCTTCGGACATGGCAAGGCGTGAAGCCACATCGCGCACCTTGCGCCCTTCGATGAATTTCATTTCGAGGATGTTGTAGAGAATCCATTCGGTGGTGAACTTGCGGTCGCCCTTCGGCTTGACCTGGTCAACGGCTTTACGCAGCAGGGCGCGCAGGGCGTTGGCAGAGTTGCCGTCGTCCTGTTCGGCGAGGTCTTGCACCACTTGCAGGTTGATGAGCGGGTTATTCGTCAGTTTGGGACCGCCCCAGTAATGGGTCAGCGCGTCGCGCACCCAGTTGGCAAGGTCGGCTTCGTGAATGATGGAATCGTCGAGCAGGTTCGAGCGGGTGTCGTAGCGCCCCGCCGCGCGCATTCGCTGAATCATCTCTACCTGGGGTTGGAGGTCAGCCAGCGAGCGGAAGACGCGCCTTTGCAACTGCCGGTCTTGCAGGGCAAGGGCGGCGCGGTCAGCCAACAGCCAGAGCGCTTCGCGCTGGTCGCGTTCGATGTGTTTTTGTTTTTCGCGGCGCGCCACGCCCATCACCCCCAGCAGGGGCGGCAGTTCGTCCTGATCCATGTCGGCGCTGCGGCGCTGGTAGAGGGGCAAAATCCAGAAACTGCCCCATTGAAATTCGCGGCGGTTGTCGCCTTCCACTTTTTCCAGCGCTTCGGTCAGGCTTTCCTGTTCGAGCAGGGAACGGTTGCCCGCCACGACCAGCGGCGAGAGGGTTTCATCGTCCAGCGCGGCGACAAAGGCGGCGGGCGATTGCATGTGGTCGCGGACGGCGGCGAGCAGGGCTTCGAGGAATTGCTGCAAGTCGCCCTGGGTTAGCAGGCGTTCTTCGAAATTTTGGAGCAGTTCCAACTCGCCGCGGTCATTGCCATGAAACAACAAACGCTCCCAGACAGGAGCGGCAAAGGTGATGATGTGTTCCATCGAGAGAATGGTGGCGACGACGATGAACGGCACGAAGGCGTTGTAGGGCGTTCCCATCAGTTCCCCGCTGCGGCGGACGATGGTCATCAACGCCAGCGCGGTGGAGGCAGTGACGGGTCCACGCATAATCCACTTGAAGAGGCGGGCTTTGATGACGCGGTCGGGCCACGAGACGCCAAAGAAGGCGACGGCGTATGCCATCATAATCACCAACGCGCCGACCAGAATATTGATGACGGTAGCCGCCCCCCAAAACAGGTAGGTGTGCTGCGCGGCGAGTTGGTAGCCGAATAAAAGATAGGGGTAGGAACCGAGCGCGGGGGCGGTGGCGCCCGCCATCAGGTATAACATGCGGCGGCGTCCCGAACTGGAGAGCATCCGCAGGTAGGCGCGGGCGAAGTTGATGCCAGCCCAAACCATTGCTGTGACATAGAAGAGGGTGAAGAGTTCAGTCCACGGCGTCCGCTGGAGGTGCGGGGCGGGTTTGCCGTCCATGACGACGGGACCGAGCAGGTATCCAAATGCCAGCAGGAGCAGGAAGAAGGCAGAGGCGACGTAAATGCCGCGCACGGCAAGCCGCCTGCGTCCGCGCGAGGGACGCCCAGCCGTGACCAGCAGGGCATCGGAAAGGTGTAGATATGCCGCGGGGAGAAAGACAATACCGAACCATTGCAGGCGGAGGAGCAGTTCGATGGTCTCGACCGCCATGGAATCATCCTGCAAGGCTTCGGCGGTGAAGACGATGACCACGCACAGGAGGATGATGGCAAAAGAACGCGCCACCCTGTCCCTTAGGTTGAAGGAGAGCGCGTACAGGAAAAGCGAAAACGCCGTGATGGCGATTCCCGCCGTCAGGATTTGATTGAGCGCTTGCAACCCCGCCAGAAGTGAATCTGACCAACCGTTAATCATGCAGCCCTTCCGATAAAATTTGAATCTTCGATAAAAAAACTGGAGCGCAGACTTTAGTCTGCCCTGGGCGAACTGAAGTTTGACCAAGCGCGGACCTCAGTCCGCGTTCCGTCAGGCTTTCACCGACTTGCAGAAGAACAAGGTTACGTCTTGCGTGAGGTACTGCTGGTCATTATACCCGCAGAATTCATAGCCGAATTTTTGCGCCAGGCGGATGGCGGGCACGTTTTTGGACTGCATCTCCAGCGCCAGGCGGCGCAGTCCCCTGGCGGCTGACCACTCTTGCGCGGCGGAGAGCAGGGCGCTGGCAATCCCCTGGCGGCGGTTGACGGCGTTGACTGCCAGGTCGGTGACATAGACCAGCGAGTCCATGCTGCGCTCCAGTAGACAGACGTAGCCCGCGGCTTCCTGGTCGAGCAGGGCGGTGTACATCATGGAGCGTTTCATCCAGTCATCGGCAAGGGCAAAGGGGTTGCGCGGGTATGCAACCAGGACGGCGCGCGGCAGGCGCACCTCGCGGAAGGTGGCGATGGCTTGCCCTGCTTCGCGGCGCAGTTCCAATTGCCAGACGGCTTCGCTGGCGATGGAATGGTCGAAGCCCATCAGGCGGGGCAGGTCGGCGGCAACGGTGGGGCGGACTTGAATCTCAGGCATACGGTTTCCAGTTATTGAATTGGCACAATTCGCACGGGGACAACGCAGGCGGGCAAAGCCTCGCCCTGATTATCGGTGACGACCAGCCGCAATTGGTAGTCTCCAGGCGTCAGGGCAGAGGTGTTCCAACGCCCCAGCAGCCCGTTTTCCACCATGTTGCGGTCAGCCGAAATGGTCGCCCAGGTTTCGCTCCCGGCGCGCGCGACTTCATATTTGTAAAATCCAAAGTTGGGGATGTTAACGGTTCCAAGCAATTCGATGGAGCCTTTGATTTCCTCTCCCGGTTGGGGCGAGGTGATCATAATTTTGTTGGGCGTGCAGCCGACAATGTTTGCGGCAATGGGCTGTTGGGGCATGTTAGCGTATTGGGTCATCATCTCGGCTGAGAGCGTGCCTGTGGGGGTGGAGATAAAATCGAGCGTGGGGGTGGTGACGAGCGCCTCTGCGGGCAAGCCGGGGATGATAAAGGTTGCCGTAAAAAACTCCATGCAAAACAACACGACAATCAACGCCGAGATTGCGGTGGATTGCGCCAGGCGGCGGGATGAAAACTCGCGCTCCATCGTGAACACGGCGGTTTGCGATTCGCGCCACGAGCGCCACATCCAGCGAAAGGCGAACAGGGCGCCAATTGCCAGCAGGATGTACAGCAGCGCCTCGTAGGTTCTGAGGAAGTTATAGATTTCCGTCATTGCAGGGTTGGTCTATGACTGGCGCAGAACTGTTCGAATGATGCTCTCCACTTTGGGGGTGATGATTTTGCCGGCTTCGATGACTTCTTCGTGGGTGGTGATGGTCGAGCCGTCGAGATTGGCTTTATTGCTGATTCCCGAAATCCCCAGTACGCGCATATTACCGTGCCGCGCCACGATGACTTCGGGGACGGTGGACATGCCGACGGCGTCTGCCCCAGCCAGGCGCAGGAAGCGCAAATCGGCGGGGGATTCGAAGGATGGTCCGCTCAAGCCGGCGTACACGCCTTCGCGCAGGGTGATGTTATTTTCTTTGGCAGCCTTGCGGGCAAGGTCGGCGTAGTCGCGGTCATAGGGCTGGCTCATGTCGGGGAAGCGCGGTCCGATTTCATCCAGGTTTGGACCCATCAGCGGGTTCAAGCCTGACATACCCATCAGGTTGATTTGGTCGGTAATGAGCATCACGTCGCCGGGCGCGAAGTCTGGGTGAACGCCGCCGGCGGCGTTGGTGACAATCAGGCTGGAGATTCCCATGCGCTGCATCATTCGCACGGGCAGGGTCACCTGTCCCATGCTATAACCTTCGTAGTAGTGAACGCGTCCCTGCATGACCAACACGGGCTTGCCTTCCAATTCGCCGATGACGAAGCGCCCGGCGTGCCCATGCACGGTGGAAACAGGGAAGTTGGGCAGGTCGCTGTAAGGGATCTGAACCGCCTGCTGGACGGAATTTGCCAGGTCGTTGAGACCCGAGCCGAGGATGATGCCCATTATCGGCTGGCGAAGCGCGGCTATTTTGTTCTTGACCGCCTGTGTGGCGGAATCGATTTGGGCGAGGGAAATAAAGTTTTGCATTTGCGTTTACCTGTCTGAATTTTTTTGTCGGAATTTGCATCCCCAATATGCGCCGGGATTATATCAGAATTAAATAAAGGTAGAAAAAATCCGCTTCTTATGCTATGCTACGCCCATGACACCCTCCTCTGAAAACAGTCTTAATGCGCTTTCTTCATGGTTGATCGGCGTTGTAGGGGCGGGCATGATTTTGGTTCCGCGCCAATTTTTGATGGTAAATTTTTCCGTGCCGCCGTGGGTTGTGGCGCTTCTGGGGCTTTTCTGCTTTTTGGCTGGAGTGGTTAACCAGACTGCGTTTGTCTTAACCGCCAGCCGCAGGCGCATTGTGTTCTACCGCAGCCTGTCCGTTTTTTTTCTCTTTGTGTTGACGTTTTTTTTCATTGCGTGCGGGTGTGTGGTGGAGGGGTTTATTTTTGGCTTTGTCGGAATTGTTCAGTTGATTCTGGTCACTCCGCTCAAAGAGCCATTTGCCCATTCAGACCCGCTGCACTTAGCCTTTGTCTTTTCAGGTTTTTCGGGCGGTATATACCTGGCTTTGTCTGGCGCAAGTTACGACGGGGTGGATATTGGCGCCAGTAAAAATATTCTGGCGGGGCTGTTTTTGGCGGCGACGACTTTTGAGGTCGCTAGAAAGACCTTCTTTCCTAAAAAATATGAAACGCTGCTTTCCCGGGTACAGGTTGTCTCGTGGCTGGCTTGGTGTTTTGCCTTTCTGCCTTCTTTTTCTGTCGCGCATTTGGCGGCTCCCAGTCTGCTTGCGTCTTCCATCCTCTTCAATGGCTTTTTTCCCTGGGAACGACTGAAACTGCCCGATAACGATATTTTGGGGAGGCGGGTGGTGAATATCGCCGCCATATTGGGAACCGCCCTGCTTGTTTTTCTTGGCGCCCTGCTGAGCGCGCTGGATTCAACTCTCACCGCCTCGTTTATCGACGTTCGCGGCGCCGCATTTCTATTTTTTGTCCTGATCGTGTTTGTCTTGTATTACGAGGTCGCCACCATTGTGATGATGGTTAACGGGTTGATGCGGGAACTGGCGTATGCAGAGGAAGAGACAGACTCGTCTTCTGATAACGCGGAATTTTTCATCTGGAAAAGCAGGATGAAGCGTTACCTTAAGCCATTCAAGCGCAGTCACGAGGACATGCAAACCCGTTTGATTGCGCAGTCAGACCAAATCAGCCTGCTTTCGCGCCATTTCAACAACGAAAAGAAACGCAACGCCCAGATCACCCTGTTGTTGGAGTTGAGCCAGCAATTGGAGAGCCAGTTAGACCAGCCCGTGGCGGCGCAATTGACCGTCAACTCGCTGGAGCGCGCTGTTAACTGCGATCTGGCTTGCATCTTTGTCCACGAACCAGACCAAAAGGAAGTGATGCTGCTTTCTGCCGCAGGCAAGCAGATTTACCTGATTCCTGCCGGGTTTCGTCAGAATGTATCCAAAGGCATGATCGGGCGCGCGTTTCGCCAAAGAAAGACGCAAATTGCCAACGACACCCGCCTGGATGCAGATTATGTTGCGGTTGAAGACGGAAGAAACCTTTCGTCGGTGGTCATTCCGCTCATTTTCAACGGCTACGTCAACGGCGCAATTACGCTGGACAGCGAAAAACTCAATGCCTTTACCAGCGCCGATATTTGGCTGGCAGAATTGGCTGCCGCAGAATTAACCCGCGCCTGGGAGCGGGCGCGGTATCACCAGCGTTTGATGAACCTGGTTCAGACCGGAAGCCAGTTGTCGGCGGTTGTGCAGCCCGAAACCACCGTGCTGGAAGTGGCGTCCATTGCCAGGGAGATTTTGCAAGCCAGGTTTACCTTTGTCCAAATTCACCTGGGGCAGGAAAGAAACTTTGTGCAGAGCGCTTCGTCGGGCGAGGCGCCGCGCCTGCTGGCTTCTCTCGAAGATTCCAGCAACTCTGAATCCCTGGTCCAATTGGCGTTTCACGCCATTCAACCTTTCCGCGTGCGGGATGTCAGAAAGTATGCGCCCACTTCGCGCCTGGTCATCGATCACGCCGGGCTGCGGAGTATGCTTGCCATTCCCATTCGCTGGCACCGCCTGAGCATTGGAACCATTCTCGCGTTTGGAAAACAGAACGAAGTTTTCTTCAACGAAAATGACCAGGCTCTGGCAGAACTGCTTTCCATTCAGGCGGGGGGCGCATTCGAAAGCGCCTGGCTGCAACAGGAACTACGCGGCTCGCTGCGGACGACCTCCCTGCTCTACCGCCTCAGCACCCAGATTATCCAGACAGATAATTTGCAGAATGCCGCGCTGGATATTGTTCAGACCGCGCATAAGATTGCCAAGAGTCTGGCGACCGGCATTGTTATCTTCAACCTCGAAGGGAAAATCAGCGCGGAGGCTCAGGTGGATTCGTCGGGCATTCACACCGGATTCGAGCATCCGCTGGGGCTTATCAAGGATGTGATGGCTTCCGGACAACTCATCTACCTTTCGCAGGGGAACTCGATGACGCGCGCCTGCCTGCCCATCCAGACGCCAATCCTCAAATATGGCGTCTTGTGGCTCGATATGCCGGATGAAGCCGGAAACAAATCTGTCAGCAGTCCCAGCGACCTTCAAGCGTTGGTCAACCAAACCGCAATTGCGCTGGAGCGCTCGGCGCTGCTGGTGGAATCACGGCGGCAGGCAGCCGAAATCAAAACCGCGTACAACATGCTCGAGGCAACTTACGACCAGACCCTCGCCGCGCTGATGTCTGCCCTCGACGCCCGCGACCGCGAAACGGAAGGACACAGTTCGCGCGTCAGCCAGTTCACCGCAAAACTGGGCAAAGTCTTGCACTTTTCGCATGAACAACTCAAGGTGTTGGAGCGCGGTTCGCTTTTGCACGACATCGGCAAGATTGGCATCAGCGACACCATCCTTCACAAGCCGGGACCGCTGAGCGACGAAGAGTGGGTGGTCATGCGCCGTCACCCGGATATTGGCGCGAAAATTGTGGAGGGCATTCCTTTCTTGCAGGATACCATTCCCCTCATCCGCCATCACCAGGAAAGATGGAATGGGAGCGGATACCCCGAAGGTTTAAAGGGGGAGGAAATTCCCATCCTGGCGCGCATGTTTGCCATTGTAGATGCCTTCGATGCGCTGACCAGCAACCGTCCCTACCGCCAAAGAATCTCAACGCAGGATGCCCTTGCCTACCTGCGCGAACAAGCCGGCATATTGTTCGACCCGCGCATCGTCGAGACGTTTGAGCAGTTGCTGCGCGCAGAAAATCTGGCTGCTCCATTATGTGCAGAAGAAGATGCAAAATAAGAAAAGTGACAGCGGATTTACCCCGCAGGAACACCTGGTATCCATCCTGCCTGCCATCATCGCAGGCGTTGTTCTGTTGTTGGCAGTCATCGTCTCGGCGTTTGTCAATTTTCATCCCCCAGACCAGGCGCACAAAACCTGGCTTATCGTTTCCGGCGCAGCCGTCGCCCTGCATTTTGGATTTTATTATTTGATTCACACCCTGTCGGGGGAAAAATCTTTTTATGTCTGGGCAAATGCGGTCGTGGCGGGCGTTGCGCTTTGCACCCTGAATTATTTTCTCCCCCGTGAAGTGGGACACCTGATATATATTCTTGTCTTTATCTCATCGCTGCCCGCCTCGCTGCTCTGTCGCCGCGGACCCGCCTACACCCTGATTTTTACCGTGACCACGTTTCACTTCATCATGCACGCCGCAGATGGATTGCCCCCGCACGAGTTGATTACGCATTTTGGGTTTACCGCCACTGCGCTCATTGGCATCGAGACCGTTCACCAATTGAAAAACGTTGCCGCCCAGCGCATCCAACGACTTGAAATCATCAACGACCTGAGCAAACAAATCACCTCGACCCTCGACACAAAGAAGGTCATTGACCTGCTCGATGAGGCGTTCCGAAATGCGTTCAAGGCAGACGCGTACTACATTGGCACGGTGCATGGCGACCAGTTGCGACTGGAACTGCTCTACGACGACGGAGAATACTTCGATGATGTTTGGGTGGATAAAAAAGGCACGCTCTCGAACTGGGTTGTCTCTCATCAAAAAGGGCTTTTTTTGCCCGACCTGCGAAAGAGGATCGAACTTGAGGATGTGGAAATCGTCACGGTTGGGAAGCATAAAACCACCCAATCATGGATGGGCGCTCCCATGCGCGGCTCTCATGTGGATGGTTTTATGGCAATCTCATCCTACCGCCCCAACGCCTTCGACCGCAACGACATGGAACTGCTGGATAACATTGCCCAACGCGCCGCGCTTGCCCTCGATAACACGTATCACCATGAGCAGGTTGAAAAGCAGGCGCAATTGGACAGCCTGACCGGAGTTTATAACCACGGCTATTTCATCAAAATATTGCGCAAGCAAACCAACGCCTGTCGTGAAAAACAACAGCCGCTCAGCCTCATCATGCTCGACATCGACTATTTCAAACAGTATAACGATACCTTTGGACACCTCATCGGCGATGAAGTTCTTGTCAGCCTGTGCAACGTCATCCGCCAGCACATCAAAAGCGATGACGCCGTGGGGCGCTGGGGCGGCGAAGAGTTCGCGGTTTCATTGCCGAACACGAACGCGCGCCAAGCCCTGCTTGTCGCCGAAAGAATCCGCCGGACCATGTCCGCGCTAAAAGTGAGAAGCGCCGAGCAACTGACCATCCCCATCCCGACCGTAAGTCAGGGCATATCTGTTTTTCCCGCTGAAACCGACGACATCACAAAATTAATTGACCTTGCCGACAAGCGGTTGTACGTTGCCAAGGAACGCGGGCGCGATCAAATCGAGTCTGCGTCTGCGTCGTAGGGGCGAGTTTCGTAAGAGAGTGTTTCTTAAGTCCCAATAACGCACAAACAAAGCATTTACCACAGAGACCACAGAGTCCACAGAGTTTTTTCTCCGTGTTCTTTGTGGTCTCTGTGGTGAAAAGGGCAGGTCTCAAACCTGCCCCTGCCCCTACCCCTACCCCAACACCTGCGCCAACGCCTCCAGCGTTTTTTCGACGCCAGCGTCATCCACCCAATAATGCGTCACCAAACGGAATCGGCGTGGACCCGCCCAATCTATCATCACGCCGCGCTTTTTCACTTCGTCCACAACTTGCTGAACGCTCAACGGGACTTCATCCAGCAGGTCGAAATACACCATGTTGGATTCGGGACTTGCGTCCAGTTTGATACCCCGGACCTGCTTCAACCCCTCGAACAGAATCCTCGCCCGGGCATGATCCTGCCCAAGCCGCCCCGTCATCTTCTCCAGCGAAATCAATCCCGCCGCCGCCAACACGCCCACCTGGCGCATTCCGCCGCCCAGCATCTTCCGCAGGTGGCGGGCGCGTTTGATGAACTTCGCCGAACCGACCAGCATCGAACCGACGGGCGCGACCAAGCCTTTGCTCAGGCAAAACATGACCGAGTCTGCGGGCGCGACCAGCGCCTTCACATCCACGCTGAGCGCCGCCGCCGCATTGAAAATCCGCGCCCCGTCAATGTGCAGGGACAGATTATTTTCGCGGGCAATTTCTCCCACCTGGCGGGTATATTCTGCCGAGAGCGCCACGCCGCCGCAAATGTTCTGCGTGTTTTCCAGGCAAATCAACCGCGTGATGGTGTGATGCACATCCTCAGTTTGAATCGCGGCGCGGATGTCGTCCAGCGCCAGAGTCCCATCCGCTTGATTTTTGACCGGGCGCGGGTGAATCCCGCCAAGCGCCGCCATGCCGCCCGCCTCGTTGACGTAAATATGGGCGCAATCGCCGACGATGACTTCGTCTCCGCGCTGGCAGTGGGTCAGCAGGGCAAGCAGGTTGCCCATCGTCCCAGACGGGACAAAGAGCGCGTCTTCCTTGCCAAGCATGGCGGCGGATTTCTCCTGC
>JFJP01039432.1_pt1 | contig 13494 bp, 13 predicted proteins | sample 431651 | NCBI WGS metagenome assembly JFJP01 (sample SAMN02602958, study PRJNA72255) | Microbial mat metagenome, whole genome shotgun sequencing project. | biome: fresh water; feature: sink hole; material: water; isolation source: purple microbial (photo- and chemosynthetic) mats found in...
GGAGCATATCCAAGGCACAGAAACACATTCGAAACCTACAAGAATTACAACACATTACAGCCAAATCACATCTTTAAGGAATAGAACATAATTCATTAGGTTGTTTATAGAATTTGGCAAACCCTGTTATAGCAGAATATATCCATTTTTGAGGAAGACAAAAAGTTATTGATTCATTTTCAAAATTACATTCAAAGATCTTTTCACCTACCTCTAATAATTTATTCAACAAACGGATAATTGATTTGGTAACTTCTGTGATGTTTTGCTCACTATAATCGTCGTGAGTGCCACATTCTATCGTAAATGCTTTTGTCGAATTTGAATTTTGACGCATTTTGTTTACATAATAACCACTAAATTCTGTAGGATTAATTTCAAAATCAAATAAGTTAAGATTTAGACCAATCAAGTTTGCTAAGCTAATCAAACTCCTATCCTCTACATACAAATATGGTTTTGAACATCTTGCTGTATGAAAGTCGAAGGCAATTTTATAGTCTTCTGATAGGTTTCGCAATAAATTCGCTAGCTTTTTAGCAACGTTACCTTCTTCATATTCTTTTTCGCTATAATGTCTGTTGAAATCTTGTCCACTTTGCAGACTAAACTTACCAACAGGATAATAATAAACTCTTTGTTGCCAAGATATCGGATTAACCATTGGAAGCATCAGAACTTTGAATGTCAATAAATTCTCTATGCTTTTTATATACTCATAAAGTTTTTGAAATATAAAATAAGTTACCTCTCCCCCATGTATGCCGCCTTGCAAATACAACATGGGTTCACCATTGCCAAATTCGTAACTCCTGATACTGACCTTATTTCCTGTAATGTCTGTGTATAAATAATGTTCGGTAGTTTTCATTCTTTTTGTTTTTTATATGTTTTGCTGAATAAACCAATCCACCGACAGCCCTAAGCCAGTGCGATATGGTGCGTTTGATCCTTTCGGAGCCGTTGGAAATGGAAATTTTCGAGCCAAAGTCACTCTTTCAGAATCAATCACAAGATTATCCTGGCCTAGACGCAAGATATTCATGACGAAGAGGATTGCCGTGCTCATGATTTTTTGTTTACTAGGACATTTCACCATTATTGGATTCAGGGCTGTTCTCAAGATTTCATCGGCTTGTTCAAAAGTAGCTCTAAAACCTATTTCATAATCGGATTGTTCTCGCTTATCTTGTATTTTAGCAAACGATTTTCCTAATTTGAAACTAAAGCGATTGTTTTTGACAAAAATATTACTAAAATTAAGCATCACGCCTTTGTGTGTATGCGCAATGATATTTTCGCTAAGCAAAACAGCTTGTGCAGCGTGAAACATTGCGTAATACGACCTTGATACTGTTGATGAGTATCCATTGTTTTGCAATAAAATTGCAGCATCTTTTAAAAATTCATCTGATTTGTTTATCAATAATGCTATATTTTCGCTCATAGGAGGACTCCTTCTCTTTCAATATTGTAATATACTGGCTCGTTACGAAGTTTCATCTTTTTTGCATCGGCAAACAGGCATGAAATTACAATATTATATTTCAACATAAATTCAAATTTTATATCTGAAATTTTATCTATTTCAGCAAATGGATCTTCCATATTTTCTAATACAACCAACAGGTCAATATCGGACTCCGGATGAAAATTTCCACGCGCATACGAACCAAACAAAATTGTTTGCTTCATGTTGCCAAAATAAATATCATTCAACGCTTTTTTAAAGGCGATCAATATGGATTCTATTTCTTTGGATTTTTTTGGCAAAACATTTTTCATAATCCATTTTTGTTTTCAAATTGTCCTTTGTTTTTCGACCTTCTTGTTTCGGAACAATAGCAATACTCGAACGTCATCACTTCCGCCTTTTCCATCCCAACCCTTGTGCGCGATCAAGCAACAATGAAATGAATTGCGCTCAAAGCCGCCCCATCTGTCAGACTTTTGAATGGGCAGGACTTGAGAGGTTGGGGCCAAGGGTTTTCGGCAAGCACCAGCCAACTTTGGCCCTGGACATCCGCGATTTTGAAGGGTAGCCTGTTCATCGGGTGATGGTGAATCGGTCAAAAGCAAATCTACAAGTTATATTTGGGAAATGCAAGTTCCTGGGCGGTTTTGCCAGTCCTTCGGGTACGTTGTGGGGGGCGATGTTTGGCCGGCAGAGCTGGTTGGATGCTTCGATGATACCTAGTGGCGATTGGAATGCGGACGGCGTCGAAAACAGTTGATCTTCAACCGGAATAGCGCCGCAGGGCGATGGGACTGGCCATCTTGGGCGGGCAGGCGGGCTCGGGCCAGGCATCCGGAACGGCGCCCATGTCTTGGGAAGGCGTTTTCATGCGAGCGGGAAAGGTGGAGAAAAGTGGTTCGGTCGGCCTGCGGCAAAGATAAGCCTACTTTGCCGAACAACAATTCCCCGCCGACTTCACGCGCCAGCCGCTCGGGCATGCGCCAGACTTCCCGCTTGGCGGGAAAATCTTTCCATCCTTAGCTTTTTCAAAATTTGCTTTGTATTTTTGAGGCGCCAATCGAGCTTGGCTCGGATCCGTGCGGCTTTCGACAAGGCATATGCGCTCGCAAAAGCGGCAAGCCTACCGGATTTCGGATCAAAGAGACATGGCCCCGAATGCTTTTGCGACGCCCTGAAACCAACCCAACCCAACCAACGATATGGAACCCAACGACATCCAATTTAAGAAACTACATGCGTTACTGAACGAAAACCGTTCGTTACCCGATTTTGGTGGGTATTCTTTCGCCGAGTTACGCCAGATTATAATGTCCCCTTTCGAGGAAGGGAGCCCGCTCCAATTTGGGAAATTATCCGAAGCAGATTACAAAAAGATTCCGCTGTTCAACCAGGTCAGCTATTTGCTGGACTTGGTCGCTAGGAGCGGAGAGCTTAAACTGACCACAAAGGGGTTTTTGTCCACCAAGGTTGTAGCCGAGATTTATCAGCAAGGTTTTTTGAAGGATAAGATGATTGATGCTGGTGTTTCCAAATTGTACAAGGAGACCGACTGCAACACCATTAATCTGACAAGATTGTTGGCTGAATTGACCGGGTTGGTAAAAAAGAGGAAGGGCAAACTGAGCATGACCCAAAGCGGGTTAAAGCTACAGGGCAATCAACACGAAACATTGATCAAGGTTTTTCTGACAATGGCACTGAAATTCAACTGGTCGTATTTCGATTTGTTCGGAGACAATTTTGTCGGACAAGGCGGATACGAGTTCACATTGGCGATGTTGTCTCGATATGGAAACCAAAAGTTGCCAGATACTTTCTACGCCGAGAAATATTTCAAGGCCTTTCCAAAATCGTTAGACAGCGTTGCGCAGTCGCCTTATCCAGGAAAGCGATATGCCGACAGTTGTTTTTCTATTCGGTCTTTCGATAGATTTTTGAAGTATTTTGGACTGGTCGATATCCAACAGGAAAAAATTGACGGCGAAATGATAAAATATGTCCAAAAAACAGATTTGTTCGATAAGTTTATCCAATGCCAACCGCCCAGAATGATGGTCATGCTTTCGGGAGATAACGTGCCCTTTGCTTAGTCGAAGTAGCCCGCGGCGGCGTAGGCCAGGTACCCGACCCACTCGCGCAGGAGGCCGTTCCATTGGAAGAGCGTCTTGGCGTTGGGGAAGAACAGGTGGCCGAAATTGAACTTGCGCGGGCCGGCCTGGCGGTCGGTGGGGAAGGGCACGGCCTCGAGGCCTGCGGCGCGGAAGCAGGCCAGGGCGCGGGGCAGGTGGTTGGCCGAGCTGATAAGCAGCACGGGCCGCGCGGGCTGGCCTTCGAGCAGGCGCGCCGCGAAGAGGGCGTTCTCGCGGGTGTTGCGCGACTGGTTCTCGATCAGCAGGTCGGCCTCCGGGATGTGGATGCGGCGCAGGTACTCGGCCAGGAAGTCCGACTCGGGGCGCTCGTCTTGCCAGAGGCTGCCCGAGCCGCCGACCAGGACGATCTTGCGGATCACGCCCTGGTGGTAGAGCTCGAGGGCCTGGAACAGCCTGTCGGCGCCTTGCGCGAAGTTGACGCGCTGGTGCTCGGCGTCGTAGGAGGCCATGCCGCCGAGCACCAGGCCGTGCTCGAACCGCGGCAGGCTGTCGGGCATGGGCGTCTCCCAGAGCCGGGCGGCCTCATCGTAGAGAAAGGCGTTCGAGAAGAGCAGCATCAGGACCAGGGCCGCCCCCCGCAGGCGACGGCGGCCGCGGGGCCGGCGCCAGAGCAGCGAGAGCAGGCTCAGGCCGACGACCCAGGTAAAAGGCATGGCCAGCACGCCGAGAATCTTGGACAGGATGAAGAACATGGGGCGATGGGGTGCGGTTTAGTATGAATTTCGTGCCTTTCGTGGACAGAAAATTTCGAGGACAAAAAAATTCGTGCCTTTAGTGCCTTTCGTGGACAAAAAATTTCGCGAACAAAAATGCCTTTCGTGCCTTGCGAGGCCAATGAATTTCGTGCCTTCCGTGCCTTTCGTGGACAAAAAAATCGTGGCCCAAAATGAATTTCGTGCCCTCGGTGCCTTTCGTGGACAAAAAATTTCGTGGACAAAAATGCCTTTCGTGCCTTTAGTGCCTTTCGTGGACAAAAAAATTCGTGGACAAAAATGCCTTTCGTGCCTTTAGTGCCTTTCGTGGACAAAAAAATTCGTGGACAAAAATGAATTTCGCGCCTTTCGTGGACAGAATTACAGTCGCTGGTAAAATGCCAGCAGTTGGCGGGCCAGGGCCAGGCTGTCGAGGCGCTGGCGGGCGAACTGGTGGGCGGCCTGGCCCATGTCGGCGGCCCGCGCGGGCGAGCGCAGCAGCTCGAGCAGCGCCTGGGCGAAGGCTTCGGGAGCCTGGGCCACGCGCAGCTCGCGGCCGTCGCGGGCGGGTATGCCCTCGATGCCGATGGGCGTGCTGACGATGGCCTTCGCGAGAGCCATGCCTTCGACGATCTTGACGCGCATCCCACTGCCCGAAAACAGCGGCACGACCATCGGGCCGTGGGCCAGCATGAAGCCGCGCGCGTCGGGCACCTCGCCGTGGAAGACTACGCCGGGCGCGCGCAGGCGCTGGACGAGCCAGGGCGGGGCGTTGCGTCCGGCCACGTGGAGCAGGCTCTCGGGGCGGGCGGCGCGCACCAGGGGCCAGACCTTGTCGAGCAGCCAGAGCAGGCCCTCCTGGTTGGGCGTCCAGTCGAGCGCGCCCAGGTGGAAGGCCTCGCCCGACGACGGCGGCGGGCTTTCGGGCGGCAGGACGTAGCCCACGGGCAGGTCGAGGCTGGGCCCAGCGTAGCCCATCTCAAGGAAGCGCTGGCCGTCGCGGGCGGTGATGGGCACCAGGGCGTCGTAGCGCGGCAGCCAGCGCCGCTCCATGCGCTCGATGCGGCGGGCCAGCAGCTTGAGGTAGAGGCGTTTGGGTAGCGATTTCTCCAAGGCGGCCGTGCGTTGCCAGATTTCGTGCTCGACGTTGTGGGCGCGCATGACCACGCGGGCCTTGGGGGCGAGCGCGCGCAGCATCGGCACATAGGGCGCCAGGTAAAGCCCTTCGAGCTGCACCAGGTCGAAGGCGCGCTCGGCCAGGAGCTGGCGCAGGGCTTCGGCGTAGGCGGGCGCCTCGAAGCGGGTGGCGTTGTAGGGCTTGCGCGAAAAGAGCAGGTTGAGCAGCGCTTGGGCCGGCCGCGGCGTGGTGTCGAGCTCGACCAGGCGCAGGCCCAGCAGGGCGCCGACCTCGGCGGGAATGTCCTCGGGCGCGACGCGGTGCTTGCGGGTGTTCATGGCCAGGACGCAGACGCGGGCGCCCGCCTGGGCCAGGCCGGAGCAGAGGTTGAAGGTGGCCAGGGCGCCGCCGTCCTTGGGCGGGTAGGGCATCTTGTTGGCCAGGACGAGGATTTCCATCGGCTTGCGGGCGTTGGTGGTGGGGCCTTGCGAAAGTAGGCTTTTTGGCGGGAAAAAGCCGCGCCCGGCCTTGCCGCGGGCATGTTCTTCGATAGCCCGCGGGCGGCGCGAAAACGCTGGAAGCCCCGGTTTCAGGGCATTTTGGATCAAGGGCAAGGTTGATTTCGGACTTTTTTGTCCCTTTTGTTGCGGCGGGCTTTGCTTGCGCCGAATTATCTGTTATCTTCGCGGGAAAGCTATTTGTAACCAGTCTAAATAAGACGAATTTCCAGCATGAAGACTGAAGATGACATCATGATCGAAGACCTTTCGAGCAAGGAATACGAAGCGGGCTTCGTAACCGAAATCGAAATGGACATCCTGCCCAAGGGGCTGAGCGAGGACACGGTCCGGGAAATCTCGCGGCTGAAGAAAGAGCCCGAGTTCCTGCTCGAGTTCCGCCTGAAGGCCTACCGCCACTGGCTGACGCTCAAGGAGCCGAAATGGGCCCACGTGCATTATCCGGCCATCGACTACCAGGACATCAGCTACTTCGCCGCTCCGAAGAAGCAGGCCAAGTACAACAGCCTGGACGAGGTGGACCCGGCGCTGCTGGAGACCTACAAGAAGCTGGGCATCCCCCTCGAAGAGCAGAAGCTGCTGGCCGGGGTGGCCGTCGATGCCGTCTTCGACAGCGTCTCAGTGGTTACGACCTTCAAGGAGGCCCTCAAGGAGAAAGGCGTCATCTTCTCGTCGTTCAGCGAGGCCGCGCACGAGCATCCGGAGCTGATCCGCAAGTACCTCGGCTCGGTGGTGCCTTATTCCGACAACTACTTCGCGGCCCTGAACTCGGCCGTCTTCAGCGATGGCTCCTTCGTGTTCGTGCCCAAGGGCGTCCGCTGCCCGATGGAGCTCTCGACCTACTTCCGCATCAACGCCTCCAACACGGGGCAGTTCGAGCGGACGCTGATCGTGGCCGAGGAAGGCGCCTACGTCAGCTACCTCGAAGGCTGCACCGCCCCGCAGCGCGACGAGAACCAGCTCCACGCGGCCGTTGTCGAGATCGTGGCCCTGGACAACGCCGAGGTCAAGTACTCGACCGTCCAGAACTGGTATCCCGGCGACAAGGACGGCAAGGGCGGGATCTACAACTTCGTGACCAAGCGCGGCATCTGCAAGGGCCACCACTCCAAGATTTCTTGGACGCAGGTGGAGACCGGCTCGGCCATCACCTGGAAATACCCCAGCGTCATCCTCCGGGGCGACTACTCCGTGGGCGAGTTCTACTCGGTGGCCGTTACGAACCATCGCCAGCAGGCCGACACGGGCACCAAGATGATCCACATCGGCAAGCACAGCCGCAGCACCATCGTCTCGAAGGGCATCTCCATCGGCCAGAGCAACAACAGCTACCGCGGCCAGGTCAAGATCGCCAAGAGCGCCGAGCACGCCCGCAACTTCTCGCAATGCGACTCGCTGCTGGTGGGCAACCGCTGCGGAGCGCACACCTTCCCCTACATCGACATCGAGAACAGCACGGGAACCGTCGAGCACGAGGCCACGACCTCCAAGATCGCTGAAGACCAGATCTTCTACTGCCAGCAGCGCGGCCTCGACCAGGAGCAGGCTGTCAGCCTGATCGTCAACGGCTTCGCCAAGGAAGTCCTCAACAAGCTGCCCATGGAGTTCGCCGTCGAGGCCCAGAAGCTCCTGGCCATCACCATGGAAGGCAGCGTGGGCTGATCCGTCCGGCTTCTTCTTCAACCCCAAAAAAACAAAAACGGCGCCCCGCGGGGCGGTACCAACAATCCCTTTTGGCAAGATGATCACGATCAAAAACCTCAAAGCCAAGATTGGCGACAAAGAAATCCTCAAAGGCCTCAACCTCGAAGTGAAGGCGGGCGAAGTCCATGCCATCATGGGCCCCAACGGCTCCGGCAAGAGCACCCTGGCCTCCGTGCTGGCCGGGCGCGAAGACTACGAGGTAACCGAAGGCGAAGTCGAGTTCCTGGGCAAGGACCTCCTGGAGATGGAGGCCGACGAGCGCTCCCGCGAGGGCCTCTTCCTGGCTTTCCAGTATCCCGTCGAGATTCCGGGCGTCAGCATGACCAACTTCATGAAGGCCGCCGTCAAGGCCCACCGCGAGCACAAGGGCCTGCCCGAGCTCACGGCCAAGGAGTTCCTGGCCCTGATGAAGGAGAAGAAGCAACTGGTCAACATGGACACCCAGTTGTCGCAGCGCTCTGTCAACGAGGGTTTCTCCGGAGGCGAGAAGAAGAAGAACGAGGTCTATCAAATGGCCATGCTCGAGCCCAAGCTCGCCATCCTCGACGAGACCGACTCGGGCCTGGACATCGACGCCCTGCGCGTGGTGGCCGACGGGGTCAACAAGCTCAAGACCAAGGACAACGCCACCATCGTCATCACCCACTACCAGCGCCTGCTCGACTACATCGTGCCCGACTTCGTCCATGTGCTGCACAACGGCCGCATCGTCAAAAGCGGGGGCAAGGAACTGGCCCTCGAACTGGAGGAAAAGGGCTACGACTGGCTGCTCAACTGAGCCGCCACCCGCCCGCGCGAATTTCCATCCATCGAAAAAAAACTTTCCTTGACATGACCCAAGCAAGCATCAAACAAAGCTGGAAAGAGAAGCTGGCGGCAGGCCAGGCCCTGGCCACCGCCGGGCACCGCCTGAGCGCCGAGGAGGCCTTCGAGCGCCTGGATTTCCCCACCCGCCGCGACGAGACCTGGCGCAACACCAGCGTCAAGCCCATCCTGGAGACCGCCTTCGGGACGGCACAACTGCCGCGCCTCGACGCCGAGGCCGTCCGCGCCCTGCGCATCCTGCCCGAGGCCCATCTGCTGGTCTTCGCCAACGGCGTCTTCCAGCCCGAGCTTTCGCAAGTGCATCCGCAGCAAGGGCTTGGCCTGATGAGCCTTGCCCAGGCCAAGCAGAGCCTGCCCGAGCTGTTCGCGCAGCATTTCGAGAGCACCGGCCTGGCAGCGGGTGACGTGTTCGCCGCCATGAACACGGCCTTTTCGCAAGACGGCGTCTTCCTGCACGTGGCCAAGGGCGTGGCCCTGGAGCGGCCCATCGAGCTGCTCAACCTGACCGTGGCGAGCGACCAGCCCGTGCTGGCGCAGACCCGCAGCCTCATGGTCCTCGAAGCTGGCGCCTCCGCGCGGGTCGTCGAGGGGTTCTACCACTTGGGCGGAGCCTCATCGCTCACCAACCCCGCCACCGAGCTGCTCGTGGCCGCCAACGCCCGCCTCGACTACCACCGCCTGCAAGACATTGGTAGCCAGAACTTCCAGGTCAACACCCTGGCCGCCCGCCAAGGCCGCGACAGCCACCTGGCCTGCCATACGCTCACCCTGACCGGGCAAGTGGTCAAGAACTCCTCGCGGGTGGACGTGGCCGGGCAGAACTGCCACACGGCCCTCAACGGCCTCTACCTCACCCAAGGCGCCGACCACGTGGACAACCACACCCACCTGCGCCACCTGGCCCCCAACTGCCAGAGCAAGCAGCTCTTCAAGGGCATCTGCGCCGACAACTCCTCGGCCTCCTTCATGGGCATGGTCTTCGTGGACCCGATCGCCCAGAAGACCGACGCCTACCAGTCGAACCGCAACATCGTGCTGAGCGACACGGCCAAGGTACACAGCAAGCCCCAGCTCGAGATTTACGCCGACGATGTCAAGTGCAGCCACGGCAGCACCACCGGCCGCCTCGACCCCAACGCGCAGTTCTACCTCCAGGCCCGGGGCATCGACAAGGCCCAGGCCCGCGTGCTGCTGCTCCAGTCCTTCGCCGCCGAAGTCATCGGCCTGGTAGAACTCGAAGAGTTCCACCACCACGCCATGGACCGGGTCGAACGCCACCTGGCCCGCTCTTAAGCCTTCCCCCCGCGGGGCCGCCATTTCGCGAAATCCGCAAGCGGCGGCCCCGCGGGGCTTTTCCCAAGCCGGATTCCAGTTTTTCCAGAACGACCAAAAAGCATACTTTTATGGCCTACCCAACCCAAACCGCCGCCATGGAAGACCTTGATACCTTCGACGTGCAGCGCATCCGCGAGGATTTTCCCATCCTGCACCAGAAAGTCTATGGAAAGCCCCTGGTCTATCTGGACAACGGCGCCACCACGCAGAAGCCCAGCGTGGTCATTGACACCATCGCCGACTTCTACCGCCAGCGCAACAGCAACATCCACCGCGGGGTCCACTACCTGAGCGACCAGGCCACCACCGCCTTCGAGGACGCCCGCAAGACCGTCCGGCGCTTCATCAACGCTCCCCACGAACGGCAGATCATCTTCACCCGCGGAACCACCGAGTCCATCAACCTGGTGGCCTTTTCCTTCGGCGAGCGCTTCGTGAACGCGGGCGACGAGATCCTGGTCTCGGAGATGGAGCACCACTCCAACATCGTTCCTTGGCAGATGCTTTGCGAGCGCCGCGGCGCCAAGCTGCGGGTCATTCCCTTCGACGACAAGGGCGAGCTGGTCTGGGAAAAGTTCGAGGAGCTGCTCAACCCGCGGGTCAAGATGGTGGCCATCACCTTCGTCTCGAACTCGCTGGGCACGGTCAACCCCATCGCCCGCATCGTGGAGAAGGCGCACGCCGTCGGGGCCGCCGTCTTGGTGGATGCCGCGCAGGCCGTGCAGCACAAAGTGGTCGATGTCCAGGCCCTCGACTGCGATTTCCTGGCCTTTTCGGGGCACAAGGTGTACGCCAGCACGGGCATCGGCGTGCTCTACGGCAAGGAGAAATGGCTGGAGCGGATGCCGCCCTACCAAGGCGGAGGCGACATGATCAAATCGGTCAGCTTCGAGAAGACCGTCTTCAACGAGCTGCCCTTCAAGTTCGAGGCCGGCACCGTCGATTACGTCGCGGCCATCAGCCTGGGCACTGCCATCGACTACCTCGAAGGCATCGGCCTGGAGCGGGTGGAAGCCTACGAGGACCAGCTCCTGCGCTACGCCACCGAGCGCATCACCTCCCTGGGCGACCTTCGCCTGTTCGGCCAGGCCCGCGAGAAGGCCGGATCCGTGTCGTTCCTTTTCGACGGCATCCACCACTACGACACCGGGCTGATGGTGGACAAGATGGGCGTGGCCCTGCGCACGGGCACGCACTGCACCGAGCCGGTCATGCAGCATTTCGGCGTAACCGGCACCGTCCGGGCCTCCTTCGCGCTCTACAACACCTTCGAGGAAATCGACATCCTGGTCGAGGCCCTGGCCCGCGTCAAGCGCATGTTCTGAACCTGACCAAAAAAACACCTCCAGGTGTTGTATTTCCTGCCAAAGGTTTAAATTCGCGGCAAATCATCGCCTTCCCCATGACCATCGACCAGACCCAGGACCAGATCATCGAAGAGTTCGCCGAGTTCGACGAATGGATGGACAAGTACGAGTACCTCATCGAACTGGGAAAGGACGTGCCCCTGATTGAGGAGAAGCACAAGACCCGCGAGCACCTCATCGAGGGATGCCAGAGCCGCGTGTGGCTGCATGCGGCCATGGAGGGCGATCGCGTGCGTTTTTCGGCCGATAGCGACGCCATCATCACCAAGGGCATCGTCTCCCTGCTCGTGCGCGTGCTCGACGGCCGCCGCCCCGAGGAGATCAAGAATGCCGACCTCTACTTCATCGACCGCATCGGCCTCAAACAAAACCTTTCGCCCACCCGTTCCAATGGCCTGCTGGCCATGGTCAAACAAATGAAGCTCTATGGGATGGCTTTCGAGCAAATTGCAAAAAATTAAACAGCGACGCGCGATGGATACGGAATATCTCCAAATCGAAACCCAAATCGTGGAAGTGCTCAAGCAGATCTACGATCCGGAAATACCGGTCAATATTTATGAACTGGGCCTGATCTACGAAATCGACGTGGACGAGCAGAACTTCGTGGACATTACCATGACCCTGACCGCCCCCAACTGCCCAGCCTCCGATTCCATCCTCAACGACGTGCGCACCAAGGTCGCCGGCGTGGACGGGGTGCAGAACGTCAACGTCCACCTGACTTTCGAGCCTTCCTGGAATCAAGATATGATGTCTGACGAGGCCAAGTTCGAGCTTGGCTTCCTCTAGTGAGCGATTTGTCCCTATCCACGACGATTCGCGAAGAAAGCCCCCGGCGACGGGGGCTTTTTTTCATGTTGCGGCGCTTGCTGCGCCAGGCCCCAGGGGCGGGCGAGCGGGCGTGGCAGCCTTTTCGCGAAGGCGGGCTGTTGGGCTACGCTTGTTCGTCGCGCAGTTGCTCTACTTGCTTGATGCTCAAGCCCGTGTATTTCGCCACTTTTTCAACAGGTTCATGGTCGAGCAGCATGGCTTTGGCAATTTCGCAGGCCTTCCGATTTTCGATTTTGGCCACCGTTATCCTCGCGGCTTCCTTGTTTTTTGCACGGGTCCGCTCCTCGGGAGTCAAGTTTTCAAAACTTATCAGTTCCACGGCTTTTCTGATTCCTTCGTGCCGGGTGTTCAGCACGGGCCTTTCTGGGCTGTGGATGGATTGGTAAATTAAGTCCAACCAATCGCGAATCGGCTGGGGGGTTCCTAGGTCAGGGTGGTTGGGGTTCAGGCACACAAACTGGTGCCCATACAAATCTCGTATTTCGCCTCTCAGGTTTTGCGGGTTGAGATTGACCTGAAGCACTTCATCCAAGATGGGTTTGCCATTCTTCTCGCTGATGGTGTAGGGAGCAGTCAATACCACAATCATATAGACGGTTTGGTCAATCTTGTACTCTTTGGCACTTCTTTGCTGTTCGGTTATGAGGGCCAAAAAGTAATGCAAAAAGCGGTCAAAGTGATGGTCGTACTCCACGCGCTGGATTTCAATGCACACCCGCTTGTCAGCACTTTCGGCATGGATGTCCAACTCGAAATCGACATAACCGATCTTGGGATTGAATTTCTTTTCGGTTTCAATTTTGCCCATTTCAAAGTCAATTCCCAACACGTCTTTCACAAACGACTTGAATACCAGTTCGTCCGTAAAGGCTTTTTTGAAGATCACCTCATTGTCCAAGTTGCCAAGCATAGCGCTAAGGGGTTGGTTTTTGTGCTGCTAAGGTACGAAAAAATGGGTTCTTTGTAAGGATATGCGGGCAACTAAGAAAGGATGGATACGGGCAAAATCAAGCCTCCCAGTCAAGATGCAGATGACCGCCTTGATGGTCTCTGTTTTCCCGTAGCCCCGGCTTTGGCCTTCGCGGCCTGGAACAGGAAGTTGCACCCTTCGAGTATCCCGTTGATGATACGGTTTTCCGCCCAGTTGCCGACTCTGCCCAATACCGTTTGATCGTCCTGGCCACCTTGATGATCTGTGGGATTTTGCTGTGGTGGCATACTTTCGGTTATAATTTGTTATTGATTGTTTTTCATTTCGTTAATAAGTTTATCCACTATTTCAATTGATAATTTTGTCATTTTTGCTATTTGAACATTCGAAAAGTTTTCTTTGATCATTTCTATCGCGATTTCAATTTTTTCTTGCAGTTTTGCCTTTTCCTCTACAAGCATTTTTTCCGCAATTTCATCGGTTTCACGCATACGGGCATATTCGTACTCCTCTAGTTCCTCCTTTGTCCATTGGTGTCGGTCTG
>JFJP01018721.1_pt1 | contig 13493 bp, 12 predicted proteins | sample 431651 | NCBI WGS metagenome assembly JFJP01 (sample SAMN02602958, study PRJNA72255) | Microbial mat metagenome, whole genome shotgun sequencing project. | biome: fresh water; feature: sink hole; material: water; isolation source: purple microbial (photo- and chemosynthetic) mats found in...
CAGATGACCATAGGTGCGCCGGATGAACAAAGCCCGAGCATCCGAGGATGCCTCCGCCACAGAACCTGCTAAAGCTATCGTTCTCATAAGTGCCTCTCCCATAAGTTTGATTCGCCAATCTGGTAAACCAAAATACGGAAAAGGCCGAATAATTCCTGCATTATTTCACTCGCTCTTGCGCCCTTTTTGCTGTCGTTTGTTTTTGCATGCCAACAGCGCCTGCGTGTTATGCTTTGACATATTGGTTTCAAGACGGCACTTTTTCAACAACGTAGCTCTGTAACCATTCACAGTGTTATGTTCGATTGTATATGAAAGTCAAAGACATCCAGAAATCCGGTATTCCCGCCGGGCCGATACTGAAGCTGGCTTTGAGCCTGATGGGGCCGGCGGCGCAGGCGGGGCTGAAGAAGTCGCGGATCATGGCGCGGCTGCGCAGTCTCGTCGCCGCGCCGGACGCTTATCTCCACGATCCGCTGTTCGGTTCGCTGGCCAAAGCCATGAATGAGGCGGCGGCAGACAGGATTCGAATTGCGCCCGCCGAGCCGGAACCAGACGTGTCCACCGGAATAGCTGACGCTGGCAGCGGGAATGAGACCGAGTCCGCCCCATGGCGCATGTGGGGCAGTGACCTGGACCGGGCTGCCATTGACCAGATGAGCAATGCTTGCCGGCTTCCGGTGGCCGTGCAGGGAGCGCTGATGCCGGATGCCCATTCCGGGTATGGCCTTCCCATTGGCGGGGTTCTGGCCACGGACAACGCGGTCATCCCGTATGCCGTGGGGGTGGATATCGCCTGCCGCATGATGCTGACTGTCACGGATCTGCCGGTGAGCAGCCTGGGTCGCAACAAGGACGAGTTGGTCCGCGTGCTGGAGGCGGAAACGCTATTCGGAAGCGGCGCGTGCTTTTCCAAGCCGCACGACCATCCCGTCATGCACCGTGACTGGGATTTCTGTCAGGTTGTCCGCAAAGTCAAAGGCAAGGCGCAAGGACAGCTTGGCACCAGCGGCTCGGGCAATCACTTCATCGAGTACGGGGTTTTGTCACTGCCGGAGGACTTGCCGGAATTGCCCGCGGGTGAATATCTGGCGATCCTGTCGCACAGCGGCAGCCGGGGCCCTGGCGCGACGATTGCCGATTATTACTGGAAAGTGGCGATGGATCTGCACAAGGGACTCCCGAAACAGCTCCAGCACCTGGGCTGGCTGACGCTGGACAGCGATGCCGGCCGCGAATACTGGCAGGCCATGCAGCTCATGGGCGAGTTTGCGGCGGCGAATCATGAGCTGATCCACCGTAAGCTCTTGCGGGCATTGAAGGCCCATGCCTTGTTCCAGGTGGAGAATCACCACAACTTCGCATGGAAGGAAACCCACGGCGGGCGCGAGGTTGTCGTCCACCGCAAGGGTGCCACACCGGCAGGGCCGGGTGTGCTGGGCATGATACCCGGCTCGATGGCCAGCCCGGGATTCCTTGTTCGGGGCAAGGGCGAACCGGACTCGATGAACAGCGCCGCTCACGGGGCGGGCCGATTGATGTCGCGTAGCGAGGCCAAGAACCGGTTTGCCTGGTCGAACGTGAAGAAGGCGCTTGAGGCCGCCGGGGTGACCTTGCTCAGCGCCGGAATCGACGAAGTGCCCGGTGCGTACAAGGACATCCACAAGGTCATGCGGGAACAGGCGGACCTGGTCGAGATTCTCGCCCGGTTCGATCCCAAGATCGTCAAAATGGCGCACGGCAAGGACTAGTCTTGCTTTCGTTCCACGCCGTCCGGCATGGGCCAATCGCGTAGTGACTTGCCGCGAACCTTGATGCCGCTCGCTAGCAGTATTTCGGCAAGCTTGTATAGCTTCTCCGGAGATGGTTCCGGCAGTCGTACGCTCTTCTCGTGACTGTTTAATCCGAGCCAAAGATACTCTGGCTTGATCTTGATGATCCACCGTGCGAATACGTTCAGATCAAAGTCCATAATCGGCTCCGCAGTTATAACCTTCCGCGGGTAGTTCAGCTTCAGGAACTGCTCGTACCGCACTGATGGTGCCGGGGCTTTCGAGACCAAGTCGTAGCCTTTGTCTCGGTTGGTTTCGAGCGTTGTGACCAGGACGACGTTCTCGGGCAGCAGGTCTAGCACGGGCACCAGGCAGGCTGGCTCTTTCGACTGCAGGTAGAAGGTCTTATCCCTGTGCCTGTGCTTACTGACCGCCTCGATGATCTGCTTGATGTAGTCCGTGTCGCAGAACTTGATATCGGCGTTTCCGCAAACGAACACAGTGGGGGAGTTCGGTATCATTTTGAGCCGCTCTGGGTGGTAGTGGGGAACGTAGTTGTAACATTCGCTGCAGTTGTGCTTCTGCCGTTTGGCCTGCGCCTTGAACGTCGGCCCGCAATACGTGCAATCGAACTCGCACCCCTTGAACGGGTTCCAGGTTTTAGTTCCTGCATACATTTTGGAACCGGCGGTCTTCTTTACTTTGGTATTCGCTGACATAATGGTCCTCCAGGTGAATATTTAATTTTGAGTTATCTTCTACGGAAATATGGCAGCCTGGTTCGCAGGTTGTCTGCCCGCTTGCCAGGCTGCCCTTGGGTATGAGGCTTATTCAGCCACGCCCATGGCTTCGTCCCAGGCTTCCTTCAGCTTGTCCAGCAGGGTGTCGAGATCTGCCGCGATCAGTTCAGGTTCTTCCATGTTTTCACGTTCAGCCAACACATGGCCTTCAAAGTCGATCTCAGGGAATCGTTGGCGGGCGACTTTCTGTGCTTCTGCATACGTCGAAACATCCCATTTCTCGCCGAACAGTGGCAGTTTGACTGTATACAGATTATCTCCCGCCTTCTCGACCGTGATCGCGTAGTCGACTGACAGGGGAAAACACTGAAAGCTCGGTATTCCGATGGTTTCATCATCGTTATGCGTCACTTCGAATGTCATTTGCAGAGGATCAAACGCATAAAGGACGGTATGGCGGCTTTGCTCATATTCAACGTGTTCGTCACGCTCGTCTTCATCCTCGTCTTCGGTTGCGATGACGATTTCGGTGCCATCCGGATCCAGTTCGGCGCTCTCATTATAACTTCTCCCGCCAAGGAAACTGTCGCTGGGTTTCTCGGTCAGGCAATCCTGTGCGACAGTAATGCACAATTTGCCACCCTCGTATTTCCACCCTTCCGGTCCGGTCTGGATCTTGTATTCGGTCAGTCCCTCTGGCCAACCGTGCTCATTGACATAAGCATTGAGTCGTTTCTGTGCCTCCTCTTCCGATAGCATTCCTTGTTTCGGTGCCTCGCGTACCGGTGTCGTCTCCTTCATGCTTCCCTCCTCCTGGTTTATTACGGTCGGGGTAATTCCCGCCGTTACCAATCCAGTCGAACGAGTTTGGCTTTTGCAACAGGTAATTGTTGTTTTAAAAAATGATTGCCAGCGTGTTGCAAAATGGTTTTCGGTGCGACTATGTGAGTGTGAGCCGTTTACCATTTCTCCACGGAGGCTGCCGCGATGATATCGGCTCGTCTGTCCTTATAAGCGCTTGATACAAACAGGGTGTGTGTGTTATGAAGACGTTGCGTTTCCATGGTGGCGGCGCGCTGGCACTGGAATCTGTAGAAATCAACAGGCGTTGGGTATGGAAGCGGATACGGGCAGCCAATTGGCTGCGATTCTTGAAGGCTGCCGGCAGGGGGTTGATGCCGATTGGGAGCGTCTTTTCGCCCTGTGCATCCCGGTCGCACGCCGGTTGGCGCTGCGAATGGGATTCTCCCACGCGGATGCCGATGATATCTGCCAGGAGACGATGATGGCGTTGTCCTCGAATATCCATAAGCTCATGGATCCGTTTGCTTTTGCACGAACGATTGCCAGCCGCCGTTGTATTGACCGGATACGTCGCAAACGCCCGGAAACCCAGTATGCGGAAGCTGCCGATGCCGGGGACGAGGGGATTGATCCGGCGATTCTGGAGATGTGCCAGGAGAAGTGGATCGAGCAGGATCAGGAGGCTGGTTCCGCTGAAGCACGGCTGCTGGTGCTGGATAGGCTGCGGGATGGCTTGCTCGTGCTGGGTGATCCTTGCCGCCAGCTTCTGGGGCGTAAGTTCGGCGAGGATAAATCGTATCAAGATATCGCGATTGTCGAGGGGATCCCCGCTCCGCAAGTGGGGGTTTACATCGGTCGTTGCATCAAACGGTTGAAGGCCGTTCTTCAGAAAAACGTTGAGGATTGGTCGTTGATGGCCCGTCTTTGGCAGGAGATCCGGTGAGTTATGCGTAAAGGGCACAATAAAGAGCCGTTAAGGAAAAAACCAGCCCCGGTTGACAAGGACGACGAGGTGCTTGCCGGTTTGCTGTCGCGTTTCCATACGTTTCTGTTCAAGCCCGAGCCGGAGGTGCTACAGCCCGAGGCGTTGGACCGGCTGGTGCAGACAGCCATGGCCCGTCGCCCGGCTCTCTCGAAAGCGCGGAAACGGCGGATCATCGCATGGTCTGCCCCGGTCCTGCTGCGCATGGCCGCGCTATTCATGGTTTGCCTATTGGGTGGTGTCTGGCTGGTACGGGAAACGGGACGCCTGTCGCCTGGAGATCCGGCATCCGGGCATGGCCCGTTCGCCTTGATGGATGTGCGAACGGCGGTTCCGAATCTGGTGGGAATGATCGGAACCCCGCCGCTTTTCCGGGGTGGCGTGGCAGATCCGGCCGGCAGCCACTTGTATGACCCTGCATGGCCTCCCGTGGCATATTTGTTTCGTGATACGGTTGAGATTCTGGTGCAGCGCGAGTCTTTTGAGCCGCAGCGTATCGAGACCCCCTGCTTCCTGCTGGCGGCAGGGGACCGCGTGCAGCTTTCAGGCGAGGGGCAGGCGACGATTCTTTTTCCTGGGCGTGTGGTGACGTTGCGTGCCGGAGGCATTTACACGATTGGCGAGGATGGCCTTGTGATGCGGTCTCCCGACGAAAAGCCGATCATGCCGGATTTCATCCCCGCGTTTCCTGTCGCCATCCAGCCTGCGGCCTTGCTCCGGGAGGGAGCGCCGCCAGCGGCCGCCCCGGCTTACCAGGAGTCGGGGAACGTGGTGGTCCTGTCACCGCTTGGCGACACGTTTTCGCCAACGCCCTCTATCGTCTGGCTGGGCAACGACCAGGGCCAGGTGCGCCTCGTGCTCTCGCCTGTAGGGACGGAGAGCGGAATAGAGGGAATCTCCCCGTTGTCGGCGCACGCCGGTGGCGGGGGTATCGCCTGGGACGAGACCGGTTGGCCTCCCTTGCCGCGTGGCTCGGCCTGGCGTCTGGCGCTTCTGGATGGCGACGGTGAGATTGCCGCCGCGGATTTCCGTGTCCTTCACCCGGCCGATGCCGCTGGCTATACAGGGAAGCTGGACCTGTTAGCGGGGGGCATCGCCAACCGGCAGGCGTGGTCCTTTGCCGAGGCCTGTTTGTTTCTTGATGGCAATCCCGCCTGCGCCGCCGAGGGCCGCCTGGCGGCAATGCGCCTGTGGAAGTCTCCGGCTGCGTCCGGTAACATCGTCTATATGGCGCTGGCCTTGCGTGCTTATGAAAAGCTGGGTATGCCCGAGGGGGTACGCCAGATGCAGTTGGCGATCCATGCCAGCCTGAATGCCGTCCGTAGGCAGGAAAGCGATAAGGCAGGGGCTAAGGAATAGGGGATGAAAGGAGCGCGATAGGCATGCCCATGGATAGGCGTCGTATGCTGGCGGGGCTCCTGATTGCCGTGCCCTTGCTTGGCGGCGGCGGATGGGTAGTTTCCGCCGGGGATTCATCCCCACGGTCAGCGGCCGCTGAACCCGTTCCGACGCCGTCTGGGTGGATGGCGCTGCACCAGCAGGGGGCCGTGGCGCAGCGTAATGGCGATCTTAAGGCGGCGCTCGACCTGGCCAGCCGCAGTCTGGCATTGGTGAAAACGGAAAATCTCGATCCCGTCTTCCTCATTGCCAGCCTCACCCGCATTGCCGAAGTACTGAGCGCATCCAGGCACTATCAGGAGGCGGCCGGTTACTACCGGCGGGCGCTGGAGCATACCGATGAATTGTTGGGCAACTCGTCCCCTGCCGCTGCCAAGATCATGCAGAATTTAGGCGATGTGCAGGTCGCCAGCAATCAGCACCGCGAGGCGTCCGAATGGTTCCAGAGGGCGCTTGTCATCCAGGAGGCTCGCCATGGGCACGAAGCACCCGCTCTTGTGGACTTGCTCAACCGGTTGCTGCGTGCCCGGTTGGCGAGCGAGGCGTATCCTGAAGCCCGTGACGTACTGCAGCAACTCCTGGTGATTGAAGAAAAAACACTCGGCGCGGATCATCATTCGCTGCTCGGGGTCGTGATCACTTACGGACGGATTCAACGGCGGCTGGGTGATTTCGCGGATGCCGAAAGGCTGTTTCGCCGTGCACTGCGCATGGCTGAGGCGGAACAGGGCGAGGCTGCACCGTTCGTCGGCGATCTGCAGGCCTCGCTTGGCGAGCTGCTACACACCACAGGCCGCCTTGCCGAGGCGCAGGCCTGCATGGAAAAAGCGGTTGCAATCGGACAGGACAATTCGGAATTGACTCCCGAGAAGCTATTCAACCGATTATTCCTGCTGGCCCGAATCCGGCAGGAACGCGGTGATTTCGCGGCTGCGGAGTCATTTTACCGTCAAATCCTGGATAATCAGGCCAAGCCGGAGGGTAGCGCTGGCGTCATGCAGGCGGAAGCTTGCAACAACCTGGGGGTGATGTACCAGGAACAGGGGCGCTTGCGTGAGGCGGAGGAAGTACACACGCGGGCGATATCGCTGGCGGAAACCATTTCCGGGCAGGATTCGCACCTCTATGCAACGGCGCTTGCCAACCTTGCCGCCTTGCGGACCATGCAGACACGGGGAGGGGAGGCGCTGCCGTTGTACCGGCAGGCGCTGGCGATTGTGGAAGGAGGAAGTGACCCCCGACATCCGGACGTCGGGATCTTCCTCTCGAATATCGCCTCGCTTATGCAGGATCAGGGGGACCTCGAAGGCGCCGAGGCGCATTACCGTCGTGCGCTAGATGCCGCACGCGCGACTCAGGGCAATGACCATCCCGAAGTGGCGATCCGGTTATCGAACATGTCAACACTGCTGCTGACTCGGAAACAGGATGACGCCGCCCGCGTATCGGCTGGAGAGGCACTGGAGATCGCGTTGGGTTCGCTGGGCGAGAACCATCCGGTAACCGCGAGGATACTTTCCAACAATGCCGTCCTGCACCTGCTGCTTGGCGAGCCGGCGGCCGCGCTCGGCTATGCCCGCCGTGCATTCGATGCCGAAACCGCCTGGCATTATGCCAATCATCCGATGCTGTCCGAACTTCAACGGATCGGTTTCGGCAGGGGGCGCGGGGATTTTCCCTTGCGCGTCGCCCTGACCCTCGCTCTGGCGGAAAAGGAACCGGATTCGGAGGCTGCGCGGGTTGCCTGCCAAATGGTGCTGCGCGACAAGGGGAAAGTACTCGACTCCATGATCGAGGACCGTGGCATAGCCGCCGCCTCCGATGAGGGCGCGGCATTACTAAGCCGGTTGCGTGAACTCAGGCAGCAGCATGCCGCCATCCAGTTACGGAGCATTTCCGACAAGCGCGCCGCTGCCAGCTCCCTGCTGCAACAGCAGTCAGAAACGCTGCGGCGCGAGCAGGATCAGGTGGAGCAGGATCTGGCCCGTGTTTCCGGGGCCTTCCGCAATGCCCGCCTGGCGGCGCAAGCCACCCCGGCGGATATTGTGGCCGCACTTCCGTCGGACACCGTCCTTGTCGATTACATTCAAGTCGTGCCCTTGCGGTCGCCGGACCCGCAGGACGTGCCGCCAGCGCAGTATGCCGCGTTCGTGTACACAGCCGCAGGTGTCCGGCTTGTCTCCCTGGGAGATGCCGACGCGATAGACACGCACATCCGTCAATACCGGCAGACCCTGTTGTCCGGGGGCGACGCCTCCCCGGCGGCGGAAGCGCTCGCCGCGCTTGTCTGGCGACCGCTGGCTCCGTATGTCGCAAATTCCCGCCGACTGCTGATCTGCCCCGATGGCCAGATAGGGCAATTGGCTTTTGCGGCCCTGCCCGGCAGGCAGGGGCGGTACCTCGTGGAGGATCACGAAATCGGCGACATGGCGAGCCCCCGCGACCTGCTACGTGCCAGCGAGTTCGCCGAATCCGGTCCGCCGGTCCTTTTTGGCGACCCCGTATTCAACCGTCAGCAGGCCGTTGCGCATGCCGCCCCGTCCGCCGCTGACTATACCATGCGGGGCGCATCCTTCACGGCGGGAACGGGCGATGGCCTGCAGGCGCACCTGCGCCTGCCCCCGCTGCCGTCGAGCCGGACAGAAGTCCAGCGGATCCAGGCATCACTGACGAACCGTGTGGCGGTCTGTCACCTTGGCGAAGACGCGAGCAAGGCGAACCTGCTGGCGTTGCGTGCACCTGATCTCCTGCATTTAGCGACCCACGCCTACTACATTGCGCCGGAATTGCTACCGGGGCTTGGGGCCATGCACCGTTCCGGGATAGCCTTGAGCGGGGCTGCCGAATGGCGGCCCGAATCAGGGGCGGGAGCCGAGGGGATCCTGACCGCATACGAAATGGCCGGTCTGGACTTGCGGGGTACCCGGCTGGTCGTGGTCTCCGGCTGCGATGCCGGGTTGGGGGACCGTTTTCCAGGTGAAGGGCTCATGGGACTGCGTCGTGCGCTCATGCAGGCGGGCGCTCGCCAGGTCATATTGACCTTGTGGCCGATCGAGGACCGCTTCGCCTGCGACTTCATGGACACATACTACCGCGAATTCATGCGCACCGGCGATGCCATCAGCGCTCTTGCAGCCACCCAGCGCCAATTTGCCGGCAAGGCATCGCCCGCGCTATGGGCCCCCTTCGTGGCCAGCGTACACGGGCATCTGTAAGCATCAGAAGTAAATCTCGAAAAAGATTGAAATGCCTGTTGCATTCCACGCCGTTCATCGACTTAACCGATATGGATACGGATGGTCCGTATCCTGGGAGCGGGGCGGAAACAACGAAATCCCGGTTTGCTCTCTACCGTAAGGATCAGGACAACAAAGGAGGTTCCTGTGGGTAAGCAGGGCGGTGTGGACAAAGCGATGATAAACGAGATATTGGCGCAAATGCCACCAGAGGCATTCGCGGAGTTGGAAAACTTGATGTTCAAGGCCGAGACACCGGAGGATCTGGTTGCATTTTTGTCAATCGGGCCGTGTCCAAAATGCGGCAATGAACTGACGATGGACGGCGACGATGCCGATGGTGAAGAGGGTATTGGTGATGCCACGATCGGTGTGTGTCCGGATTGCGGTCACCGCTGGTGCCTCGAATGCAAGCAACCTTTGCAAACCTGGCCATGCCCGCATTGGGAAGCCTGGGACAAGTTCTGCAAAAAGAAGGGAATCTTCAAGGGCGAGGAGGGCTGCAGGGAACCGGGATACGAGGCGGCTTTTCAAGATTGGCTGCAGAAATACATGGCGTCGATAGCCACATCCGAGAAAACAACCATGAACGCAGTTCTCTTCCGCCTGTTAATGTCTGAAATTAACAGGCGGGGCCGCTGAACATAACAAGGAGGTAACGAGATGAGTACGAATGAAAATGCCCGGAGAGCAGAGAAAACTCGCGAAAACCGATTGCGGCGACTGGCAGGAAAATACGACTTGCGCCTGGTAAAGTCGCGGAGCCGAAATCCCGATGCCTATGATTTCGGATTGTATGCGTTGATGACCAGGGATAGGAACCTTCCGGTTAACCCGGGATTGCTGAATCGTTGGACCTGTTCCTGGGATCTCGATACGGTAGAGGAATATCTGACTAATACGGAGTATTAGACGGGGGCCGTGCTCTTAAGTTAAATGTAGGAACAAGGAAAGCGCCCCGAGAGAGGTGTAGGGCAGGGGCGCTTTCTCTTGTGTCAACGCAGAGACAGATGGCGGGGTGTAGGATTTGACACAATTATTCTCGTTTCTGCCATAATTCTTTCACATTTGTTAGGTTTACTGATCATGTAGTAAGCCGAGGAAGGCACGGCGGCGGGTGTCGACGGTTGCCTCCCGGCAGGTGTCGGAATGAAATATGATCACAACGAAAGCATAGGTGAATCGAATATGAGGACTAAAGATATTACGCTGAACCTTACTCAGTTTGACGAACAGCAAATGAAGCGCGAGGATCAATGCTTTATGGTCTACGCCGCATGCGGCGGCGATGTTGAGGAGGGTGCCTCCCGTGCCTACAAAAAAAAGTTAGAAGGGGTGCGGGCATATACCAAGGAGATTTTGGAAGAGGTGCGGGCATATACCGAGAAGGGAGACGCGTTGCATGTGCTTCATCTATTAGATCAGAACTTTAGGCTTCCCTTCGTGTTTGATAATGTCGAGTGGCTGCGTTCTGTCGGACAATACGAAAAGGCATTGCTATCTGCGTATGTAGCCGTCAGCGTTAATCATTCTGATTGGCCCGAATCCTATCTGAAGTGTTTTTTTTGCGGGGCTAACCGTGATGCTTTGCGTGCCGTTGGGGATCCGCTACCAGGCGATGGGCCGTTCGTGGTCTACCGCGGGGTTGGCGGACATGGCGCAAAGAGACGTATTCGTGGGCTTTCGTGGAGTATCGATCGGAAGGTGGCTAACTGGTATGCAAACCGGGCCAAGTTATTCGGATTGAGCAACCCCGCCGTCTTGAGTGCGACGGTTAACGCCGATCAGATATTCGCGTATACCAATGAACGGAAAGAACAAGAATTCATCTGCGATATCGGTCCTGAAGTTAAACTCGGGCGTGAACGGATAGATGCGGAGTGATGGGGGCTCGACGATATGTGCGGAAACGTGTGGGAATGGTGCCAGGACGGGTAAAAGATCGTCTGGTTGACATGGAGATCGTTCCCTCTGGAGATGCTGGGAAATTCGGATGATGCGGGGCGGATCCACAAGCCAAGTCGCCACTGCCTGCCGCTCCGCTTCCAGTAGGCATTACCCGTCCTATTACCGTGACAACACCTTCGGGTTCAGCTGGCTTGCAGTTCAGTTATCCTGAGGTTTTTCTTAAATCATCTTCCAATGAAGGCATTTATTTAGCCGCTTATGATAGGTAAAAAAAGGCACGCCGCCTTTGTAAGCGGGCGTGCCGGTGGTGTCACCGTGCTGTGAGTGCGGTCGCCAGGCGGAATGCCCCATAGAATCCGAGGCACCCCAGCGCGGTGCCGGGGGCGAGCACGATTGCGATTCCGGCGGCCCATGTCGCCAGTGCGATGGCAGCCTCGCACTGCGGTGCCATGTCCAGCAGTTCATCATGGTTGCTCTTAAGCTTGCTGATTCGCTCTGTAGCCGCGTGACGGTTGGCGACAAGCATTTGACGCACTTCCGGTCTTTCTGCAACCCGCCAGGAGTCCGTGCAATACGGCCTGAGCATGCCGATTATCTCGGAGGTACGGTGCCGGGCTGCGTGTACCGACCGCTTCAGTCGGCGCATTAGCAGGAACCGGTAGCATTGCGCCAGAACCATGGCAGTCAAGCTTGCCATGGCCAGGACGATAACGCCTTTCACGATCTCGATAACGAGCTGCACGAAGGCAAACACCAGTAACAGCATTACGATCAGTGGCACATGGGCCTCCTCCCTTGGCCGGTCCCGGCCCCGTGGTTAATGGTTCAGTGGAGACGCCGCCCCAGCAGGCGTCGCGCCGATTCGACGGTGCGCTTGCCGATGCCGTATCGGGCGAGCACGAGTTCGAGTCCGATCGCCACCAGAAGGGCGAACACGGCGGCTATGCGCCCGATGAGCGTCAGCATGTTATTTCCATTTCTCTTTAAGGCAGGCACCGGTTTAAGCTCCCGGTGCCTGCCTCTTGGTTGTCGTTTAGCCGCTTCAGGCGATGCGCCTTGTCTTGGCTTCCGGTTCCGGCGTGGTCGCCGGTCGTGCCCGTCCCTTGGCCCATTTGCGCAGGATCTCGACCTGGTCGCTCAGGCGCGATAACGGCACGGTGTCATGCAGGGCTTCGAGTATGTCGCCGGTTCCGGGCTCGCGGTCGAGCGGGAAGCAGCGGTACAGGCTGTCGGCCACGACGCCCTCGATCTCGGCCCCGGTATAGCCCGCGGAGGCCCCGGCCAGCGCCTTGAGGTCGTAGTCTTCCGGTTTTCGGCCCTGCTGCTTGATCTTCAGCCGCCAGATGGCCTGGCGTTCCTCGCCGTTTGGCAGGTCGGTCCAGAAGATCTCATCCCAGCGGCCCTTGCGCATCAGCTCGGCTGGAAGCTGGCTGACGTCGTTGGCCGTGGCGATGATGAATACCGGTGCCTTGCGCTCCTGCATCCAGGAAATGAGCGTGCCGAACATCCGGCTGGAGGTGCCGCCGTCGGTGCTGCCGCTGCTCTTCGTGCCGGATAATGCCTTGTCGAGTTCGTCGATCCAGACGATGCAGGGTGCCACGGCCTCGGCGACCTGTATGGCGGAGCGCAAATTGGCCTCGCTTTCGCCCACCAGACTACCCATCAGCGCCCCGACATCCAGCTTGATCAGGGGCCGCTGCAGCACGTTGGCGGCGGCCTTGGCCGTCAGGCTCTTGCCGGTGCCCGGCACGCCGAGCAGCAGCACGCCCTTGGGAGGGGGCAGCCTGTAGGCCCGCGCCTTCTCGCCGAAGGCCTCGCGCCGCTGCTGTAGCCAGGTCTTGAGGCTGTCGAGCCCGCCGATGTCCTCGAGTCGCTCCCGGACCTCGATGATTTCCAGCACGCCGCTCTTCTTGACGGCCAGCGCCTTCTCCCGCGCCACGTTGCCGGGTTCAATGCCGCCGGATTCCACGACCGAAAGCGCGAAGGCGTTCTCGGCCTCGGTCGAGGTCATGCCGGTGGCGGCATCGAGTACGCGGCCCAGCGCGTCGCCTTCGGGCACGGCGAGCTTCGCGGACTGGCAGATGCCGGCAAGCACGCTGCGGAGCGTGTCGCGGTCCGGCAGGGCGAAGTCCAGCACGACGAACTCGCGTTCGAGCTCGGGCGGCATGACCAGCCGGCAGCCCAGCAGCACGATGGTCTTGCCGAGGGTCCTGGCGGCGGCAAGCGCGTCCTTGAGGCTGCGTACCAGCACGGGGTTGGCATCGTCCAGAAACGCATGGAAGTCGCGCAGCAGGACAATTGTATTCTCGGGCAGTTCTCCGATGGCGAGTACCGCCTCGATGGGATCCTCGGCCAGCCGGCAGTGGCCGTCGGCGGTATTTATCAGGCCGGTAGTCGCCGACCAGGCGTGGAGCCCGCGCTCCAGGGATTCGGCAACGGATTTTAGCTCGGCCTCGACGCGCGGCTCCTCGGCCGACTTGATGAAAATACCGGCATGGCCGGAACGGATGTAGCTTATGATTTTGTCTCGCATGGTAATTTCCTTTTGTTTGCCTTAGTAGACGTTGTGAACCCGTTTGAATGTGTCGGCACAGCGACACCGCGAGATATGGGCGAACGGGGGCCAGTGGCCCCAGCGCCCGAGTATCATGCG
>JFJP01039687.1_pt1 | contig 13492 bp, 11 predicted proteins | sample 431651 | NCBI WGS metagenome assembly JFJP01 (sample SAMN02602958, study PRJNA72255) | Microbial mat metagenome, whole genome shotgun sequencing project. | biome: fresh water; feature: sink hole; material: water; isolation source: purple microbial (photo- and chemosynthetic) mats found in...
GTATTGAGCAGCAGTGCTATTGGCGGTATTGGTAGAAAAGTTAGTTAGTGTGTTGTTATCAATATTGGTAGTACCAGTTGTAGCGGTTTTATAAATGCCCACAATAGGTGTAGCTGAGGGTGTGCCACCTGTATTTAGTGCTGTCAAATCATGAATATTATTATATTGGCATGTTACTGCCCCAGTTGTACTCAAATAGACTCCAAAAAACACTCTATCAGATGTATTACTCCAACTAAAAGCCCCTATATTATTGTTCGAAATAGTATGTGAGCCAGTTCCATCTATATTTACAATCCGTGGCTCGGTATTTCCCAATGAAAGTGTGGTTGTTTCACGAATTGTGTTGTAAGAAATGGTTTCGCCCTCAGTATTGGCTCCCATCCTGATGGCACCAGGATTATTGAGAGCAATAGCCAAAAAATCGTAAATGTCGTTGTAGCTATAGGTATTGCCACTGTTTTCATTGCCGCTGCTGCCTATAGAACAAATAGCATTATAAGGTCTGCCACCAGCATTGGTAATATCATTCAGGGTGATGAGGTTGCCGTCATTGCCACCGGCAGTGGCAGTTGACAAAAAAACCACACCCTTGTTGACATCCGTGGTGGAACCTTTTAGTTTACAGTATTTTATTATATTGGTGCAGGCGTCGCCAAAAAACTGAATGGTGGAGGCATTACTATTGGTTGATGTATTTGAAAAACTTCCATTGAGTGTAACATTATCGGCGCTATTTAACATTATAAGTGCATCTGCTACGCTGCCACTGAGGGTAAGCCCTGTAACAGTGGGGTAAATAGTGAGGCTAGTCCAAGCACCCGCGCTTTGATTTAGCATGGCTTTGTTGTTGTCGGTAATAGATTCATTGATGGTGACAACTATCGTATTTCCTGCCTGATTGAAATTGTTAATAGCAGTAAATGCGAGTGCAAGTGTGTTGAAATCTCCATTAGAGGAGGAGTTGGAACCAGAAACATTAACAGGAGCAGCATTTGCCACAGCACTAAATAGTACTAAAATAAAGGCAAGAAATTTTAATCGAAGAATAGTCTTAATCATAATGTATAGATTTTGAGGATGATAAATAAGCCTGTATAAATGGGGTATGCATTAATTAATCAAGTAAGTCTGGAGTGTAGTCTTTTTGTTACAAATCCATGAAATAAATGGACACAAATATAATCATTCTTTCAACAAATTGGCTTAGTGGCAATTGTAGCAAATAATGCAATGCTCAAAAAAAAATCACGACACAAAGCTTTAAAATAATATCAATGTAATTAAAAAATAAAAATAAAAATAAAATATTTTAAAATAAAATTTTAATTAATGTCACATAACTATCTAATTTAATGGACAATGAGTTATAGACAATTCATTTATTCAATTCAAGAAATATCTACAATATCAGTAATTATTACATTTTTTGATTATCATTTTTGATTATCAAAGTCTAAAATGGCAGTGTAATCCCCCTAAAAAAAACGCAGCAATCTAACTATTTAATCATATTTAAGTTATTTAGAAAAGAAATAAAGTTGGAAAAGGAATAAAAGTTTAAAAGAAATTGGATTGTTATCAATGTTGAAGTATTAAGCATGTAAATATTATATTTATATTTACTGCTTATCCCCTTTAGTCAAGGTAAAAAAAACACCATTTGTTATGTGTGTTTTAACTTCATAACGATGTATGTAATTTAAGAAATAAAACCATCCTGATAGTTATCGGGAGCACAATAGAAAATATTATATATGAAAAAAAAAGGGCACAATAGACCAATGCCTTTCGGCATTTTAAGATGTAAGACTTGGAATCGTGTCAATATTATCATTTAAACCATGAACTATTGTGCCTATTGTGGTTTATTTTTCTTCAGCTTGACCGAAAGGGATAAGCAGTTTATATTTAATGACCTACAATCATGTATTTTTAACCATCGCGGTGTTTATTGGTTTAAAAAGAATAAAACTCCAAAATTTAAATAATTTACAATCAACAAGAAAAAAGATACCATAAATGGAGTATTCCAACGTGTCGATTTTCGTTACAACCGAAAGACAATTCTTATATATTTTGGGCACAGTTAATCCATTATTTTTTAGAGGAATTCAGAATACTAAGCAATAAAACATACATTCTTAAAGGTGGTTAGTTAAAAATACAGAAACCTATAAAGCAAAAAAAAAGAACAATAACCGCTGGAAGGAACATAAAAAGGGACTGTAAAAGATTACGGGTATTAAATTAATGTTACCATCTAAATTAACGGATAAAGTTTGAAATATAACATATATTTACAGCTAGAAATAAATAAAACAGCTTACATTTGTATCGATATTTAGCTTCAAATAAAACACTTAACTAAAGAAAACATGAAAACAGAAATCAAAGAAACAGGATGTTGTCCTATATTCGATCCAACTCCGTGGGACGATAAAACTATGACTTGGGATAACAAATTATTTATAAAAGATAATGTTTGCACTATGCTTTACATGCCGTTAAATTTTGGTAGAGTAATGACAAGATTGACTGCCAAAGTAGAAAAAACAGGCGCACAAACACCTGATTACCTGTGCCTCTCCGATCACACTTCGGCATGGAACATGGATTTGTATTTAGCAGTGGACAAAGAAGTTGAACGTGCTGAAAATGTAAAAATGAGCGGCACTTTTTATAGCCGGGTGTATGAAGGGAACTTCAAAGATACAGGAAAATGGATGAAAGACTTTGAAGAAAAAACAAAAGTAATGGGTATAAAAACAGGCAAAATGTATATGTGGTACACCACCTGCCCCAAATGCGCCAAAGTATATGGCAAAAACTACGTAGTAATTCTCGGTAAAACAAAAACATTATGAATGAAAAAAACTGCTGCAACGAAAACAGCAAAAATTGTAACAACAACGCCACTGCTTCTGGTGGCGCAGTGTATGGACTTGGATTTATAGGTGCTGCCATCTATTTTATTTCGCACGCCACAGGTTTTTGGATGGGCGTATTGGGTGTATTCAAAGCATTAGTTTGGCCAGCGTATTTGGTGTACGAAGCACTGTCAAAATTGGGGATATAAACAAAAATCCTTTTGTGTCTCGAAATACTCGACTACTAAAAGATTTTTTTAGCTCAATCAACTCCAGAAAAAAATCCTTTTTGTAGCCGACTATTACTTTAGTCGATTCTAATACAATAGTTCGTTATAAAAAATATTTTTTGAACGCAAACCTAAAAGAACGCAAAATACCCCGTCAGGCTTAGCTTCTGACGGGGTATTGCGATTTTAACTGCGTTTTTTTTGCTATGCTCTACTGGCATCAAGCTAGTTTGTGTCGCAAACCGCCTAAAAGCATAATTAACTGCTTTGTTGAACAGAGTCTTTAGTTTGCGTTGATGATGCTAATTGCACTCTTTTTAGGGCGTTTGATTTTTTTTTGGGCTGAACTGGGGCTGGTAAGTCAGCCAACTATTTCTTAAAAACCTATCTTATTCACATAAATATCGCTAGATTGGGGTGGGTTCTAAACGTTGATATATTCGTTTTTGCTAGCTCATCGAGCATTTCGGTCAGCTTCAGCTAAGTTTGGGAAATAAAATGGCATTCGAGCTTCAATAACGGAAGCCGAGGCTTGTATTTCACAAACAAATTTAATTACTAAAAAAAAACATTCATGCATCTATGATCGTTATAATAACAGTAATAACATGGTGTGAAGGTATCGAAACTGACTTCAAACAGTTTATTTTTGGCAATATATGGCAATACTTAATTTAATTTTTTAGTATAAATAATTTATGCTTTATTGTATGAAAAGTATCTTTTATTGGATTGAAATTCCGTCAGTGGATTTCGATCGTGCTGTGAATTTCTACAGTCAATTATTAGGAGTGGAACTTGAAAAATTGGATTGGGGAATCGAAAAAATGGCTTGTTTGCCTGATGATGCAGGTTCAGTTTTTTATTCTCCAGAATTCAAACCATCGGTAGATGGAGTAATAGCAAACTTCAATACTGGAAAAGATATTGATGAATGGATAAAACGAATAGAAAAAAATGGTGGAAAAATCGTTCGTCCCAAGGATAAAATTGATGAAGATGGTCGTGGCTGGTTTGCATTATTCCACGATACTGAAGGCAATCGATTGGGTCTTTATGGAGAATTTTAATCCGCAATGATTGAAGTGTGGTTCAGTGAAGCATTTTTCCACTATTGAGCACAGTGTAGTTTGGCAGTCTTGTTGTTCGGCATATGTCCGATTGCTATTAAGAAGGAGTCATACGCCGAACCTAGATTTGCACTTTGATAAGAAATTGAAATTTTTGTGACGGAGTTTGAAATCAGCAGTTAAAAAAATGAGTTTTAGAATGAATTCAGCCGACAAAGGATAAACTTGTATTTAACAAAACAATTTATCCTTTGATGTTGGCAATTTAACAAATTAATTTTTATTGTTCGTAGAAATATCCAACTTCATCATAACTAAAAAGAATGAATCTAGCTTTAAAATTAATAGGTATAGGAATAATATAATGTCGTAATAGCCTATTGTTAAAAACGAATGGAGTACTCCGTCCGCGTTCTATTCTTTTAAAAATACGACATTATATTTGTACACTTACTTAAAGATATAATTTCAAGATTATTATACAACAAAAACATTTTAAGAATAAGAAATAAATCTGCATTATAAATGACGTATTATACAATAAGAATGCATCAATCAACATAATTGTTATTCTATTAAAATTCGGACAAACACAGTTAGTATTTGCTTAAAAAAGAATAGGTCAAAACTGCATTTTTATAATTCACACACACCGATTTCTCGTAAAAAAATGCCTTTAAGTTGATTATTTTTCTTACTTTTGCAACTGTTTAAATAATTTTATCTCAAGTGATGCATACCGACCAACTTCCCAGCCATTTTGTTTACAGCAAAAACGTGATTGAATTTGTAACTGTTGCTGCCGAAACATGTTTGTTTTTGGAGCATGCCACTGAATTTTCGCAGACAGACTTTGTGCTCAAATCGGTAAAACTGTTACCGTTGCTTTATCTCAAAACATCCGTAGTGGATATTCCAGAAACGGTGTTTGACGATAGTACAGAGCGGTTTGTAAGTGAAGAAGATTATCAGTTTGTGCGCGAACAAATTGAGCAAATGTTAGGTAGTGAGGATTCGTATCTTGAGGTTTTTCACCCCGATATGGCTTTGAGTGACACACCCATAGCTGCTTTTATTTCCGAGAACTTAGCCGACATATATCAGGAATTAAAAGATTTTGCTGCCAATTATCAATTGGCGGATGTTGACACGATGAATGATGCGCTAGCGAGCTGCCTAGTGGGTTTTGGCGAACATTGGGGACAGAAATTGTTGAATGCTTTAAAAGCGTTGCATGCTTTTCGGTTTAGCGAAAATTTTGGAGTAGAACCTGAAGAAGAGCAATCTGGTGTGAATAAAAAACTGGACAGAAATTCATTTCTTAATTTTTTGCAAGATGAGGAGGAAGATGAATTGGATGCAATCCTTTAATAATTACAGAATGATTTAATGAAAATAATAAAACAGCTTCACTAGAATAAAACTAGTCACTGTTTATTATTACTCAATTATACTTTTATGTTTAAAACAAAAATCTCAAAAGAGGAAGTAAATACCTTGCCAGTGGTTACCTTCGAGGGTAAAATTACCTTGGTGGATGAACTTTGGAAAGTGGATGGAGCAATTGAAGAGCTCCGAAAAAGTCCGATTGTAGGAATTGATACCGAAACAAAACCAGCTTTTACTCGTGGCACGCATCATAAAGTGTCGCTGGTGCAAATCTCTACACCCAACCATTGTTTTTTATTTCGCCTGAATAAAATTGACTTCCCTACTCCACTGGCTGATTTTTTGGCCGATGATAAAATTAGAAAAATTGGACTTTCACTACGCGATGATTTAAGTGGACTGAATAAACATCACAATTTCAAACCCGCTAATTTTGTTGATATACAATCAATTGCACAAAGTTACGGCATAATGGAGCTGAGTTTGCAAAAAATATACGCCATACTTTTCGATAAAAAAATATCCAAATCGCAACGCCTCACCAACTGGGAAAATCCAGAACTTAGCGAACAACAACAACGCTATGCAGCCACTGATGCTTGGGCCAGTTTGGAAATATATTTACAGCTGATGAGAGAAAATAAACTGAGCAAAAAAGAGCTTGATAAAATATTATTTCAACAGGCCACCGAGCAACGGGAACTAAGAGAACAACAAATGGCTAATAAATTAATTTCCCAACCCGATAGCACCCAAGCCCCCGAAATGGGAGCTTGAAAAAAGCCCCTAGCTCCTCCCGTCTAAAACGGGATAAATTACATGGTTTTAAATCAGTACCGTTTTATTAATACAATTGACTGGATTTTCCCAAACTCGAAACCAGGTATTGTGTTACCGCAAAAAAACGTCCCGATAACTATTGCGGATTACGCTAAGAACACGGAACACAAAACACAAAACACAAAACACAAAACTCGAAACACTATGATAATTATACAATTAAAGCCAAAGAAAGAAGAAAGTTTACTACGTTTTCATCCTTGGGTATTTTCTGGCGCTATTCAAAAAATAGAAGGAAAACCAGCTGAAGGCGATTTGGTGGAAGTGCTTGATAGTCATAGAAATTTCTTGGCAATTGGTCATTATCAAATTGGTAGCATTGCTGTACGGATTGTTTCGTTTGAGAATAAACCAGTAAATGATATTTTTTGGAACGAAAAAATCAAATTGGCATACGCCATGCGAGTTTCGTTGGGTCTAGTAAATCCAACGGTTAACAACACTTTTCGGTTGGTGCACGGCGAAGGCGATTCGTTGCCTGGATTGATAGTGGATGTGTATGCCGAAACAGCTGTTATGCAAGCACATTCGGTGGGAATGCACGAAATTCGCCAGACATTGGCACAAGCAATTGTAAAAAATGTGGCGCAAGTGAAGCACGTTTATTACAAATCGCAAACCACATTGCCATTCAATGCGCCCATTACACCAGAAGATGGCTATTTGATTGGAAATGAAACGGAATCGCTGGCTGCCAAAGAAAATGGGTTGACATTTATTATGGATTGGTTGAAAGGTCAAAAAACTGGTTTCTTTGTTGACCAACGGGAGAATCGCTCTTTATTGGAGCGTTATTCCAGAGGAAAATCGGTGCTCAATATGTTTTGCTATACGGGTGGTTTTTCGGTATATGCTTTGCGAGGTGGCGCCGAAGTGGTTCATTCCGTTGATAGCTCGGCCAAAGCTATTGCACTGACCGACTTGAATGTAGAAGCAAATTATCCTAATGACGCAAGACATAAATCATTCGATGAAGATGCATTCAAGTATTTAAATAACCTGAATACGCTGGAACAAAAATACGATCTGATTATTCTTGATCCACCTGCCTTTGCCAAACATCGGGAAGCTTTACGCAATGCATTAAAAGGGTACAAGCGACTAAATGCAAAAGCTTTTGAGCAAATAAAACCGGGCGGAATCGTATTTACTTTTTCGTGTTCGCAAGTAGTTAGCAAAGAGCAGTTTCGATTGGCAGTATTTAGCGCAGCCGCAGAAAGTAAACGTAATGTAAAAATTCTTCATCAGCTATCACAACCGGCCGATCATCCCATCAATATTTATCACCCCGAAGGTGAATACTTAAAAGGATTGGTACTTTGGGTGGAATAATTCTAAAAACAGTATAACAAAAGATTGCTTTAACAAAGTTTAATAACATTCAAATACACTCATACACATTGACTTAAAAATATAAGTCCGAAAAAAATTCACTAAAGCAACACTTAAAAGTTAAAACTTTATTGATTTACCCAATCTATAACTTGTTTATAAAAATACTATCACTATATTTGCAGTCTCAAAATTTTCAAAATAATCACCTAAAAATCAAAAAACGCCTATTGCAGATTCTTACTTTATACCTTTAAACCTTTAAAATTAAAAAGTAATGAGTATTCTAAATCAGTTGACCGATGATGAATTGGTAAAATTGTATGAAGCTGGCAATAACAAAGCGTTTGAAATTTTAATGTTACGGTACAAATCCAAGTCATATACCTATATATACTTGATAGTACGGAACAGAGAACTCGCCGAAGATATTTTCCAAGACACTTTCATTAAGGCAATTGCTACCATACAGCAGGGTCGTTATATCGAATCTGGTAAGTTTTTGGCGTGGATAAATCGTATTGCCCACAATTTAATTATTGACCATTTCAGACGTGAGAAAAACGAAAATACTTTCTCGGCAGATGCTGTAGATTACGACATTGTTAACAATGCCAAGCTCTCTGAAAAAAGTGTGGAAGACACAATATCCAACGAGCAGGTGCTGGCTGACGTGGTACATTTAATTGATTTTTTGCCTGCAACCCAGCAAAAAGTAATTCGTATGAGGTATTTCGAGGATTTGAGCTTCAAGGAAATTGCTGAAAAAACCGACGTGAGTATTAATACTGCTTTGGGACGTATGCGCTATGCCTTACTCAATATGCGTCGCATTGCCGAAGAAAACGATGTGTACCTCGAAATCAAATAAACACTTTTTGTTATAAATTAATGGGAACCTTAAACTAGTATATAACAAACAGATAATGCCTTTATTGACCTGTAGAAGTATAAATTATTTATTGAATAATAAAAAAAACAATTGAATTTATACTATTTTGCCTTCACTGCCGTTTTTATTTATATAAAACAAAAAAAAAAGCGACAAGTGCCTATGCAAAGAATTACTACTTCATTAAAAAAAACTGACTTGTTCAATGAAAAACAACTGCCGTTAAAGCATGAGAATATGCAACCTAAAGCAGATACATTACACATTATCCTTCAGTTTGCATCCACCTACAGAGTGCAACAAATAGGAGAAAATCAGTTCGTTGAATTGTGTTTAAATTAAAAAGAAAGACTTCCACCTAGTTGGAAGTCTTTCTTTTTTATTATATTTGCAAACCAAAAGAAATATGGCGCTGTGTTAATTTGAAGTCCCGATAGTTATCGGGATGAAAATTCTGTGCAGCAACAACTTAATGATTATTCAATAAGTCATAAATTGCCTAACATAACACTAGTATTTATTTATAACAATACTCATAAAAAACAGCCATGACCAAAAAAAAATACACAACACACTAGCAATTAATCATTTAACCATTAACCACTCTCACTATTCCCCTTTAGGGGTTTGAGCACTTATTATAGCAGTATGAAAAGAATTATATCCCCCTCTCTATTGTCGGCCAATTTTGGCAATTTACAAGCTGATTGTGAAATGATTAACGCCAGTGAGGCCGCATGGTTACACATTGATGTAATGGATGGCGTTTTTGTTCCGAATATTTCATTTGGATTTCCAATTCTTGAGGCTTTAACGAAGCATTGCCAAAAAATGTTGGACGTACATATCATGATTGTACATCCAGAAAAGTACGTAAAGCGCTTTGCCCAAGCTGGTGCTGGCATGCTTACTTTTCATTGCGAAGCGGCCGAAAACCCGCAGGAGGTGATAGATTTAATCCGCGCTGAAGGCATTCAGGTGGGTATTTCTATAAATCCGGACATACCTGTTAGCATGCTAGAACCTTATGTTGACAAAGTAGATATGGTACTACTGATGTCGGTATTTGCTGGCTACGGAGGTCAAAAATTCATTGAAGAAACGTATGAACGTGTAGCAGAACTGAAAGAAATTATGAAACGAAAAAATGCTAACTGCATGATAGAAATTGATGGCGGCGTAAATATGCAAAATGCAGCCAAACTTTTTGATGCTGGCGTAAACGTGTTGGTAGCTGGTAGCGCCGTTTTCAACTCGGCAAATCCTACGGAAACGATACACAACATGCTCAACGTATAACAAATGGATTTTCTGCAACGAACTCCATTCTTCAGATTATTATTGCCATTTATATTGGGAATAATTGCTTATCAACACGTTGAATTGTATCGTTGGAGTTTGATTTCCATCTTTGGAGTATCGCTATGTTTAATATTGCTTGCGTTTGCAATTCACATTCCCAAGCAACAATTCAAATTCCGTTGGCTTTTTGGCAGCGGAATTTTCCTTTTTATGCTTTCGCTTGCTTATTTTTTGAGTGGCGAACGTGAGAAAAAAGAAGCGTTTGATCATCTTGATAAAAACGGAATTTACAGTGTAGAATTAATTGCTGCTCCTATCGAAAAAGCAAAATCATACCTTTGCAAAGTGGAAGTACAGCAGTATTATGATTCTATTTCGTCCAACCCTACGCGTGGTACAGCCATATTGTATTTACAAAAAGATAGCGCTGCCTCCACATTGCTTTTTGGGGATAGATTGCTAGTTGAAACAGAATTTTCGCCTCCCGAAAAAGCCCAAAACCCTGATGGATTTGATTATGCGGCGTACCTGAAACGACAAGGTGTGGGTGCAACCAGTTACATTTCGGCAAATAGCTGGCGAATAATTGGAAAAAACCCAGCATTTTCGATACAACGGGAAGCTGATAAATCTAGGAATAACTTGCTAAGCGTGTATCGTAAATTCAAAATCGAGGGCGACGAATTTGCTGTTCTGGCAGCCCTTACACTCGGATTTACAGATGAATTGCAGCCCGATTTACTTGCAAGTTACAGTGCCACAGGAGCCATGCATATTTTGTCGGTGAGCGGAATGCACGTGGGAGTGGTGTATCTTGTAATGGCATTTTTGTTTGGTTTTCTTAATAAATCACAACAGCAAAAAGTTATCAAAACAGTTTTAATTACCTTACTACTGTGGCTATATGCTTTTCTCACAGGGCTTTCACCTTCTGTTTTGCGAGCCACCATCATGTTTACTTTTGTATCCGTGGCAACTTGTTTTGAGCGCAAATCGCAAATTTACAACACTCTTTTTATGTCGGCATTTTTTATGCTGATTTATAACCCCAATTTTCTTTACAATGTGGGGTTTCAGTTAAGCTACTCGGCAGTTTTAAGCATTATTTTCTTTCAGCCTATGGTGGTCAAATTGTTTAAACCAACCAACAAAATATCTCAGTTTTCGTGGGATATTTTTGCTGTTTCGATAGCTGCACAATTTGGCACTACCCCGTTTACACTTTATTATTTTCATCAATTTCCAAATTACTTCTTGCTTACTAATTTGGTCGCTATTCCGCTTTCCAGCTTAATTATCTATTTGGCAATCGTCTTATTGATAGCTTCTTATGTGCCCTATTTGTCATTGGCAGTTGCATTTTTATTAAAATGGATGCTTTGGTCGCTGAATTTTCTGATAGTAAGTATTCAACATCTACCGTATTCACTTTCTCATATCTCCTTGGATTTAAGGCAAATGACAATTGCTTTTGTTGCCATTTTCTTCTTTTCCACTTATCTTTACACAAAGAAATACTCCTCCTTATTTATAGGTTTAGCCTGTTTGTTATTTGTTTTTTCGATAAATCTACATACTAATTATCAAACGTTTATATCAAAAAGAATGATAGTATATTCGGGTCAGAAAAACACGCATGTCAACTTTATCAATCGTAATTCAAATTACATTTTCACTACAGATTCTGCTGAAACGGAGAAGATTGCCAAAACATTTTGGCAGAATCAGAAATTGAACACACCAAGCTATTTAGATAAAAATGAATGGTTTACAAATGGATATGCTTATTTTGAAGGATCAAGGATTCTGATTTTAAATGCTGAATTAATAAAATATCAAACTACATCAATACCGCTCGAACTCGATTATCTAATTATAGGACAGGGACTTAAACCTAAAATAGAATTATTATTGGAAAGTGTACATCCACGAAAAATCATTGTGGACAAAAGCATCTCTCATTGGTACACAGAAAAAATAAAAGAAGTGTGCAAAATGCGCAAAATAGGCTTTTATTCCGTTGCCGAAAAAGGTGCATATATATTGAATTTTTATGATTAAGTACATGAAATAGAAAAACCTCCAAGAATTGCTATTTTTTTGTTACTTTTGCACCCTAATTAATACAGAATAAATGATTTCGAAAATAATAGCTGAAGACCTCATCACCAAGGTGAGCAAGGCCATTAATAAGGTAGATAAAATTGCCATTGTGGTACATGTTGGACCCGACGGCGATGCTATGGGCTCTTCGTTGGCTTTGTGGCATTACTTAATGACCATTGAAAAAGAGCCAGTAGTAATTGTGCCCACCGCTTTTGCATCGTTTCTTAATTGGATGCCTGGAAGTGAGCAAGTACTAGTTTATGAGAGCAATAAAGAAAAAGCGGACGCTATATTTGCAAGTACGGAACTGATTTTTGCACTCGATTTTAATACCGCTAGCAGGATGGCCATGATGAAGGATGCCGTGATAAACTCACCAGCACCCAAAATAATGGTAGATCATCATTTGCATCCCGACGACTTTGCTAAAATAACCATTTCCTACCCCGAAATTTCTTCTACCAGCGAATTGATTTTCAGATTGATATGCCGAATGGGCGATTTCTCCAAAATTAATCTGGCTTGTGCCGATTGTATTTATACGGGCATGATGACCGACACGGGCGGATTTACATACAATTCGAACAAGCAGGAAATATACACCATCATTTCCGAATTGATAAAAATCGGAGTTGATAAAGATGACATTTACCGCAAGGTTTTCAATACTTATTCTGCTGATAGATTGCGATTAATGGGTTTTTGTTTGTACGAAAAAATGAAGGTATATCCACAATATCGTGCTGCTTTAATTACACTTTCAAGCAAGGAATTGCAGAAATTTAATTTCACAAATGGCGATGCAGAAGGGTTTGTGAACATTCCATTGTCTATTGCAGGTGTTGATTTTTCGGTGTTTATGCGTGAAGATACCGACAAAATTAAAATCTCGTTGCGATCACAAGGTACTTTTCCGGCAAACAAAGTGTCGACCGATTTGTTTAACGGAGGCGGACACCTCAATGCTGCCGGTGGCGAAAGCTATTTGTCATTGGCAGAAACAGTTAGCAAATTTGAGGAGGCATTGCCTAATTACAAAGATTTTTTGGAAGTGTAACCGCTTTATAATTCTCAATTATAATAACTTGTAAAATTTGATTGTATGCCAGAAGTTTGTCGATTTTATGGAATTATAATAGCGTTATATTATAACGAGCATAATCCACCACATTTTCATGCAAAATAGGGTGAATTTCGTGCTGAGATAGATATTCGAACTTAGCGAATCCTTAATGGCGAGCTACCTAAACGAGCAAAAACCTTAGTTTTAGAATGGGCAGGAATTAATTCAAGATTGGGAGCTAGCACGTCAACAAGCACGTTTAAAACCTATTGAACCATTAAAATAAGATATTATGGAAACAGTAATTGAAGTAAAACCATTAGAGAATTATAATATTTGGGTTCGCTTTTCTGATAATTACATTGCAACAGTTAATATCAAACCCTATATTAAGACTG
>JFJP01040871.1_pt1 | contig 13491 bp, 18 predicted proteins | sample 431651 | NCBI WGS metagenome assembly JFJP01 (sample SAMN02602958, study PRJNA72255) | Microbial mat metagenome, whole genome shotgun sequencing project. | biome: fresh water; feature: sink hole; material: water; isolation source: purple microbial (photo- and chemosynthetic) mats found in...
TGGCATTTCTGCCGCTGATAACAACGTCCCGAAGGCTGTTGTTGAAAAGTCGAGTCGCTTGAGAGAAGCCTTCGGGACGCTTCAAACCGAATTATCGAATGTCGAATCTCAAATCTCTGCGCCTCAATCTGAACTGGATCGTCTGACCCGCCAGTTCTGGGTGACGAAGGAGCAAGTCAAAGCCAACAAGTACGATCTCTCTGCCAGCCGCTACCGCCAGGTGGATGCGGACGCTGTTTATCACGAGAAGCCATCTGTGACGCTGGAACGGTTGGCGCGGTTGGAAAGTGTGATGTTGGATGAAATAAAAGAACTTGGGAAATTAGTGAATGGTGAATAGTGCAACGTCCCGAAGGTTTGACTTGCAGAACTTTGGCGGTTGCTCAAAACCTTCGGGACGGTTTTGGATGGTGACGCTGGAACGGTTGGCGCGGTTGGAAAGTGTAATGGCAAGTGAAATTGAAGAGTTGAAGAAGTTGGTAAAAGGATGAAGGCAGAAAGATGAAGGATGAATTGAACTACGAACTCCTTGCCGATGTCGCCCAAGTCATTATGGGACAAAGCCCGCCCTCTTCAACATACAATACAGTTGGAAAAGGTCTGCCGTTTTATCAAGGCAAAACTGATTTTGGCGATATGTATCCAACTCCGAGAGTTTATTGTACTGAACCAAGTCGAATCGCCGAGGCTGGTGATATTTTGATTTCTGTTCGGGCGCCCGTTGGCCCAACCAATGTGAGTCAAGAACGTTCTTGCATTGGTCGTGGCATATCTGCGATTCGTGTTGGTAAAAAACTTGACCGTGATTTCCTGCTTTACTTTTTGCGCTTTTATGAACCTGAATTAGCCAAGGCAGGCACAGGCTCAACATTTACTGCTATTGCGCGCGAAGATCTCGAAACAATAAAACTTCCCCTTCCCCCGTTGACCGAGCAAAAGCGGATTGCGTCCCTGCTGGCGCGCGCCGACCGCCTGCGTCAACTACGGCGGACTGCGCACGATCTTGGCGATGCCCTGCTCCAGTCCGTGTTTTTGGAGATGTTTGGGGAACCGTCGGTAAATGACAAAGGATGGGATGTTGTAAAACTTTCAGAAGCCTTTGCAATTAAGCCCCAAATCGGAACGCCCAATCCAGCACATAATGGTGGAAAATATCTTGTTGTACGTGTTGGTGAAATTGGCAGCAAAAAAGTTGATTTAGAAAGTAGTCAAAGAATAACTTTAGATGGAAAAGAATTAGAGCGATTCCGATTAAAGACTGGTGACTTTTTACTTGCACGCGCTATTGGCAGCGAAGACCATCTTGGGAAAGCCTCAATCTTACAAGACGTAAATGAAGTTGTTGTTTTTGATTCTCATGTAATGCGATTGCGGTTTAACCCAAAAATCATGTCACCAGTTTTCTTTTGGCATTGGCTAAAATCAGACGGTGGCAGAGCAAGGTTTATGCAAAGGGCAGGAAGAACGGCTGTTCAATTCAATGTGAATACAGAACAAATTGCTGATATTAATATTCCACTTCCACCGCTGAGCCTGCAAGAAGAGTTTGCGGGCATGGTGACGCGGGTCGAGTCACTGCGCGGGCGGATGGGTGAGTCCACGCGGCAGGTGGATGGGTTGTTTGAGAGTCTGCTGGCGGAAAGTTTTGGATGAATACCGTCCACGAATTTTTCACGAATGCACGAATGGAAGACTCGCGGTTCGAGTATTCGTGGTTTCATTCGCGGATGGTTGTCTTTGCGCGGGTCGAGTCGCTCCCACTCGTTTCGCTCGGGGACTTCGTGCGGGGGTGGATGGGTGCTTCGCAATCCACGCGGCAGGTGGAGGGGCTGTTCGAGAGTCTGCTGGCGGAGAGTTTTTCCTAAAACCTTGGGAGTAAAATTCAGCCATGCCTATCACCTACACCAATCGCAAAGGTTTTACCTATTTTCTCAACAAAGGCGTGACCAAAACAGGCAGGCCGCGCTATTACTTTGCGCGTGAACGAAAAGATGAACTTGTGGAAGAAATTCCTACTGGATATGAAATCGAAGAAAGCGTCAATGCGATTGTGTCGTTGGTCAAGGTGCGTCCGCAATTGATCCGTCCCGAAGAATCCGCCAGCGTGGATGCCGCGTTAAAGAAGCATCCCAAAGCACAGAATTATCGTGTGACAATCAAAACTGACCAGATCATGATCTATGAAGGCATTGGCGGCGGAATGGATAGCCTGCGAATCATTCTTGGTCAGGCTGGTCTAAATATAGAAACGGTGGAGGAACGCCTGCAAGAGGAACTGGATCGCTATACTCAGTTTACGCCCGTCATGCGGTTTATTTTGGACAACCAGGAGACTCGCGAATATCAGGCCGAGCGTTGGTGTTATAGCGGAAGCATTGACGATTGGATCTACGCAGGTCATTCTGGAAAAATCGACAAATTGGCAAAAAAGTTAATTCCAAAACTGGGCACGGATGAATTTTATGAACTTCATTAACCAATTTGCAGACGTGGCAGCGCGGGTGGTTGTCGGGTTTTGTCGAGACATCGAGTCGCTGCGGGGGCGGATGGGTGTGTCCACGCGGCAGGTGGAGAATCTTTTTGAGTCTTTGTTGAGTGAGAGTTTTAGTTCCTAAAAAAAAGCAGGCATAAAATGACACCAAAACGATGGATGTTCGATCCCAATTCAGGCGGCATAAAAATTCCGCCTGCTGTCCAGACGGATGTGGAAAAACGAATTCATGTGGTTGCAGAGAAGGAGTTCAAAGGCAAATATACACGCCTTGAAATTCGTTTCAAGAATCAATTCTGCTATATTGACGCATATACCGAACCCGTTCTCACCGATAGCTGGCCTCCCGCGGATTGGGGTGAAACTCGTGAAGTATATGCCGAGCGTCTGCGCAACACTCCCAATCATCTTTGTCGCCTGCGTTATTTCGGAAACGACGAATGGGGGTTTGCATTTTACACTTACAGCAATGAAAAATACGAATTATCCATGTATGATGATGGTCAATTCACAGGCAAGCCAGAAAGAGCTTTTCTGATTTCGGCAAACGTGTATTTGAATGAGTGAGAAAAGCCATGCCAAAAAAGCAAACCATTCCAACGGAAATTCAGGAAGAAGTTCAGAAACTGATTGATGAGTTCAACCGTGTAAACCTGAAAGAATCCACCTCTCTCTTGAGTACCATTTTTTCAAAAAAGATAAAGCGTGGTTATTCAGTCCGTTTCAAAGGTAAATTTCTATATCTGGATCGTACAGATCGGTATGAGCCTTTGCCCATTTGTCGTCTCACATGGAATGGCAAAATGGATGATTGGGATTTCGCCATCTTTAAATATTCAAATGAAAAATATGATGCCGAAGAATGGTTTTTCCCAGGAGCAGAAGAAGTGGACGGTACAGTCACTGGCGCGATGAAAGCGGGATTGATTGCCTATGAGATCAGATAATCTGCATGAAGAGTTTGCCCCCTTCGGGGATGATACGGGCATGGTGGCGCGGGTCGAGTCGCTCCCGCTCGCTTCGACACCTGCTCTTGCGTGCGATGCAAGTGTCGGGGACTTCGTGCGGGGGCAGATGGGTGTTTGAGAGTCTGATGACGGAGGCGTTCAAAGATCAGGGGTTAATCAACGCTTCGATTTCTTTTAGCACAGTTTGTAAATCAGGAGCATTTGCCGCAACAACTTCGTTTTCCCCAATGTGTTTGTGATGCGGCGCGGTGGGCAGGTTTGGAAAGTGTTTCGAGTCATCGTACCGAAAAATCAATATGCCGCCTGAGTCTATATATTGAAAAGCATACATGTAGCGATAAACGGGATGTCCGCTTTTTACTTGAACAAACTCGCGGAAGTGCAAGCATGAGCCGTCCTTAAAAACCAAATCCCCCTTGAGGAAGCCCGTCTCTCTATCACGGTAGTCATAGTCAACTTCAGGCGAGCGGAGAAGGGAAAGGTTTTGTAGTAACGCCTTGACGCTTTCAAAATACTCTTCGATCATTTGATTTTGGCTTCTTTGAAGGCGTTGAGTTTTTCTTCCAGCAAGCTTAAGGTTTTTACTTCGCCTTTCCATTCGATAAAATCGAGCGTTTCTTCCAAATCACCAGGCTTGAATCGACGCTCAAACTCGGCGGTGCTCATATTAAATTGCTTTTCGAAGGCTTCGAGTTTTGCGCGTGTCTTTTTGATACCATGTTCGACATCATACACTGCATTCTCAATAACCGAGCGAATCAGTGGTTTAAGCCGTTTGGCATTTGGTGTTTGAATCGTAATGTGTTGTAACATTTTGATCTCCTTGCCAGTAAAGGCATTGGCTGATGATATTATAGCAAACAATGATTGAAGAATTAACCGCGCCTGTCCCACCGCTGAGCCCGCAAGAAGAACTTGCGTGCGGTGCAAGTGTCGGGGACTTCGTGCGCGGCGGATGGGTGCTTCGCAATCCACGCGGCAGGCTTGCACTGAGCAAAGTCGAATTGTGGAGGGGTTGGTTGAGAGTCTACTGAGTGAGAGTTTTGGAGGAGGTGCTTGATGACTGGAAAGTATATGCCGCTTGAAACTTACTTGCGTGACCTTCCCGCCAGCAAAAGAGAAGTTGCGCTTGGTTTTGAAGAGATCGAAGGAATATTGAATAATAAACTGCCATCCTCCGCGTACGAAGACCAAAGATGGTGGGAGCATGAGACGGAAGGCAACCATCGAAATACCCGTTCGTGGTCCAATGCAGGTTGGAAGATCGAGAGTTTAGATGTCAACGAAAAGCGGGTGAAATTTGTCCGTGCTCGATAGTTATTTTGTCGCAGGTTGAGCCGCTCCCGCTTGCTTCGCCACCTGCACTTGTGTGGGGTGCAAGTGTCGGGGACTTCGTGCGGGGGCGGATGGGTGCTTCGCAATCCACACGGCGGGTGGAGGGGTTATTGGAGTCATTGCGGGCGGAGAGTTTTGAGTTTAAGGTTTAATCAACGCTTCGATTTCTTTCAACACAGATTCCAAATCCGGAGCGTTTGCCGCAACAACATCGTTTTCCCCAATGTGTTTGTGATGCGGCGCGGTGGGTATATCAGGAAAATGCGGCGCGTTGTCGTAGCGGAAAATCATTGTGCCGTCTTCCCGCTGGTAGTGATAAGTGTAGGTCTTTTTGAAGGGATTTTCCTGCTCGACAAAGAGTTCCCTGAAATGCAGAAGCGAATTGTCAATGAAATACACGTTGACGCGTAAAAACCAGACTTCGCCGCGATCTTCATGCTGTGTCTGAAAATCGTTGACAAATGGCGAGCCGCGCAGAGTTTTGTCAACCGATGCGAGATAATCGACAAACAGACTATTCAACACGGGCGTCCTGAATAAGATTGCGTTTGGATTCGAGGTGGCGCAGGGCTTCCACTTCCATCCACCAATCCAAAAAGTCCAACGTTTCTTCGATTTCGCGGGCGTTGAACTTGCGCTCAAATTCGTCGGTGGTCATGTTGAATCGCTTTTCAAAGGGAGCAAGAGCCTCACGGGTGCGCTGGATGGAATATTCCAATAATTTTGCTTCACGTCCAAGCGCGGTTTTGAGCATGGACTTGAATTGTTCGAGGTTGGATGTTTGAATGGTCACTTGTTGGCACATTTCGTTCTCCTTGCCAGTAAAGGCATTGACTGATGAATATTATAGCAAACAAATAATAGGAAAATTAACCGCGCCTGTCCCACCGCTGAGCTTGCAAGAAGAACTTGCCCCCTTCGGGGATGATACGGGCGTGGTGGCGCGGGTCGAGTCGCTCCCGCTCGCTGCGACACCTGCACTTGCGTGCGGTGCAAGTGTCGGGGACGGATGGGGGGAATCCGTACGGGATCATGGGTGTGCAAAAAATGCCAATGTAAAAGTTATGATAAACTTGCGCGCGATACACATTTCCCTTGTGGAGGAAAATTCATGTCAGACCGCCAGGTATATTCGATCGAAATTGCAGGCATTAAACGTGACCTGCCCCTGTTTGAAATTAAGCCGGGTCTTAAAATTGCAATATTGAATATTTTGGGCGACACCGAATTGGTGCAAGCCTGTGCCCGTGAACTCGCAAAAAAACTTACCGGCATCCAGTATGATATTCTCGTAACAGCAGAAGCCAAGTCCATTCCGCTGGCGCATGCGCTTGCAGTGGAAACAAAGAAGCCCTATGTTGTTCTGCGAAAAACGTACAAGCCTTATATGGGCGACGCGCTCAAGGCGGAGACGCTTTCAATTACCACGGGACAGCCGCAAGTCTTGATCCTCGACGAGAAAGACCGTGAGCTGATCCAGAGCAGGAAGGTTGTCATTCTGGATGACGTCATCAGCACAGGCTCCACCCTGCAAGGCATGAAAATGATCCTGGAAAAAGCCAGCGCGATCATTGTGGCTCAAGCCTCGATCCTGACCGAGGGCAACATAGATCATTGGGCAGACATTGTATCTCTTGGACATTTGCCACTGTTTACAGACTAAGGAAAATGTAAGACGCGTCCTGACAGGCTGGCGACTTGCGTTGCTGCCCAAACAGACATTGACGAGAGCCTGTTTTTCTGGAAGCCACTGGCAGTTTTGTATATAATGCAGAAAAGATCATAGTACCCGCGAGTCATTTGAGCGCCTAATGACAACCCTCGGGATGTTTTTTCCAAATTGCGCTTTCCATTTTCATAAATTTTGATCTTTGATGCAAGGCGGAAAGGTGAGGACATCATTTAGGATGCCCTGATCCTCCGATCAATGATCCAGTTGTTATTTGTAAACACTCCTGCATTTTGAACGGCGCATCCGCAACCTGTTTTTATATAATATGATCTGTTATTGGAGGATTGGATGTGACAAATTTTGACGAACGCGCAAAAGACTGGGATTCTGACCCCATGAAAGTGGATCGCGCCAAAACAGTGGGGGAAGCCATTCGCCGCGCCATTCCACTGGCAGAAAACATGTCCGCATTGGAGTACGGCTGCGGCACGGGCCTGTTGAGTTTCGCGCTTCAGGGTGATCTGGGACAGATCACCCTGGCGGACACATCCCAGGGAATGCTGGATGTGCTGACAGAAAAGATCGCTGCTGCGAGTGTGACAAACATGCGCCCGCTGAAACTTGACCTGTCTGCCGATGCCCTGCCCAATGAACATTTTGACCTGACCTATTCACTCATGACCCTGCATCACATTCCAGATACCAAAGACACCCTGAAAAAATTCCACGACCTGCTGGCGCCTGGCGGCTGGTTATGCATTGCCGACCTGGATAAAGAGGACGGAACATTTCACACTGACGGCACAACCGATGTCCATAAAGGCTTTGAGCGCGGCGAACTTCAACAATGGGTTGAGGATGTGGGTTTTACCGGTGTAAAATTTTCAACCGCATTTGAAATAAAAAAGAAAATAGACGGCATCGAAAAGATATTTCCCATTTTCCTGCTGGCGGCTCGAAAGGCATGATATGAAATCCAGCAAAATGACTGAAGCCAAAGACCCGGCGGGCATTCGGATCCCTGCGCCGATCCTGACAATGATCCACGTCACGATGGCAATTCTCCTGGGTTGGCTGGCTCCATTACCCATTCCCGCGCCCGCCTTCGTTAAATGGCTGGGGCTGGGTCTGGCTGCGCTGGGCTTTATTTTAGGCGTTCTGGCGTTGATCGAATTCCGCCGCGCCCGCACGACATCCGACCCCAAAAAGCCGGCTCAAAAAATTGTCACTGCGGGAGTTTATCGCTATACGCGCAATCCCATTTATCTTGGTTTTGTGCTGATCCTGATCGGGCTGCCGCTTAATATGGGAATTTACTGGGGTTTTATTCTGGTCTGGCCGCTGGTGATATTTACGAACAACATGGTGATCAAGCACGAAGAAGCCCAGCTCGAGAGAAAGTTCAAGGAGCAATTCACCAGTTACAAGTCCCGTGTACGGCGCTGGTTGTAGCCTTTTGCAACTTTTCCACCATTCACACATCTTAAAGTCTGCAATATGGATCCCATCCATTCCCTTTACAATAAACTGTTTATGAGCCGGAAGCGGCCCTTCCAGACTCAGGAACAGGAATCAAGGTCTTTACCCTTCATCCAGGAGAAAATATATGTCTGAAAATTTTGATGTCATCGTTATCGGCGCCGGTCCCGCAGGCTATGTGGCTGCGATCCGCGCGGCACAGTTGAACCAGAAAGTCGCGATCGTGGACAAGCAATGGCTTGGGGGTGTATGCCTGAACGTGGGCTGCATTCCATCCAAATCCCTGCTCAAAAATGCGGAAGTTGCCCACACACTGCGCGAGCGCGGCAAGGATTTCGGCTTTTCGTTTGATAACCTCAAACTGGACTACAGTGTGGCGGTCAAACGCTCGCGCCAGAATTCAGACCGACTCGTTAAAGGGGTCGGCTTTTTGATGAAGAAAAATAACATCACCGTTTATATGGGAACAGCACAGCTGACCAGGCCGACTGTTGTTACCGTTACGGATAAAGATGGCAAATCAACGGAATTAGCCGCCAAAAACATCATCGTTGCAACGGGCGCATCCGCGGCAGTTCCGCCCGTGTGGAAGGTGGATGGTGAAAAAATACTCACCTATTGGGAAGCCATTTTGCAGGACAAACTCCCGAAGAGCGCGATCATTATCGGGTCGGGCGCCATTGGCGTCGAGTTTGCCACCGTCTGGAGCTCCTATGGCGTGGATGTGACCATTGTGGAAATGCTGCCGCGCATCGTACCGCTTGAAGATGAGGAAGTATCAAAGGAACTTGAAAAGGAATTCAAGAAGCGCAAGATCAAGACCCTGGTCGGTCACAAGGTTGAATCGGTCGAAGCCACGGCAGCGGGCGTACATGTGAAGGTCTCGGCTGAAGGGAAGGAGACTGTCCTGGAGGCTGACCAGACCCTGGTCGCGATCGGGTTCCGCCCCAACGCAAAAGGGCTTGGACTCGAAGAGCTGGGAGTTAAGATCAGTGAGCGCGGCTTTATTGAAATTAACGAAAAGATGCAGACCAATGTCCCCGGCATCTGGGCGATCGGCGATGTGACGGGCAAACTCATGCTGGCGCATGTCGGCTCGGCGATGGGCATCATCTGCGCCGAACATATCGCGGGACACGAAACGGTCACAATAGATTACGAGATGGTGCCACGCGCCACTTACTGCCAGCCACAGATCGCGTCATTTGGTCTGACCGAAGCGCAGGCAAAGGAACGCGGACATGCCGTCAAGGTCGGCCGCTTCCCCTTCCAGGCGAACGGCAAGGCGCTCGGCATGGGCGATTACGGCGGATTTGTGAAGATCGTGGTGGATGAAAAATACGGCGAACTGCTCGGCGCATCCATGATCGGTCCGGAAGTGACCGAACTGCTCCCGGAGTTGACCCTGGCACGGATGATGGAACTCACCCCGCATGAGATCGCCCGCAACATCCACGCCCACCCGACGCTTTCAGAGGTGATCATGGAAGCGGCACACGCGGCGACAGGACAGGCAATCCATATCTAAAAAAAACAAAACTCCGGAGTCTTGAAGACCCCGGAGTTTTTTGATCATACTTTTTCCACCACCCAAAAATGAGAAAGGCCCAAACCTTTCAGCGGTGTATTTTCAAGGAACTGCAGGATCGCGCGCAGAAATTTTCCCAATGTGCCAAAACGCGCAATAACATTATCGTACGCTCCAAAGATGATGGTGCGCTCAATAAATTTCACATCCAGGCCATCAAACAGGCTCTGCAGATCGCCTGTTGAATAAACCCGCACATGGGGCGCAAGTTTATCGCGCAGGGTGCGCGGCAAATAATTGACAAACAACTTGTTGCCAAAGTAATATTTACCCTTCCAGAAAATTCCGTGCGTCTCAAATGGATAGCCGCGATTGGGGCAAAATATTACGGCACGCCCGCCAGGTTTCAAAACGCGAATTGCCTCACGGATGGCAGCGCGGTCATCCTGGACGTGTTCGAGCACCTCGTGGCTGAGGAGCAGATCGAAAGTCGCAGAGGGAAGCGGGATGAATTCGCCCGCGGCGTTGATGATCTCATCCGAATTGATCCCCGCCTCGACCGCCCGCTCCAGGTCATATTCCAACCCGATCACACGCCCACCCAAACCAGACAACTTCTGCACGTACATCCCCACCCCGCAGCCGTTCTCAAGCACCGATCGGCCAATGCGATCGCCTGCGGCATGTACGATCATATCCATTCGGCGCTGCTGCCCTGCGCGCCAAACATAAGAAGGTTCACCGCGCAATGCGGCTTTTTGCATATCTCTATCAGTCATGGGTTTCGATTATACCAACCCTATGGTAAAATCGCTTTCGCCTGGAGGGGTGGCCGAGCGGCTGAAGGCGCATGTCTTGAAAACATGTTTGGGTCACACCAACGCGGGTTCGAATCCCGCCCCCTCCGCCAGGCTCATCCGTGGTGACAGCTTTAGCAACTGTCCAGGGGCGACGAAAAGTCGCTACCACCCAGCAATGGGGAGGTGCCAGAGTGGCTGAATGGGCTCGCCTGCTAAGTGAGTGCTGGGTTAAACCAGTCGCGGGTTCGAATCCCGCCCTCCCCGCCGCCTGCTAAGTGAGTGCTGGGTTAAACCAGTCGCGGGTTCGAATCCCGCCCTCCCCGCTGTTACACGATTGAAGCCTCTGAATAAGAGGCAGGAACGTTAGCGTTGGTTCCAAGGCTAAAAGCGCGTTCCCGTGTACTATGGCTGTTCCGATTAGTCCTCGGAACAGCCATTTCTTTTTTAGATAAGATAGTTCAAACCAAGAATTAATCTCGCTTTGAATATTTCCTGCAAATGTTGTTGCGGCATTATACTCGGAATTATTTGAAGGCGTGAATTTTTCCCAGCGATCTTTCTCTAATTGAAATTGTTCCTGTAGAAGTTCGCCTACAAGATATAACTCTTTCGCTCGTTCGTATCTTTCACTGGAAGCTTCAAATTGTACGATTTTTTTCTGATCATCTTTATCATCCGCAATTTTATCAATAACAGATCGGATCCATGCAAGCACTTTTTCTTCAATGGGCTCGGCGGGGATGGAGTTTTGTTTGCAACAATTTAAATGGTCTGTTTTATTGCCATCAGTATAATATCTCATATACCCATTGGATTTTCCACGCATTGTACTTCCGCATCTACCGCAACGAAGAATACCTGTTAATGGATATATCCTTGACTGGCATTTTTGTTTGTTGTGAGGGTTTGAAGAAAGCAGTACCCTGACTTCTTGTGCACGTTCGAAAACCTCATCAGATATTAACGCCTGGTGATTTCCGTTGAATATTTCAATTGGTTCTTTTCGTTTGCGATGCGTCCCATCATCGGTGGAGCTGAAGTAAGCAATTTTTCCCGTATATGTAATACGTTTGATCATATCCCGAACAATGTCTCGTGTAAAAGGTCTTGGGCTGGTACGCCCTACATGTCCTTTTTGGCGAGCTTGCACAACTTGTCCGTCAGCCAGGGTGATATTTATTTTGTTCAGATGATCTGCAATTGACCTATGGGATTGATCACCTTTTATATACAGTTCAAATGCTTGTTTGACCAATGGGGACTCTATAGGGTGAGGAATCAATATCTTTCCATTTCCTAAATCTGCATTCCCGAAATTGGGGCAATAATCCTTTCCATTTGGATCTAAACATCGTGAGCATAAACCTTTGCAATATCCGAAAGGAATCTCTCCCAGGAAATTTCCCTGACGGGCGCGTTGGATTTGCCCTTTGCGCGTTTCGTGCCTGAGATTATCCAGGTAAATTTCAGCGAGAGTGCCCAGCACAGTCAGCATCAACTTGCCCCAGGGTGACGTGAAATCAAGTTGTTCCTGCACTGATGCAAATGACACGCCGTAAGAATTGAGCTCATCGAGAGTGTTGAGTAATCCGCCTAGATGTCTGTAGAAACGATCAACTTTATCTACAACGACGACATTGAAATTTCCATTCTTGGCATCTTGCATCAACCGTTCAAACGCCGGGCGATGACTTCCTTTCTTTGCGGATATCCCTGCATCAACATAGATATCCACCAAATCCCATCCGCGATCATGGATATATCGTGTGATGTTGGTGTCTTGGGCATCCAAGCTATATCCATTAACTTGATCGCGCATGGACACTCTGCGATACCCTGCCGCTTTTATACGAACATAATTTATTCGTTCTTCCATTTTGCCTCCAAAGAATGTTGTATACTGGGAAAAAATTTCCACAAGGATTTTTATCATGAAAGAAACTCCAATTGCAAAAGCAAAAAAAATTTCCAAAGATAAAAATTATGACGCAGAACCTATGCGCCAGCGGATACTCCAGTTACTTGAACAACACAATGAATCTTTTCGGGGTGCGGCTATGGACTCCGGATTAGATCATCAAGGCATTCGTCGTGTATTAAGCGGCCAAAAACCAAGCATTATCTCTTTAATTCTCCTCGCGGATCATTTTGGCATTAATCCGAATGAATTACTTTTACTTGCTGACTGGCCGCGGCTCAAAGCATTCGATATTGAAACGCGAAACGCCGAGAATTTGCCCGTTGAGGCCGTGGATGTTGCTATGGCACTTTCACGAATTACTGAGCCTAAAAAACGAAAAGACATGGCAAGGGCATTTTTGACACTACTGCAGAACTTAGCCTAATTTTTCTGGGTCTGATAAGGTCTGGATATTCATGCGCGTAAATTTTTAAATTTCTTTATGGTTAATCTGCACAAAGATTTAGCGATTGAAGTAATGATGGGAGTTTTAGTAATGCGCTAAATGGATCGTACGCGCTAGCATTTTTCAACTCTCCCGAGCTGTCAAAATAAATTCCCCGAAACACCACTTTTAGTAAGTTGTTTTGCTGGTATGGAAGGAGATCTTTCCACACGCTTTGAAAGTTTTTTAAATATGCTAGCAACTCTGCGCTTTGTTTTTCTGCTCGAGGAGTAAGGTTTGACATTTCATTGTGGATACGCAACAATTTCTCTTCTACTTCAACGCGATGAATTGATCCCAAGGAGAAAAGTATTTTTTGTTTTTGTGCTTCTTGAATTAAGTTATGTTTTTTTCTTTTAAATTCAGCGGGGCCATCATCCGATTGAAAATATGCGAGAATTAAATCCTTCCAATCCTCAGGGATTTCAAATTTCTTCACTAAACTTAAAGCTTGTTCTTCCAATAAATCTGCTGGTAATTCAAACTTTTTGTGCAAACTAAAAACACTTGGAGATTTCGTATCCAAAGAAGCAATAATATCTTTTGGCATAATTATGTTTGAAATTTTGGACGATTTCTTTCCATATGCGTTGGGGCATCTGTATACACGTTTTCCATAACTATTTGTTGTGCCTCGTAAGCTAACAGGCTTTCCTTCACGAGTGCTGCATTCCCAGCAAAACGCAACTCTGCTCAATAAAAACTCATTTTTTCTTTTATTGATAGATAAAGGTTTTTTTGTGTTTGCCGCACGAATTTGACAATTCTGCTCCCATACTTCAATTGGATACAATGGCTCGTGTAAGCCTTTAT
>JFJP01022331.1_pt1 | contig 13490 bp, 10 predicted proteins | sample 431651 | NCBI WGS metagenome assembly JFJP01 (sample SAMN02602958, study PRJNA72255) | Microbial mat metagenome, whole genome shotgun sequencing project. | biome: fresh water; feature: sink hole; material: water; isolation source: purple microbial (photo- and chemosynthetic) mats found in...
GAAGAGGCTAAGAAATTGAGAAGTGAGAAGTGAGAAATAAAGATTATACCAATTCGCTTTCAAATATGGGTATTTTCAGACCGTACAGCGCCCCCGGCTGAAAACAGATTCAAACCGCTGAAACCGCCTGAGAAGCGCCCCGGCTTGAAACAGATACGGAGAACACCGTTTTTGATAACGAATCGGTATTAGTTTGCACTGTCGGATGAGGGATGAATTGCTGCTAATCCCTACAACGGTAAATATTCCAAATATCTTTTTATTTTCGCCGCATAGATTTCGATTTTTGCGCTGTCTTCCGAACCCTTGATCCCGTGTGTGAGAAAAAAATCAACAGCATTTTTGTAATTGACTGCGGAGAGCGATTCAGCCCGCTCAACTTCACGGCGTTTCAACATGCGGTTTCCCAAAGACTGAATTTTCTTCATCCGGTCTTCTTTAATGCTGAAATCTTTCGGATAGCGCATGAAAAAATTCAGCACAATCCAGTAGGATTCAAAATAAGTTCTCAGAAAACTTGAAAAAAGCTTGAGTTTCCGGTATCCGGCTGAGGTGACATTGTAGCTGTCCGGCAGCGTGGGATGCGGCATCAGAATGGCGTCGTCAACAAAAACACCGATGTTTTTCTCAAGGAAATATTCAGGCGATTTGTCCACGTCATAAGCAAATTCATTCACAAAAAATTCCCGCAGAAAGGTGTAATTCTCATGAAGCGCGGCAATCGAAAACTGAAACGCATCTTTTTCAAGAATGGCGAGGGCAGTGAAAGCCGCGGGGATAAAAAAGCTGATGCCGTTGTTTTTGTAATACTCCAAAAGAGGCCGCCGGCTTTCATTTGTCGCAAACTGTTCCGAAAAACTCTGGTTTCCCTTGTCGCCCGGCATCCGCTCAATGAATTTCCGCTGCACATAGCTGTCAAAAACATACTTGATGGCATGAGTATAATCCATGAGCAAAGTATCTGCCAGCGTAACACCTTGTGAAAACAGATAATTCATATAAATCTCGATGATAGATATCAGGTCGCCGTAAGAAAAACGGGATTTTGAGCAGTTCAGAATCGCGCCTGCCACAATCGCATGAGGCGTAATGACCGTTACCCTGTCAATCGCATTGACGAGACGGTATCCCAAATCCCGGCAAAGGGCATTCTGCTCCTTGCTCGTCATTTCTTTCATGGAGGATACGCCGTTTTGAGACAGAAGCGCGTTCAGGGAAATCGGCTCATGAAACTGAATATAAATTCTGCCGTATCTTTTTTTCAGCAATTTCCGGGCGTTGATAATCTGCCAAAAGTTTTCGGGCTTTTTTTCTCCGCCCTCTAATTCGCGCATATAGGAACTTTCTTCGGGAACCCTGTCATATCCTATAAACACAGGCACAAAAATCATGTCTTCCGATGCGCCGTCCCGAAAGGTATTGAGAAGAATCGAAAGCAGTCCCAGCTTGGGCTGAAGCAGCTTGCCGGTCCGGCTTCTGCCGCCTTCGATAAAAAATTCGATGTTGAAGCCTTCCTGAATCAGTTTGTAAACATATTCTGAAAAAACTTTGGAATACAGCACTGCTCCTCTGAAACTCCGCCGGATAAAAAAAGCCCCGCCGCTTCTGAAAAAAGGTCCCATGGGCCAGAAAGAAAGATTTTTCCCTGCCGCAACATGGGGACAGGGCATATTGTTCTGATACAGGGTATAAGACAAAACCAAATAGTCAACATGACTCTTATGGCAGGGAATGAAAATCAGCGGTCCCCGCTGCGCCATATTTTTTGCCTTGTTCAGCACTTCCGTGTTGACCGTCGCGCCTTCAAACATCACGCGCATCAGCCATTTTATGCCTGTGGCAAAAAGGCTGATCATCGTGGGACTGTATTTTGCCGCAATTTCATCAATATAGCCGTCCGCTTCCTTATGCACTTTCCACAGCGGAATTTTCCGGCTTTCGGAATGATGATTCATAAAATCCCGAAGCCGCTCATTTGTCAGGATATTTTCTTTCAGCTCTTCTTTTGATTTGAGGATGGGACCCGTAATGCTCTGCCGGTGCCGGTTCATTCGGGTCAGAAGCCGGCGCCGCAGCAGCAATGCCTGTTCTTCACCGCTCAGTTCCTCACCTTCTCCGGTTTGAAGAAAATGCGAAAGATTCAGCGGTTCGGATATTTCCACAAAAACTTTTCCAGGATTGTTCAGAAGTGTTACAATCCGTCTCAGGGTTCCGGGTTTTTCCTTGGTCCCGAAAAGCATGTCAATGAGTGTGGGAACAGAGCGGGCGGGTCTGGTGCTGAAAAACATCAACTGCGGGATGATGTAAATCGGGCGGTCAATATTTTTCTGCATTTCAATCAGATAGCGCAGGGGATCCGTATCTGCCTTGACAAATCTGCGGTAAAAGCCTTTGTTTTCCACCAAGGAAAGCAGCGCAGCCCGTCCGGCAATGAGTTCCTGACGGATATATCCGCTTTTGTAGGGGTCCGGCAGGGCAAAATTTTGGCACAGCGAATCCAAATTTGCAAAGATCATCCTGAAAATACGCGCCGCCGGCTGCAACAGCGTCACTTCATAATCAAAGCCGATTTCAGGCGGGGGCATACCGTTCTGTTTGTAGCGGCTGTGATAAAAAAGGTACTCAAAATAGCTTTTGTATTTGACGGCATAGACGATGATCGCGTCTTTCGGGATGTTTTGAAGCACGGCAGTCTGTTCTTTTCGGATTTCGATGCCGGAAAAGAAGAGTTTGAAAATAAAAGAAGATAAAAATCCTCCCTCTTTGGGAAGATAGCAACTGTAATGATTGTGGGTTCCCTGAAGGATCGTATCTGTCCATTGTTTTGTTTTTTCTCTGAATTTCGTCACTTTTGCTTTTATGAATTTCAGCATGATGCCATGTCCGTTTTGTATGTCAGTTGGCAGCGCGGGTATGAAATACCCGCTCTAAAGCGCAGTTGCGCTTTGCGTGAAACAAAAATATGGTGCTTTGTAACATAAATCATTCATTCAGGCAAAAGGATTATTTGAAAACGGGAAATGAAAAAAAGGGCAGGGCCGGGTCAGTCCCCCGCCACTGTCTGAACAGGATTATACAGGATTATACAGGATTGACAGGATTTTATACCGATTCGCTGTCGGAAAATAAAAGCCGCATTCCGTATTTCCGGGCGGAACACGGTACAGAGCCGGAGACCCTGAGGGTTTTCAAAACCCTCAGGGTCTTCGGAATGACATTCTGTAACGCTGCCGGAATACGGGAATGTTCGCATTCTTTGCACTCCGAATTTCTCTGTCTGCTTATGATTAAACGCTTGTCTTTAAAATTTCCCGGTGTTATGATTCCAATATTTGATATGAGTTACGCAGTTGAGACCTCACCCCAACCTCACCCCCCGGCCCCCTCTCCGAAGGAGAGGGGGAGACGTCTCCCCTCCCCTTCGGGGCGGGGTTTCTGAGACAGCGAAAAAATTCAACTGCGTAACTCATAATCTGATATGAATTCGTTTTCAAAATTGCAGGTCGCTGACGCTCCCTGCTCGGAGCGGGAAGCGTCAGCGACCGACATTTCATAAATATGTGAAAGCGAATTGGTATGAGAAAGGAGGCGTATAATGAAAGAAAGCCGAATGGACCGCATTGAAAAGGGAATGGAAGAGTTCTTCCGGGGAATGGCGGAACTCAGAGAATCTCAGAAAAGGACCGATGAACATATCCTTGAACTGAAGGAATCCCAGAAAAAAACCGATGAATCTTTTCGCAGAGTTCATGAAGAAATTCTTGAACTGAAGGAATCTCAGAAAAGGACCGATGAGCAGCTTAACAGAACCGATGAGCAGCTTAACAGAACCGATGAGCAGCTTAAACGGACTGTGAAAAAACTGGACAATATCGGGGTGAAACTCGGAGAAATGGGAATCGTTCAGGGCAGGGTTGCCGAAGACCTGTTTTACCGCAATGTGAGGCATGTTTTCGGCGGGAAGGATATTGTTTTTTCAGATGTGCGGCGGAACCTGAAGAAAAGAGGGATTGCTGAATATGATATCGTGGCAACGGACAAAGATACCGTTCTTGTGGTGGAGATAAAGAACAAACTGGAACGGTATATGATTGACAGTTTTCTGAGCGAAAAGCTTCCGAAATTCAGGCAGGTCTTTCCTCAGTACAAAGATTTCCGCATTCTCGGCGGGGTGGGTGCGCTGGTCATGGACGACGGAATCGGACGCTATGCCGAAAAAAAAGGGCTTTATGTGATGACTCAGAACGGCGAGGGCGGCGCCGTGCTTGTCAACAAGAAAAATTTCACTGCAAAGGAGTTCTGAAAAATCCGGAACGCAAGAATTTTATTTTTACATTATTTACGGTCTGTTATGCAAAAATGCGATTTTTGCGCTCCGGAACGGGGACGCGGAGTATTGAACGGGCTCCGAGATTTTACAATACGAGACCGTTTCAGGCAGCCGATTCTTTTTTCGGCTCTATGATGAGTCCCTCAGAGCGTTCATAACAGATCAATCCGCACTGAAGGCATCTTGACGCTTCAGCCTGAGCCGTTTTTTCCGTAAAGCCTTTTTCCAATTCTCCTCCTGCCGCAACTTCTTTGGAAGAAGCAAGGGGCATAATCTGGCGGGGTTTCAGTTGCACCAGTTCCACACCGTCAACATTCTGCAATATGGAGCGCGGTGTGATCACATTTTCAGGAAGTTCGAGACCCATGCCGTACATGACATGATGCACCGACGCGGCGGCTCTGCGGCCGGCAGCGATGGCTCTGATGGCAGCGCTGTAATCGCTCAGAACGTCTCCCTCGGAAAACATCCCCTTTTCTCCGAAAGCAATGGGATTTTTATAAGGCTCAAACGCCTCCCAGCGAATCGGGCCCGCAGGTGTTTTTTCAGATACTTCCGCGCCTTCCTCAGCCTCTTCCGCTTTGACAAAAATAAGTTCGGGAAAACGTCCCGATGCGGTAAACAGATTCCGAACCGGCACCACTGTTTTGGACTGAGAGTCAATTTCCGTGTATTCCAGTTCGGTAAGTCGGTTCTGCTCGCCGAAAAGCCGGGTGATGCCCGCGCTGAAAATCACCCGCACATTATCCTGTTCAACTGCCGCTATTTCCGCATCTTCAAGAGAACTTTCCGCCCGTTTTTCCCGGAACAGCACCGTGATATTTGTTGCTCCGAGTTTTTTGCATATCTTTGCGGCTTCAAACGCAAGCTTTCCGCCGCCGGCAATCACAACATCAGATTTGACGGAAATGCGGTTTTTGCCGTCAGCATCGGATTTCAGCAGGTCCAGCAGCAGAAAGGTTCCCGGAATCGGTTCTTCAACAATATTGCTCCCCCGGGTCAGACGGCTGTCCCAGCCTCCGGAGGCAAGAAAAACAGCGTCAAATCCCTGTTCAAGAAGCGCGTCTGCCGTGAAATCTTTTCCCATAGCCTTTTCGGTCTGAGCCGTTACGCCCATTGCCAGCACACCATCAATATCCCAGTCCAGAATCTCGTCTGAAAGCCGATATTCGGCAATAGCGCTTCTCAGCAGACCGCCCAGTTTCGGTCTGGCTTCAAATACGGTAACATCATGTCCCAGACGTGCGGAGAAAAAAGCTGCGGACAAGCCTTCCACGCCGCCGCCGATGACAGCAACTTTCTTGCCTGTACTCGGTGCTTTATAAGGAAGCACTCTTTCTTTGCTTTCTTTCTCAAAATCAGCGACAAATCGCTTGAGAAAGTTGATGGCAACAGGTTCGTCAACATACTGGCGCCGGCACTCGTTTTCACAGGGACGGGGACAGATTCTGCCGATAACCGTGGGAAAAGGATTCCGCTCTTTGATGACCTGCACTGCCCGGTAATAATCGCCGAGCATAATCTGCCGGATATATTCCCGAATATTGATGCCGGCAGGACAGGCTCTCTGACAGGGCGTGGTGCATTCTTCAGTGGTGTATTCCTTCAGAATGCGCCGGGTAACAGAGGAAAGCGTGATGATATGTTTCGGACAGACGCGCTCGCAGGTGCCGCAGCCGGTACAGCGTTTTTCATCCACCACCGGCAAGCCTTCGGGTCCCATGGTGATCGCGCCGAAAGGACAGGCTTTGGCGCAACTGCCGAGTCCCAGACATCCCACGGAGCAGATTTTCATGCCCCCGCTCAGAAGACTGGCAGCCTTGCATTCGCTGAGTCCGTCATATATGTATTTCACATCTGCGTCTTTAACGCCGAAATAACAGCCCGGTCTTGCGATGTCCGGTTCTCTTGCCTCGACTGAAACGCCCATAATAATACCGATTGCCAGCGCCGTATCTTCTCCTGCGGCCACGCAGGAACTCGGAGAGGATTTGCCGGCAACAATGGCAGCCGCGTTGGCGGAACACCCCGGAAAACCGCATCCGCCGCAGTTTGCGCCCGGAAGTGCGGCTTCCACCGCCTCTATCTGGGGATCCACATACACGTAAAAAACTTTCGAGGCTGCAGCCAGCCCCACGCCGACAAGAACGCCGAGTCCTCCCATCATACAAATTGCATCAAACATAAATCGCCACTCCTGTTAATTTTTTTTAGGTATCAGTTATCAGGTTTTCGGAAAAGGATAGCGGTATCGTTTTTTCAAAACCTGAAACCTGAAACCCGTTTTTAATAAAAAAAATTACCATGAACCTTCAAGACCTCTCAATCCTTCCATATAAAGCAGTCCGCTTGCCACGAACATCGGGTAGCTGGTCAGCAGAATGGGCATATCAAAGGATCGCGCCAGATCAACAATATTTTGTTTGGGTCTTTTTCCCCTCACAAATACAATCGCGCTGACGCCTATAATTTTGGCAGTGCGAATGAACTCTGTGTTGTGAAGTCCTGTAAGAAATACAGAGCCTTTTGCCACAGCGGACAGCATATCTTCTGTAAGATCGGCGCTTCCTCCGCCCGCAACTGTTTCATTCAAAAGTTCTTCCCCTGACAGAACTTCCGCTTTCAAAATATTTTTCACTTCATACAGTTTCATAAAGACATCGCCAAATTTTTTTTTGGGATACTCCGCTGATCAGATATTTCAGTTACATATTCTATAACAAAAAAAAAGTCAATGACATCCTTGAAGCTCCTCGAATAATTTCAATATCCGTAACAGACGGTATTCGCAGTATCTTGTTCTCAAATAAGAAAAGGCGCGGGCTTGCTTTATATTTTATTATCTGATAAATAACAGAATAAGAATTGTGAATGCAACTGAAAAAAGATTGAATGAAAATTTAAGCTGTGGTAAACCGTCTTAAATCAGGTTTATGTCAGAGTATTATAAAAAATGTTAAGAAGAAGCAGGAGCATAAGTCTTTCCTTTGCGTAATTTCTGCCGGATTGCAAAAAAAATGAACCGAGAAATTTACAGCATTTCCGAACTTACCGCGGATATTAAAAATTTACTGGAAGAAAATTTTCCCTTTGTGTGGGTTTCCGGCGAGATTTCCAATTTTCATACGCCGATTTCCGGGCATTTTTATTTTACCCTCAAAGACGAAAAGACCCAGATCAGAGCGGTCATGTTTCGCGGACAGAATCGGAGTTTGAAATTCAAGCCTCAAGACGGAATGGAAATCACGGGTCTGGGGAGAATCACGGTTTATGAGCCGAGAGGAAATTATCAGATTATATTTGAATATTTGGAACCCAAAGGACCGGTTTTGAACAACTGAAAGCCCGTCTTTCCCAAGAAGGGCTTTTTGATCCGCAGCACAAGAAACCGCTGCCTTTTATGCCGAAAAAAATCAGCGTGATCACTTCGCCCACCGGCGCGGTGATCCGTGATATTCTGACCGTGATTGACCGGCGTTTTCCCGATATTCACATTGAAATCATACCCGTGAAAGTGCAGGGCGATACTGCGGCAAAAGAAATTGTTTCCGCGATTGAACTGCTCAACCGCCGGAAAGATGCGGATGTGGCGATTCTTGCCAGAGGGGGCGGCTCACTGGAAGACCTTCAGGCGTTCAATTCGGAGAAAGTGGCAAGGGCGATTTTTGCTTCGGAAATTCCGATGATTTCGGCTGTGGGACATGAAACCGATTTTACAATCGCAGATTTTACAGCAGATTTGCGCGCGCCCACGCCCTCGGCAGCAGCGGAAATGGCTGTTCCTTTAAAACATGAGCTGGCGGGGAAATGTACGCGGCTTTCAACTGCTTTGAAAAACTGCTTTTACCGATATATGGAACATCGCCGGAAACGCCTGAAAGAAATTTCCGGAAAACTGCTTCATCCGATGAAAAGAATACAGCAGTTAGGGCTGAAAAATGACGAACTTTCCCAAAGGCTGATCCGTGTATTTGTCGGCAGTATCCGCCGAAAGCGCGAAGACCTTTCATGGCGGGTCGGCAGATTGCAGTCTTTAAGTCCACTCGCGATTCTGGCACGGGGTTACAGCATCACCCGCACCGTACCGGAACACATTGCGGTCAGCGATGCGGATGCGGTCAGCCTCGGACAGCAGCTTGAAATCACGCTCGCAAAAGGTTCTTTGCTTTGCCGTGCAGAAGGAAAAAAAAATGGCGACCGCTAAAAAACAGAGTTTTGAAAAGGCAATGGAACAGCTTGAAGAAATCATTCAGGAACTTGAAAGCGGAGATTTGCCTTTGGAACAGGCAATCAAAAAATTTGAAGCTGGCATTCTGCTTTCAAAATTCTGCTCTGAAAAGCTGGATGAAACAGAAAAAAGAATCACGATCCTGTTGCAGGATGAGGGCGGAAACATTACAGAAAAACCTTTCCAGTCGGAAAGCCCGGAAAGAGATGATGATGAGCATGTTTGACTTCAATTCATATCTTGTCGCCAGAAACAGAGAAATCAACGAGCGGATAGATGTTTTGCTGAAACCGGATTCCAGCCGGATTGTCAGCGCGATGAGATATTCGCTGACAGCAGGCGGAAAGCGGGCAAGACCTGTGCTGTGCATCGGCGCGGCTGAGTCTGTAGGTGCGGAAGCAAAAGATGTTCTCACCGTTGCCTGCGCGATTGAGATGATTCACACCTATTCGCTGATTCACGACGATCTGCCCGCAATGGATGACGATGACTTGCGGAGAGGAAAGCCCACCTGTCATGTTGCCTACGATGAAGCCAGCGCAATCCTTGCAGGCGATGCGCTCCTGACGCTGGCTTTTCAGGTACTTTCATCTGCCGCTTCCGAATATCCCCCTTCCCGTCTGTTAGAAGTGATATATCTGCTTTCTCATGCTGCGGGTTATAAGGGAATGGTGGAAGGACAGATGCGGGATATTGCGTCGGAGGGCATTTCGCTCGATATTGACGCTATTGAACAGATACACGCATTGAAAACCGGCGCGCTGATTCAAGCCTCTGTATTGTCCGGCGCGATATTGGGCGGCGGAAATGCGGAGCAGATTGAACAGCTTAAAATTTACGGAAAAAATATCGGACTGGCTTTTCAGGTGACAGATGACATTCTGAATGTGGAAGGGGACCCCGCGCTTTTGGGAAAAGCCGTGGGAAGTGATGAAAATCGGAAAAAAAGCACTTATCCCTCTATTATGGGAATGGAGGCGTCCAAACAATTTGCCCGAAAATTAATTGACAATGCCCTGGAGTCGCTGAGTATATTTGACAACAAAGCCGAGCCGCTCCGGGCAGTTGCAAGATATATCATTTACAGAAAACGATAAAAAATTGAGAATTGAGAATTGAGAAATAAGAAGTGTTCAATTCTCAATTCTCAATATAAGGAGTCATAATCCTATTGAGCTTTTTAGAAAAAATCAATTCTCCCGCAGACTTGAAATGTCTTTCCAGAGCCGACCTCCCGATTCTTGCCGAAGAAATACGGAAAACCATCGTTGAGGTGGTATCCAAAAACGGCGGACATCTCGCGTCAAGCCTGGGCGCGGTTGAACTGGCAATCGCCCTTCACTATGTTTTCAACACGCCCGAAGACAAAATCATCTGGGACGTGGGACATCAGGCTTACGCCCACAAACTGCTGACGGGCCGCAGAGACCAATTTCCCACATTGCGCCAGCACGGAGGACTGTGCGGCTTTACACGCAGCAGCGAGAGCCTCTACGACACGTTTTCAGCCGGACACAGCAGCACCTCCATATCCGCAGGCGTGGGCATTGCCTGCGCCAAATGTCTCAAAAAAGAGCCTTCCAAAGTCATTGCCGTAATCGGCGACGGTTCTATGACCGCGGGTTTGGCTTATGAGGGGCTGAATCAGGCAGGAGACCTCCGCAAAAATCTGATTGTCATACTAAACGACAACGACATGTCCATCGCCCGCAACGTGGGCGCGCTGTCCGGGTTTTTAAGCCGCACATTTTCCGCAAAAAAAATGCAGAATCTGAGAAAGCGTGTCGGAGAGTTTCTGAAATCCATGCCCGGTATCGGCGAGGAGATTTATCAGCTTGTCAAACGCTCGGAAGAATCTTTTATGACGTTTATCACTCCGGGAGTTCTGTTTGAAGCCTTTAATTTTGAATATTTCGGTCCCATAGACGGACACCGCCTGAATCATCTTATCAATATTCTTGACAATATCAAAGAACTCAGAGAGCCTGTTTTACTTCATGTCACCACCAAAAAAGGCAAAGGCTATGAACCTGCGGAAAAGAATCCGGTGTATTTTCACGGTGTGGGGTCTTTTGATGTCAAAACAGGCGAATGTGCAAATAAAAACGATGCCGCGCCGACTTATACCAAAGTTTTCGGTCAGGCAATGATACAGTTGGCGCAGGCAGATGAAAAGATTGTCGCGGTGACCGCTGCCATGCCCGAAGGCACGGGGCTGGCAAATTTCGCCGAGACATTTCCGGATCGCTTTTTTGATGTGGGAATCGCGGAACAGCACGGCGTCACCTTTGCCGCAGGCTTGGCAACTGAGGGATTCAAGCCGGTGGTGGCGATTTACTCCACATTTTTGCAGCGCGCTTATGACCAGATACTGCATGATGTCTGCATTGAATCGCTGCCGGTGGTCTTTGCCGTTGACAGGGGCGGCATTGTCGGCGATGACGGCGCGACGCATCACGGACTCTTTGATTTGTCTTATCTCCGAAGCCTGCCCAACATGGTAGTCATGGCGCCAAAAGATGAAAACGAACTGTGCCGAATGCTGGCGACTGCGGTTTCCCACAAGGGACCCATCGCACTGCGCTATCCGAGGGGCGCGGGCATCGGCGTGAAAATAGAAGAAAATATGATTCCGCTGCCCATCGGAAAGGGAGAGGTTTTAAAAGAAGGCTCAGATGTGCTGATTCTGGCTGTGGGCAGTTCGGTCGCCGAATCGCTTATCGCTCATTCGGAATTGTCGGAGCAGGGAATATCTGCTACGGTGGCGAACTGCCGCTTTATAAAGCCGCTTGACGCGGAACTGATTTGCTCTCTTGCCCGAAAGATTCCGCGTATTATCACGGTGGAAGAAAATGTGCGTCAGGGCGGATTCGGCAGCGCGGTGCTGGAATGTCTGGCAGACGGCGGCGTGAGCAATTTTCGGTTGAAACGCATCGGAATCCCTGATGTTTTTGTCGAACACGGTCCCCAGAAATTGCTCCGGTCTTTGTACGGGATTGACGCGCCCGCGATTGTCAAAGCGGCAAAAGAACTGATTTGATTGTAGGGGCAACCCCCCGTGGTTGCCCTTGTCTGATCGCCCGATTAAGATTGAAGGGCAAGCACGGGGGGCTTACCCCTACATAACGATGTGATATAAGATGTCTTTCCATAAAATGAAATTTTTCTGGGTTGCGGGCATATTGTTCGGAATGCTCTTTATGTCTCTGCTGGCGCTTAGGACAGACCTTTTTCATAAGCTGTTTCCGAATCCGAAAAATACGCTGCTCTTAGCTTCAAATGCTCCGTCTGAAAGAGACACATGGATGAATATTTTCCAGAACAAGCGCAAAATCGGATTTTCGCATACGGTTTTTTCCAGAAAAGACGGGAAATATCATCTGCAAGAGACTGTTTTCATGCGTATTAATACGCTCGGCATGGTTCAGGATATTCATCTTGATACAAAAGCCGTGCTGAACCCTGATTTCACGCTTTCCGAAATAGCTTTTGAGGTCCGTTCCGGTCTCTTTGATTTCGGCATGACAGGCGCGGTTTCCGGCGATCTGCTTTCGCTTAAAACAAAAAATGCCGAAGGCGAGCGCACTATTGATATTAAAATAGAGAAAAAACCATATCTTGTCTCAGGAATTTTAGACGCGGTAAAATCTGCGGGATTGAAAACCGGTGAGACATTTTTCTTTGATATTTTCGATCCCGCGACCATGGGGCAGGAAACCGTCAGCGTCACGGTCATCGGCAAAGAAGACATTCTGATAATGGGAGAAAAGAAAAATGCGAATATTGTGACGCTCAATTTCAAAGGCGCATCTCAAATGGCATGGATTGATGAAAACGGCGAAGTGCTGAAAGAAGAAGGACTACTCGGCATCAAAATGGAGAAAACGAGCCGACAGGATGCGCTCTTCGGTGTTCCGGCAGAAGCGAGTCAGGACCTGACAGAAGTTGCCTCGGTTGAGTCAAATGTCGTTATTGAAAATCCGCAACAGCTTGAAATGCTGGAAGTAGCTGTCAGCGGCATAGAATATGACGGACTCCGAATTGCCGGGGGTCGGCAGCATTTCAAAGATCAGGTTCTTGTCATAGAAAAAGAATCGCTTGCAGATATTCCGCCTGTTTTTGATATAACTGCTTTACCGGAAAGCGATAAGTCATTTTTAAAGCCCACGCCCTTTATTCAGTCGGATCATGAGAAAATCAGAAATCTGGCAAAAGAGATTGTCTCACCTGATGACAGTCCTTTGGAAAAAGTAAAGAAGCTGATGGGCTGGATTCATGAGCATATTGAGAAAAAGCCTGTGCTTTCGGTGCCTGATGCGATTTCGACACTTGAAAACCGTATGGGAGACTGCAATGAGCATTCCGTGCTTTTTGCGGCTTTGTCTCGTGCCGCGGGAATCCCTGCCAAAGTTGAGGCAGGTCTTGTTTATCTCAACGGGCGGTTTTACTACCATGCGTGGAATCTGGTCTATGTCGGCAAATGGATCACGGCGGATTCGCTGTTCGGACAGTTTCCCGCGGACGTGACCCATATCCGTTTTTCCAGCGGCGATCAGCAGCAACAGCTTGATCTGATGGGCATTATCGGGAAGGTGAGGTTGAGGATTGAGAAGTGAACACTTCTTATACCAATTCGCTTTCAAAAACTGTGTTCTCCGTGTCTGTTTTCAGCCCGGGCGCTTTTCAGGTGCCCGGCTAAAATCAGACGCGATTTTCACAGCGTCAAAAATACATCTGCTGATGAGTTTCAATCCTTGTTTTAATGGAAGTCGCGCTTAGACCATGCTTATTACTTTGTAATGGAAGTCGCGCTTAGACCCCCGCAATTTTCGGCAAAACCCTTTTCTTTCAATCACTTGACTCAAATCGAGATTGCCCTTTTTTCCCCTTTTTTTCACCCTGCTGTACGTGTAAATCCGCATTTTTCACAAG
>JFJP01006997.1_pt1 | contig 13488 bp, 9 predicted proteins | sample 431651 | NCBI WGS metagenome assembly JFJP01 (sample SAMN02602958, study PRJNA72255) | Microbial mat metagenome, whole genome shotgun sequencing project. | biome: fresh water; feature: sink hole; material: water; isolation source: purple microbial (photo- and chemosynthetic) mats found in...
GGCACGGTGGTGACTGGGTGAGGACTTTTGTGGAATCGCCTTGCAGGCGCGATTGTATGAAATCGCAGTGGCAAACCGCTCCTACTCAAACTATTCCCATTCAAATAGGCATGGGGCTTTTTGACACTGAGCAAAATTTTTGGTTATGGTACCGTCGTCAGTATTTGCTGCTGTTGTTGATACCCAAAATTTCGACTTATGATTCAGGCAGTTGACCCATGTTTCGTGTCTGCGCCAACAGGGCGATTTTGGCGGATAATTCGACGGAACAGCTCCATTTGTAGGCCAAATTCAGGGTTTCGGCTTGGACGTACAGGCCGTGACCGCGCACCACCACCAGCGAGAGACTAGTCAGGGCGTCTGCGACTAAGGCGGGGGCTTGGCTGACATACTCGGCGTAGGGAATGTCGATCACGGCGATGCGCTTGAAATAATACTGGCCTTCAAAATCCAGCGGGATGAAATCCCCGCCGCGCAGGGTCAGGGCGACGGTGTAGGGCACATGGCTGTGGATCAACACTTGGGCTTTGGGATTGCGTGCGTACACCGCTAGGTGTAAGGCGGCATCCAGCGACGCGCCTTCGGTGGGCGGGCGGTGCATTCGGCATTTGATCAGTTCGGCGGGCACCAGCGTGTCGGCACAGGCTCCAGTGGGGGTGATCCACACTTTGTCGCCGTTGCGTACTGAGACATTGCCGCTGTGCGAATCGTTCAAACCATACTGGCGCAACCAGCGGTAATACTGCACTAATTCATCACGCAATTTCATAAAAGCTAAAACCTGGGGTTGATCGCAAAGTGCCGTCAGTATAGCGCATCGGCAGGCGCGGACGGGGTAATCACAACCGCCCGGTCAGATCGATTACCCGTGATAACTCGTCCAGGCTGGTGATCCCTTCCAGCACGCGGCGAATGCCGTCGTCGGCTAAGCTGATAAAACCATCGGCTTGCGCCCGTTGTTTGAGGGTGTGGATATTGGCACGGTGGGCGATTAATTCTTCTAGGCGGTCATTCATGCGCAAAATTTCCATCAGCGACAAGCGGCCTTTGTAACCGCGTTCTTGACAGTGACCACAGCCTTTGGCTCGAAACAGTGGGAGTTTGCTGTCTGCGGGCAAGCCCAGCAGCCGTTTTTCCAGCGGTTCCGGGTCGTAGCGTTCGCGACAATGTAAGCAGAGTTTGCGCACCAAACGTTGGCCGATGATGCCGATGATGTTGTCGGCCAGGATGTCGGGTAACACGCCCAAGTCCTGTAAGCGCACGAAAGCCCCGATTGCCGAGTTGGTGTGCAGCGTGGTGTAGACCTGGTGGCCAGTCATCGCGGCACGAAACGCCATGTCGGCGGTGGCTTCGTCGCGCACTTCGCCGATCAGCACGATGTCGGGGTCTTGGCGCAAAATGGCGCGCACGCCCTGGGCAAAATCCAATTTAACCGATTCATTCACCGAAGTTTGGCGCACCATGCCTAAGTGATATTCCACCGGGTCTTCCAAGGTCATGATATTGACCTCTTCGGTGTTGAGATGGTTAAGGATGGAATACAGGGTGGTGGTTTTGCCGCTGCCGGTGGGGCCGGTCACCATGATGATGCCTTCTGGACGCGCCATCATCACGCTGAGCAAGTGCAGCGCTTCTTCAGTCAAGCCCAGCTTGTCCAGGGGCACGATACCTTTTTCGCGATCCAGAATACGCAGCACGATGTTTTCGCCATACACCGTGGGCTGGGTGGAGACGCGAAAATCAATGGGCCGCCCGGACAGGGTGAGGGAAATCCGGCCATCTTGGGGCACGCGGGTTTCGGCGATGTTGAGATCGGCCATCACTTTGACACGCACGGCAATCGCCGACCAGTAGTTTTTGTGCAGGCTACGCACCTGTTCTAACACCCCATCAATCCGGTAGCGAATCCGCAAAAAACCCTGTTCTGGTTCAAAGTGAATGTCCGAGGCATTGCGCTTGACCGCATCGCTGAGCAGCGCATCGACCAGTCGCACCAGCGGTTGACTGTATTGGCCTTGGCTGACGGCGAGGCTTTGGTAGTCGATTTCGCCGGTTTCGATTTCATGCAGAATGCCATCTAGCGATAAATCAAAACCATAGGCATTGTCCAACGCGCCGATGATTTCAGTTTCGCCCGCCAACAGCAGCTTGATATGAATATTGCCGCCCAGTTCGGCGGCCAGTTGATCGACGGCTACGACATTAAAAATGTCGCTCATCGCCACCAACAAAGTTTGATGTTCGTGGTCGAAAGTCAGCGGCAATAAACAATGACGACGCGCCAAAGCCTGCGGCACCCGCTGTATCGCCTCGCTGTCGAGGACAATTTTGGAAAGATCAACGCTTTCTTGACAATAAGATTTGCTGAGAAAATCGCGCATCACGGTTTCTGAGACGAAACCGAGTTTGACTAAAATTTTGCCGATTTGTTGATAGTGCTTTTTTTGTTCGGTGAGGGCGACCTTGAGTTGATCGTTGCTGATAATCCCCTCTTCGACCAACAAATCCCCCAGCCGACCTTGGTTAGTGGGTTCTAGCATTGGCCCGCCCTGCGCACTTTGCGGTAAAAATCTCTAAGATAACGGCGTGTGCCACTTTCCGCTCCCTGAGCTGTGCCACTTTCCGTTCCCTGAGCGGAGTCGAAGGGAACACGCTGCCAGGCTTGTTTCCCGCGCCCTTCGGCTCCGCTCAGGGAGCGGGAAACAAGCTGATCTTCTGGGCGCGTGCGGAAAAAAGGCGCACACGGCGTTAAGAGAGCGCAGGGACTCATGGCCGTCTCACTTGGCTGAGTACGGCAATCCGTTGCGTGACCTGGGTTTTGGTAAAACCCTGAGCCGGGCGATCAGTCGCCAGCGTTAAGGCTTTTTGGTAATACGTCAAAGCTGCCTGAGTTTTGCCCAAATGATCCAAGCTTACCGCTAAGTTATAGGCATAATCTGGGTGATTGCTCTGCCCGCGATAGGCTTCAAAATAGGCTTGTTGCGCGTCGCCCCAGCGGCCTTGACGGCTATAAAAATTACCCAGCGCAAATTGCGTGGCGGTGGCTTGTGGCGCATAGGCCAATTGCGATTTCAGCAGACTTTCCTGGTCATCGGTTGGGTTAGTTTGTCCCAGCAGCAGGCCCGCTTCCGCCAATTCATCCCCCGGATACAGCGTCAACACTTGCTGATAATAGCCTTGCGCGTGCGCCGATCTGCCGCTGCGTTGTGCCAGCGCTGCCAAGCCCAGCAAGGCATCGCGGTTTTGCGCATTTCCATCCAGCACCGCCTGATAGTGCTGCTGCGCCACCGCGTCTTCACCGGCTTGATAAGCCTGATACGCCGCTTGTAATTGCGGATTGAGACGCGGCGGAGCGGGCGCACGGCGCACATAAAAACCATCGCGAGCCACGATAGCCTGCTGGGCAGCGGGGGTAAGCGGAGTTGCCGGCGAGGTTTTTTTGGCGGTTGCGACAGGTTGGCGCGGGGCGGCAGGAGTTTTGGGAGTCTCTGAGCGCGGTTTTTCCACCGTGGGGCGCGTCATCGGGCGCGGGATGTCTTCATCCAATTTGCCGCCGAGCAACGTCAGCAAGGCTTCTGGTTGAACGGCGGGCGCTTCTGGGATAGTCGCGACGGTGTTGGCACCTTTGGCGGCCTTGTGTTTGGCCTCCAATTTTGCCGCCAAACCGCCGGGCGGCGGGGGTGTGCTGGCGGCGTTGCCATAAGGTGAGCTGTTCAAGCTCTCGACTAATTGCTGCACATAATAATAACCAGCGCCCAGCAGCACGCAGACCAAGCCCAACAACCCCAGATATAAAGCGATGCGAGATCGAGCGGACGTTTTGGCACGCTGCGCCATGAGTTGCGCGGCGGCTTTGGCCGGGGCTGGATCGACCGGTTGCGCGGTTAAGGAAACGGCGCTTGGGGTTTCATCGGTCTCGTCCAGCCAACGCAAGGCGGGCGCGGCGGGCGGCGGCGGTTCGGGGGAAGGTGTGAGCGTGCGCCGCAGTGGAGGCGCTGCGCTCACCGTTTCGGCTTCAGTGGGAAAATCCAGACCCCAATCCAGCCGGATTTCTGGCGCGGTGACGGGTGGAACTGGCGTGGCTGTGACTTCGGTGTTCTCAAACGGGATTGCTGCGCTGAGTTCGGGCACTTCGGCTGGCGGTATAGCGCTCTCGGCGTCGGAGACTAAATTGAGTGTTTGATCGTCGTCTAGCCACTCATAACTGCTGGCGGCAGGGGCAGGGTCTTCGGCTAATGAGGGGGCGGGAGTCGAGGTGTCGGCAACGCTGGGGGTGAAGGTCAGGCTGTCTTCGCTCAGACTGAGTTCAAATTCGCGGGCGGGGGTTGTAGCGGGTTGTTCAGGCTGTTCGGAGTCCACCGACAACAGCCAAGCATCGGGTTCTGGCGTCGCCGCCGCTGGCACAGCCGCCTCGCGCTGTACTGCTTGCTTAGCCTGCTCTGCTTTTCTCAAGGCTTCGATTAACAGACTCATCGCGCGTCACCCTCTCTCGCTCTGAGCGTAGCCGATAAACGACTCGCTCAGAACTTGGCCGCTCGGCGGTCAACTCTGCTGTTTGGTAATTTCTGCGCGTACTAAGGCCATATCCAGCGATTTGGCTTTGCCCAGCACGTCTTCTAGGGCAGAGGCTGGCAAACTGCCAGGTTGCGAGAAAATGATGATTTGTTCGCGAAAAATCATCAGGGTGGGAATGGAGCGGATTTGAAAATGGGCGGCGAGGTTGTGTTGCGCTTCGGTATCGACTTTAGCAAACACGATGTCGGGATGTTTTTCAGAAGCCGCTTCAAACACCGGCGCAAAAGACCGACAGGGACCGCACCAAGTGGCCCAGAAATCAATGAGTACCATCTCGTGGTTCTGCACAATCTCGTTAAAGTTTTGTTCGGTTAATTCAACAGTTGCCATGAAATTTTCCTAAAGTAAGCCTAGTTCGTCCTGAAAGGGGAGGTTTCAAACCAGCCAGGTGTTCCGATGAAGTACACCGCATTCAGGAGACATTTGTGGTTGCGGCACAGCCGGGCGGGCATTATAGCACCCCCTCGGAAAATCGGTAGCTGCTGCCGTCGGGGGAACAGGGCGCTCAATCGACGTAAACCACCAGTTGGTTGTGGCCTAATTGGCGGGCGCGATACAGGGCTTTATCGGCCAGTTTGAGTAAATCGGTGCTGTTAGTGTGCTGCTCGTTGAGTTCGGCCATGCCGAACGACAGGGTGACTTGAAAACTGCTGCCGTCGCTGGCTTGAAAATCCAGGCTGCGCAGGTGTTCGCGGATTCGATTCAAGCACACCAGACTTTGTTGCATCGAAGTGCCGGGAAAGGCGATGCAGAATTCGTCGCCGCCAAAACGCCCAGCCATATCGGCGTTGCGTAACTGATGTTGAATCAAGCTGCCCAGTTGACTCAACACGCGATCCCCGGTTTCGTGGCCATGACGGGCGTTGAGGCTGCGAAAATCATCGACATCGCATAAACACAGGGTCAGCGGTAATTGGCTGCGCCGTGAGAAATCCATGCTTTTTTGCAGATGTTCTTGGAAATAACGACGGCTGAACAAGCCGGTGAGCGCGTCATGATAAGCCGCATAACGCAGTTGTTCTTCCAGCAATTTGAGCAAGGTGATGTCATGCCCCAACAAGGCCAAGCCGCGCCGCTGTCCATCGGGAAAATACAAGGGCGTGCGGATCACGTCGTACCAATGCGTGGTGCCTGCTTCGAGATTAGGAATTTCCCATTCTTCGTGATAACTGTGACCGCGTTCCCAGGCTTCTTGATCGCCTTCTAACATATTGTGCAATAAGGCTTTATGCGCCCCTGGAAACTGGGCCAATTGCTTGTCCCGCAAGCCTTGATAGCGCCATTCGGGCGGTAAACCAAACAGTTTTAAGGTGTAGGCATTGGCCTCTAACCAGCGGCCTTCCGCGTCTTTGAACAGCACAATCCCAAGGATACCGGTCAACAGGGTTTGCAACTGCGCGTTGCGTTCACTCAACGCTTCTTGGTAGCCTAAAATCCGGTCGCCGACGGCGAGACGGCTGCGTAGCTCATCGGGCTGGATCGGCTTGGATAAAAAATCATCGGCACCGGCGTCTAGGCCAGTGACCACATCGGCTTTAACGTTGCGCCCAGTGAGCAGCAAAATATACACAAAGGGGCCGTCGTGTTGGGTTTTCAGACGGTGGCACAGTTCCAAGCCGTCAATCCCAGGCATCATCCAATCGATCAGCGCTAAACAAGGCTGGCTGCGGTTTTTCAGCAGTTGCCAAGCGGCTTCGCCGTCGGCGGCCAGTAAAGGCTGATAACCCCAGGCACTGACCCATTCTTCCAGCATCAAGCGAGAAGTGGGATTGTCTTCGGCAATTAAAACGTCCATCAGAGTTGTTACCTGTCTTATCACCAGAAATCACGCCGTGTGCCTGAGCGCAGTCGAAGGGAAGGGAAGGAAACACGCCGTCGGGCCTGTTTCCCGCGCCTCCTTCGGCTTCGCTCAGGACACCGCTTCGACTCCGCTCCCTTCGACTCCGCTCAGGGAGCGGGAAACAGGCTGAAATCTTGCGCCATCACGATTAAGCACCCACAATCACCCGCACCGCATCCAAACGCAATTGCGTGGCCTGCAAATGATTTTCCAGTTCCAGGCGTTGTTGTTGTAAAAACTGGATTTCCGCCTCGCGCACATTGGGATTGAATTGCCGTAACTCGGTCAGGCGTTCAATTTCTGCGGCCAACGCCGGTTGCATCCGCGCCAGCGCCTCGCTGATCAAGCGGGGCAAACGCTGGCGTGCCAAGGCGTCGCTGTGCGTCAGCATAGTTTGTAAAAAATCGCGTTGTGAACGCACCACAGCGCGGGCGGTGTTGCTGTCGATCAGCACCGCGTGACGGCGCAATACGCTAGGCGGCAAGGCTTCGCGCCAATCCTGGTAGTCTTTGTCCAACAAGGTGCGCAAGGTGACGGGCGGTAAAAAACGCTCGGCTTGCAGGGCACGCGGTGCGGGACAAGTGAGGCTGAACAGGCATTCCAACAGCAACGTGCCAGGCCGCAAAGCCGTGGCGGGCGTACCCGCTGTGGGCGGAATTTTCACCGCAATCACCGCCGTGTTGCCGATTTCGCCGGTCAATACCCAATCCATTGCGCTGCGCAACAGCGGGTGTTCCCAGGTTAAAAACTGCACTTCTTCACGCGCCAAGGCGGTGGCCCGTTCAAAAGTCACGGTGATGCCGTCTTCTTCCAATCCCGGCAAGCCGCCCGCCAGCATGTGATTACCCGGATGCATCACATAGGTGTGCGGTCCCTGCTCTTCAAACTGAATGCCGTAGCCTTCGCAAAACTGTTCCAGATAAACCTGCAAGTCTGCATCGCGATCTGCGTCTGAGATGGCGCTTTGCAGACGCAGCGCCGGTTCCAGACGGCAAGAATTCAGTTCCAGCAGATGGTCGCGGCCTTGGCTCAAATGGGCGTGCAAGGTGGCGTGTAAAGTTTGCGTTTGCGCCAATAAGCCTTCCAAACTCAACTCAGCATCGGCGGCGGGATAAGTAGCCAACACTTGTAACAGCGCGTCTTGCAACTGTGCAAACACCGCTGGACTGGCCGGGCTGGTTTGCTCGAACGCGCCTAGCCCTTGGTGATACCAGTGATATAGCACGTCCTGGGTGCCGCCTTGCAAATAGGGCACGTGAATGTGGATGGTTTGTTGCTGGCCGATGCGATCCAAACGTCCGATCCGCTGTTCCAGCAAGTCGGGATTCAGCGGCAAATCAAACAGCACCAGATGGTGCGCAAACTGGAAGTTACGGCCTTCGCTGCCAATTTCGGAACACACCAGCACCCGCGCCCCTGGTTCGGAATCGGCAAAATAGGCGGCGGCCCGATCCCGTTGCACGATGCTCATGCCTTCATGGAACACGGTGACGCGCAAACCGGCGTGGTACAACGTGGTTTCTAAATCCAAGGCGGTGTCGGCATGGGCGCAAATCACCAGGAATTTCTCGGTTTTATGCGCCGCTAACAGTTGTTGCAAACAGGGCACACGCGGGTCTTGGGTCATCCAAGCCACACCCTCTGATTGCGGACAGAGTTTATAAAACCGTTCCGGGTACAGCAGGTCAGCAAGAATCGTCGCGCTGGCGCTTTGTGCCTGATACACCGCTGGCATCGGCAGCGGATAGGCAAACAAGCGGCGTTCAGGAAAACCTTGAATCGCCGTTCGGGTATTGCGAAACAGCACCCGCCCGGTGCCGTGGCGATCCAAGAGCAACGCCAGCAAGTGTTGGCGGGCGGTGTCGCGTTCGGTTTCGGAGGCGGTGCTGTCGTTGACTTGCTGTAACCAATCGGCATGGGCGCTTTCGCCCAGGGTTTTCAACAAGGTTTGGGTGGCTTGGGCGGGTAAGGTTTCGCCGTTGAGCAAATGCTGGACGGCTTCGGCCACCGGCGCATAGTGGGCGTCTTCGGCCAGAAAAGCGCGGTAATCGTAAAACCGGTCGGCATCCAGTAACCGCAGGCGGGCAAAATGTCCGGCTTCGCCCAGTTGTTCGGGCGTCGCGGTGAGCAACAACAGGCCGCGGGTGGCCTGGGCCAATTGCTCGACACAGCGATATTCGAGGCTGACATCGCCTTCATCCCAGGCCAAATGGTGCGCTTCGTCCACCACCAGCAAGTCCCAGTCTCCCGCCAACGCCTGTTGGTGGCGCTGTGGGTTATCGCGCAGAAAACTGAGGCTGCATAAAATCAACTGTTCGCTGTGGAATGGGTTGTTACGTCCTTCCGAATTGCCTTCGACTTCGGCGTCCAGACAGCGTTCTGCATCAAAAATGCTGAAATTCAGATTAAAACGGCGGCGCATTTCCACCAGCCATTGATGACACAAACTGTCTGGCAGCAGCAATAACACCCGGCGGGCGCGCTCGGTGAATAATTGCTGGTGAATAATCAGCCCGGCTTCGATGGTTTTGCCCAGCCCCACTTCATCGGCCAGCAACACCCGGGGCGCGTGACGGTTGGCGACTTCGTGGGCGATATACAACTGGTGAGGAATCAAGCTGATACGCGGGCCGATCAGACCGCGCACCGGACTTTGTAACAGGCTGTTGCGCTTGCGGTGCGTGGCATAACGCAATTCAAACCAAGCGTTAGCGTCGATTTGCCCGGAAAACAGGCGGTCTTGCGGTTTGCTGAATTGAATAAAATGCGACAACTCGCCTTCGGTCAGTTGTGCGGGTTTGCCGTCTTCGAGCCGCCCTTGATACGTCAATAAGCCCGCCTGTTCATCGACTTGGGTGATCATCAACAAGCTATCGGCATGACTGGTGACGGTATCGCCAGGCTGAAAACGCACCCGCGTCAACGGCGCAGTTTGCTGGGCATACACCCGGGTTTCGTTGCAGGCTGGAAACAACAGGGTGACATGGCGAAGATCGGTACTTAAGACGATGCCTAAGCCCAATTCGGCTTCGGTGTCGCTGATCCAACGTTGCCCGCGTATAAATTCTTGTGTCCGCTTCATGCTGTCCTGGGCCAGACGGCCCGTCCTCGGAGTTTCTGAAAACCGCGCATTATACACGCGAGTGCCGCCCGGTCGCTGTGGGTTTTTAGGCGCTGGTCTCGCAGGGCAAGCTGAAATAAAACCGACAGCCCTGTCCCGGCAGGTTTTCCACACCCGCCTGACCGTGCAGGCGGTGGGCGATCCGTTCCACAATCGACAAGCCCAAACCATGCCCTTCTTCCTGATGCGTGTGGGCCAGCCGGGTGAAGGGCGTGAACAGCTTGGCGCGGGCTTCATCCGGCAAACCTGGGCCGTTGTCATCCACCCAAAAATACACCGCATCCTCGCGGCGCTCGGCACCCAGCGTGACTTGCGGCGGACGACCACCATATTTGAGCGCATTGCTGAGGTAATTCATCCAAATTTCCAGCACCCAGGGCGCATAGCCGATGGCGACGGGCCATTGCGGCGGATGTTGAATCACTGCTTGATGGCGGGCCAACATCGGCGCTAAACGGCGTTCCACCTGCACAATCAACAAGCCCATATCCAAAGCGGTGCATTCAACCTCGGTGCGCCCCACATAGGCCAACAACAGCAAGGCTTCGATAATGCTGTGCATCTGTTGGCCCGCTTCTCCAATCATTTGAAAATAGCTGAAATTTTTCTGATCGAGTTGTTGAGATAAAGACTTAGCAAGCAGCCGCTGCATCCCGATAATCACCCCCAGCGGATTTTTTAAGTCATGCGCCACGGTGTGCGCAAACGCATCCAATTCGGCGTTTTTTTCGGTCAATTCGCGGTTTTTTAAGGCCAAACTGGCATTCGCCTGGGCCAAGGCGGCATTGCTGTCTTGCAAGGTTTGGTTACTGAGTGCCAACGCCTGCTGTAGCTGATGAATGGTCAAATGCGCCTTGATGCGGGCCAGCACCTCTTCGTGTTGCAAGGGCTTGGTGACATAATCCACTGCGCCGAGTTTGAAACCCGCCACCTTGTTGATGGTTTCTGACAAAGCCGTCATGAAAATCACTGGAATCGACCGGGTGCGGGAGTTGGCTTTCAGCGCCGCGCACACCTCAAAGCCGTTCAGTCCCGGCATCATAATATCCAGCAAAATCAAGTCCGGCAGTTCTTCGCGGGCGATGTCGAGACCATTTTCACCGTCCTCGGCCACCAAAATTTCAAAAGCTTGCTCATTGAGAAAATCGAATAAAACCTGAATGTTTTCAGGCACATCATCAACGATGAGCAGCTTGGCAGGTTTAGGAGAAGTAGACATGTCAGCTTGGTTTTTCCTGGTGTGGCGCGTCATGCGGGCTGTGTTGTTTGAGAAATTGCTTGAGTTTACTCATCTGAAAACTTTGCGCCAGACGTTGCGCTTCGGTGGTGAAAGCCTCCAAATCTGGCCGTTGTTGTGCCAGTTGCTGAAGCTGCGCGATGATCGCCTGCACTTTGCCTTTTTTAACTAACTCATTCAAAACCAGCAGATTTTGACTGTCTGGAACCACCAAAGGAACCGCTTGCGCAGCGGGAACTGCACCAGTCACTGGCTGATAACGCCATTCCAGCGCCAGCAACTGCGCCAGCAATTGTAACAGCAGATCAGTGCGTAGCGGCTTGGGCAAAAAAGCATTGCAACCCGCCGCCAGACTTTTTTCTTGAAAGGTCTGATACACGCTGGCTGAAGAGGCGATGATGGGCAGGTTTTGCCAGTCTGGATGCTGGCGTATCTGCCGCGTTAATTCATAACCATCCATCGGATGCATCAGCAAATCGGTGATCACCAAATCAGGACAATGTGCCGCCATTTTCAGCAAGGCAGTTTCGCCTTGATCCGCCTCTTCGACTTCAAAACCCAGCGTGCCGAGTAAGATTTTCAGTAACAAGCGATTTTCAGCCTGATCATCGGCCACCAAAATCCGGTATGGCCCGCCCACATAACCGATAACCTTGGCTGTTGGGGCAGGCGCTTCGCCCGCGATACCGGTCATGGCCAGTAACGGTATCTCAAAATAAAAGGTGCTACCCACCGCTAATTCGCTGTGTAATTCAAGTCGCCCGCCCATGATTTCTACCAGATTTTTACTGATCGATAAACCCAAGCCAGTACCTTCCGCTTGTTGAAAGGGATTGCCCACTTGTGAAAAGGGTTCAAAGATTTTATCCAATTGCGCTTCAGCAATGCCGCAACCGGTGTCTTCCACACGAAAATAAGCCCGATCAAGTTGATAAGTCACCGTGAAAGTCACGTTACCCTGATCCGTGAATTTAACCGCATTGCTGAGTAAATTTAACAGGATTTGACGCAGGCGTTTTTCATCCGCTTTGACCCACACCGGTAATTGTACATCCGGCACATACTGTAACTGGAGCGATTTTTGTGCCGCACGCAGATTAAATAAATCGACAATATCCGCCAAAAAACGCTGAAAATTAAACACACTGGGCGCTAATTCCAGTTTATTCGCCTCGATTTTAGACAAATCCAAAATATCATTAATCAGCGTCAGCAAATGTTCACCACTGCGCTGCATCACTTTCACCCCTTCGCGTTGTTTGTCATCCAGATTATTCGTGCGCAACAGGATTTGCGCATAGCCTAAAATACCATTCAACGGGGTGCGCAGTTCATGACTCATATTGGCCAGAAAAGCGCTTTTTGCTTGGTTAGCTTGTTCAGCCTGTTCTTTCGCTTGTTGTAAAGCGGCTTCAATCGTTTTGCGGGCGCTAATATCCTGGGCCGTACCAAACATCCGCTGTGGCCGATTTTCTGTGTCGTACATCACCCGCCCAAAGGATTCCACATAACGAATCGAATTATCCGGGCGCAGCACCCGAAACTCCAGCGAAAACGGTTTGTGATCTAATACACTTTGTCGTAAATGTATCCAGGTGGATTCTTTATCTTCTGGGTGTAAGACATTGATAAAAGTCTCCAATGAAACCCAGTTTTCCTCGGTACGTGGCACGCCAAATAAACGAAATAGCTCGCTAGACCATTCCACTTGTCCGCTGGCAATATGCCATTCCCATTGTCCTAATTGCGCAATCCGCTGGGTTTCGAGTAAACGCGCTTTGTGTTCTTGTAGCGCTTCTTCTGATTTTTTGAAATCGCTGATGTCGGTGGCTACCGATAAGCGGACGGGTTTGCCGCTTTCCCAACGCACCGCCCGATCTTGTAAATAAAACCAGCGGCGCGTTAAAGGATTTTGATATTCCCAGTTGTACAGTTCTGCGGGTTCCCCGGCGCTATTCAATAACCAACGATTGGTGCAAAAGGCACAGGGACCAGTTTGATTGGGATAAATCAATTGCCAGCAGATTTTTCCCACTGGTTTGTTATCTTGGAGTTGTTCGCGGGTATGTCGATTCGCAAATAAAATTTGGTAACTTTGCATATCGGCCACATAAATGAACGTATCCAGGCTGTCTAAGACCGTGACAAAGCGCTCATGGGCACGCAGCAACGTTTCTTTTTCGGTCAAGGCTTGATGACGTTCTGTCGCTTGTCGCGCCAACAGGTGTTGTGTTTGTCGCCAAGCATACACACTCGCCATCACCGTCAACAAAGCGCCCAGACCCAGCCCCCACACAGCGGCTGCCGCGCCCTGGTGAGCCACCCCATAAGCCAAGCCCGACAGCCCCAAGCCCAACGCGGGAATCACGGACAAGAGTCGCAGATGGCTGAGCATAATCAGGGGGTTCCGTCAAGTGATACGGGGAGGCGAAAAAGCATTATACTGCATTCGACTGACGCTTCCTGCACAATACACCACAAAGACACAGAGACACTAAGGTACACAAAGACTGATTTCATGGATGTACGCTAAGCAAATAGGGTTGTTGTCATTTCGTGTGCTTTCCTTTGTGCGACTTTGTGTCTTCGTGCCTTTGTGGTGAGAGCAGTTTACTTTTATCAGAGATTTTCCACCTTTCCCAGAATTTTGAACCATGTCTCTCCTCACCTTATTTGAACAAGTGGCAGCGGGTTATGATCAACCGGCGTTGCGGG
>JFJP01027369.1_pt1 | contig 13488 bp, 13 predicted proteins | sample 431651 | NCBI WGS metagenome assembly JFJP01 (sample SAMN02602958, study PRJNA72255) | Microbial mat metagenome, whole genome shotgun sequencing project. | biome: fresh water; feature: sink hole; material: water; isolation source: purple microbial (photo- and chemosynthetic) mats found in...
TATTTTTAAAAAAATGATTTTTTTTACTTAAAATTTATTTTTTTCATTTAAATATTAACATAAAAATCATCTAAATGCATAAAAATCGATCTTTCATTTCTGTTGAACTTGGCCGCATGCGTTGGCAACACTAGATTTTTATCTTGGTAATTCAACGCTGCCCTGCAAAAATCATAGCAACTCTCTATCAATTCATTATGTTGAAACTCAGTTCTTTCCTTGACATTTTTCTCGAAAAAAATGATATTTTTATCAGAAGTTGATTTGCGACAACTTGTCAAATTCCTCCAAAATGGAACGAATTTCAATATATTGCCATGCATCGCAATTGGCATATATCGATTTCTCTCGAATTTTGGAAATTTCTTGTTTTCCTTTATATAATTCAAGAGTTTTAAGAATTTCTCTTCATATTTCTCCTTTTTCTCCAAATAAATCGCTTGATATTTCTTGTTTTTTGTTATTCCTTTCAGTTTTGGACAGTAATTTCTCAGGATTTCCCTTTATAAAATTAAGATTTTCAGCAAAAATAAAGGAAATTACTCTAATGAATAAAAGGGTTTGACATATTTCTTAAAGAAATTTCCACTTGCTCGTTCTCTTTGTTTTTCTGCATTTGTCTTAAAAGCCTCTTTTTCCCCAATATTTGAGTGGTTTTCTTCAGTTTTTTCTGAAGAATTTAATTTAACAGGCTCTTTTTCCTCAGAATTTGAATGGATTTCTTGGGTTTTTCCAGACAAAATAGGTGGGTTGATTTTCTCTGTGAAATCACCAATTAATCTTATCATAGAAGGGTTTTTAGCAAGGAAATCAGCTTCATTTGTCTGTTCTTCTGATATTTTCTCAAGTAAAAGCTCTTTTTTCTGTAAATATAGGTTCTTTATCTTGTTTAAAGCATCAGTTGATTCTGTTAAATTCACTGATAATTCGTTTTTCTTTTGATTTAAAGAATATGTTAAAGCCTTTAAATTCTGATAAAAAGCTAAAAGCGAGGATTTTAACGATAAAGTGATCTATTTCAAAGAAATCATTAGAATAAATATCAATATTTTGATAAAATACTTCATTGTAAAAGACTTTCTGAGTTTCTAAAGGCATTTCTTTTGTGAAATTTACCAATGAAGAGAATTTCTCGTTTAATAAATCGTCTATTTTAAAAGATTCCTACATAAAATAGGGATTATATGAAGATTTAGGATAAAAAAAAGAAAAAAACCATTGTTTTTTTTGTGCTATGCCGATTTTTTTTTTGTTTATTTGAAATTTTAACACTTTTGAAAATTATAAATTAAAAAAATCAATAAATTTCACTCAAAAAACTGAATAATAGTTAAAAATTGCCGCATTTTCAAATAGCACTTTAGTTTTTTCAAAATTATTAGCGATTTTACAAAGGCTTTTGCAGATTTATAAAAAAATTTGGTTAAAATTGAATTCCAATTAATATTCTTCATAAATTTTTCAAAAATTATTAGAAAAAAGCTCAATATATACACAAAAATACGAATTTATTCATTAAAACTCTTTAAATATTGGAAAATAATCTCAGTGTTTTTATTGAACCATTTTGCCCAAGTGGGCAAAACCAGATATTTTCTCTGATATTCCAAAGAATCCATACAAAACTTTTGCCATTTTAATATCATTTTATCCCCCAGAAACTCTTTATTCTGCATCATTTTACGAAAATTCTCGTTGAAAACCATAAAATTTTGTTCATAAAACCACCGATTTTTGCGAATTTTTAACCAACAAGGGAAAAAATCAGTAGTTTTAATGTTTTCTTTCTTAAAATCATCGAAAATTTGCTCGTCAAATTCAGGAAATTTCCTATTTTTCTCAATAAAAGCAACGATATTTTCGAATTTCTCTTGATATTCTGCATTTTTCACTGCAAATTCTTCATGATTCCAAGTTTTTCCTGAAAATTCCCTCCTTATTTTCGGACAAAACTTGCTTAAAACCTCGCTTTTTAAAAGGAATTACGATAAAAAAACAAGTTTTTTTTTACTGTAAATTTCTAGAAGAATAGACATATCGCACAAAAGTTCCGAATCTTCCTTTGACGTTTTTTATATAATATTCATCACATTGTTCTTTCTTTATAGTTTTTCTCTTTATAAAAGGCTTTGCCTCTTCAAAGCTTTCATTTTCTTTGATCTTTTTAATAGTTTTCGGCTCTTTTTCGTCATTTTCACTGATATTTTTAACAATTTCCTCATGATTTTTGACTGGATTATTCGTAAATTTCTTTGAATTTGTCAGTTTTGTAAAGGTTTTTAACAAATTTATCAGCATGGGATTTGCATCAATTGCATTGATTTTAATGGACTCTTCTTCAGAGAGTTTTACAGATAACTGCTCTTTTTTCTCGTAGAAAAGCGATTTGATTCTATCAAAGGACTCGCTCAAATTTTCCATTCTAATCGTCAAATCGTCTTTGCTTTTATTCAAAGAAACGGTACAATTCTTTAAATTTTGATGAAATAACAGAAGTTTTGACTTAAGGGAGGGCATCAGCTAAGAATTTATTTAAAAAAAAGGGTTTTTGCAAGTTTTTAAAAGGGTTTTTACTTCAAGAACTAGTTTTTTTTGAGCTTCTTGAGGCATTTCATTGATAGAATTTGATAAATGGTTGAATTTTTCATCTAATAAATTAGAGATTTGGAAAGAGTTTTTGGGAAAATGGTCAAAATTAGAGAATTGATCGTTCGTTAGCTATGAAGAAAAAATTAGTGTTAAAAGAAAGAGGATGTAAAACCATTGTTTTGATTGGGAGGTGAATTTTTAAAGAGTTTTTTATAAAAAGGGATCATTTTTTTTTTAATTTAAAAAGAAAGTGAAAAATTAAGTAAATTTTAGTGAAAATAATGTGAAATTAATTATTTTGCAAATTTTTCAAAGAAAAAACACAAAAATAGACAATTAATTTATTTAAATTTCTCCAAATACTCAAAAATCACCTCAGAGTTATTATTGAACCATTTGGCCCACGATGGCAAAACGAGATTCTCCTTCTGATAGTTCAAGCACGCTATGCACTTCACGTAATACTTCTGAATCAACTTATCTTTCCTCAGTTCCTTCTTTCTCTTCATCATTTGTTGATATGCTTGTTTGAAAATGGCGAAATTTTTCTCATAAAAACATCGTCTTCTCATAACTTTTAACCAACATGAAAAATTGGTAATTTTTTCATCGATTTCTTCAAAATCAGGGAATTTCTTGTTTTTCTCAACAAAATTTAAGATTTGAAAGAATTTTTCTTCATATTCTTTTGTTTTTTTTATGAATAATTTATCGTCAAATTCGTGGAAATTCGAGATTGTTTGCAGCTTCGGACAATAATTGATCAAAATATCTCTATTTAATGAGAAAATATTGAGAAAATAAAGGAAAAAATTACTTTAAAGAGGCAAAAGGCTTAACAAATCTTGTAAAAGTCCTAGAATTTCTTTTAATTTTCATTAAATCTACCTTATTTCTCAAGAAAACTGGGGTTTTGCTGAGATTTTTTACCGTTATTTTTTCGGAAATTGGGTGAATCTCTTGATTTTTTGAGGAAATAGTGATATTCTTTACTATTTCTATCAGTTTTCCAATATAAAATTGATTTTTCCCTATAGATTCTGCTCGAATGAGCATTTCTTCATCAAATTTCTCACAAAATTTCTCTTTTTTATCTAATAAAAGCCATTTGATCTCCTCGAAATTTCTTGTAGATTTATCGCATTTTCTTTCTAAATCCTGTTTTTTCAATTTCAATATATCTGTAAAACTCTTGATTTTATGATGAAAATCGAGAAGTTTCCTTTTAAGTGAAGAAGAAGCCTTTTTTAATAAAGAAATTCATTCAGTTTTTTAAAGGAAAATAAAGCTTTTTTACTGTAATTATCATATTTTTTTGATTTTCATCAGGTATTTCATTAAGAAAATTTGAGAAAAAATCGAATTTTTTATTCAGGAAGTCTTCTATAATGAACTGCTCATTTGAGGAATTTCCTTGATAAAAAGACTGGATTTCGTAGTTCTGTTGCTAAGAATAAAACAATATGATGAAGAAAAGCTGAATAAATGTAAAGAACCATAATGCTTTTTCGTTTTTATTAAGAAATTTAAAAAAAGAGCCATATTTTTCATTTATAAAATAAAAAAATTTACTAAAAATTAGCTTAAAAAATGAAAAATTTAAAAAAAATCAAAAAATTTTATTGCAAAAAAATCAATGAAAAATTTCTAAAAAAATCTTCAAAATAACCATAAAAAAATAGAAAAAAGTAGATAATTTTAAGCAGTTTTAAAAAAAATCAATTCCTTGATAAAATTCATTTAAAAAACCATGAATTACCAAGCAAAACCCCTCACTTCCATCTCCCATCTTGCTTATTCCAAGCCAAAACTCCACATAGGTACCCACAACACCCGCGAGACTCTTCAATGGGCTAATCATAGAGAAGACATCGATACTTCCCCTCACTCCTCTCATTCAATAAACACCCCCTTAAATCCTACATCATATTCAAACTTGTCAAATCGTCCTAATTCAAAAGAAAAAATTTCAAATAAAATCGAAAATTACTCGAAGTTTTCAAACCGAAATATTGATAATATTCCTTTAGAAAAGAGCCAAAACTTAGAGAATTCCTCAATGGATAATCGTTATTTTAACACGAATTCTAACTCAAAAAACATAAAGAATATCAATGTTTCCGAAGAGTCGAAATCCACGATAAATTACCTTAATTTTAAGAAAAAAGATGAAATTTCCAAAGGAAACTCCTCAATTTCCTCAATTTCCTCGCTTGAAAAAAGCAGTTACAAGCTAAATGACGGGTTTTCTTCAGAGAATTCTTCGAAAAAATACCCATTCCCTTTTACCCCGAAACTTAAGCTCAAAAGGGAAATGGCTGGCTTGCGAAACATCGGAAACACATGTTTTTTGTGAAAATTTTATCATAATTTGTGAATAAATTGAAATATTTTCTTTAGGAATTCGACACTTCAATGCATTTTTAATACTCCACAATTCAGTGATTTTTACTTAGAAGGGGAGTTTTCGAATCAAATCAATCAGAAGAATGAAAAGGGAGTGGCTGAGGATTTCGCGAAACTTATGAAAAGAGTAAGAGGGACGACCAAAGGATATTCAGCAGAGTCTACATATGGGCTTAAATCAGCGTTAAGTACTATAAATTCATTTGATTTTTTTTTTTCATTTGATTTTTATTTGATCATTAATTTTTCAATCAAAAATTATAGGCAAATTCTCTTCCAAATTCTCTGGATATGATCAAGAAGATGCGCAAGAGTTCCTCATAACTCTTCTGCAGGGGCTTGTAAACGATATGAATCGCGTAAAAATCAAGCCCAAATACCAGGAATTAGACGATAATCTCAACAACAATAAAACATTGCAACATCTGGTTTTCTTTCTTTCCTTAAAATTCATAAAATTCCTTGAAATTCCTTGAAATTTCCTACATAAAGAGTGATGAATGGTTCGATTATTTCCGGAAATTCGAAGATAGCATAGTGAATGATTATTTCGAAGGTCAGTTGCTGAGTGAATTGAAATGTGAGAAATGTTCAAAGATCTCCAGAACCTTCGATAATTTCTTCGATATTTCTCTCTCATTCACCAGAGGGTTGAAAATGGTCCTAGAATGCGATTTAGAGCGATTGATCGAGCATTACACAAAGGAAGAAAAAATGGAAGAAGATTCGATTACCTGTTCCAAATGCAAGAAAACCACCTTTACAAAGACATTAACCTTCTGGAGATTGCCAAGAATAATGGTGATTCATTTGAAACGGTTCAATTTCGGTAGGTTTCGAAGGGATAAACTGGATACTTCAGTGAAGTTTCCTTTAAAGGATCTAGATTTATCGAAATTCGTTACAGAATCAAGTTTTAAGAAATTTTTTATCATTATTTAAATAAATCTTATGTTTATATTTATTTTTTAATAAATCTTATATCAATATATGCATTATTTTTATAGGACTTGTGTTTATAAGAAAGCTTTTATATTTTTAATTTAAATCTATGCTTGTTTTAAAGAAGATCAGAGCGTGAAGGATTGCTCTTTGTATGATTGTTTTGGGATTGTGAACCACAGTGGAAGTTTATATGGAGGTCATTACACATCGTAAATATTTCAAATATAATATATTCAAAAGATCTAAAAACTTAATAATTTTATCAAGAGAAAGCATGAACCCATATGATAAGAAATGGTACAAATACAATGATGATTACGTGACTGAAATACAAAATATGGACGATAAAAAATATAAGAATTATGGCAGTTCTAGCGCTTATATGCTGTTTTACGCCAAGAAAAACTTATTCACTTAATTTAAAAATTAATAAAAATTTTAAAAAAAACTTTGAGTCTCAATTTTTTTTTACAAATTTTAAATTAAAAAAAATTATACAAAAATAAAAGAATTTCCCTTAGAATTTTCTATTTTTCTTTTTATTTTGTGAACTAGTACTCACTAAATACTTCCGAACCTTCGTGCTTTTTAACAAAAAGTTCACATTAATCAATTTCAGCATGTTTCGAACTTCTAAAAGGTTGTTTTTCATGAATTTTTCGATCAAAAATCCATGTATTAACAATAGAGTAATAGTCAAAAAAAATGCGAGAATTAAAGATGTGGAAAGCGAGATATTGTTCTTTGATGAGAGGTTGTCTATGATAGAGTTCTCGTTGGCGAATTCGAACTCATAGATCTTCTTGTCGACAAGCTGTATGGTCAGAGATATGGAATCGTAATTCTTGTATTCAGATATGTCTAATCTCCCTTGATAAACTGAGTTTAATTGGATTATTAAATAGGAAAAAGCTGCTTCTAAGCCTATTTTACAAAGAAAATCAAAGGAATTAATCAATAAATAAAGATAATATAATGAAAAAATGCTAAAATAAAGATAAAATAATAAGAAATACTGATAAATTAATCATAAACTGATAAAATAATCATAATTCTTCTAAATAAACACAAAAAGATACCTTTAGATAGAACCCCATCACCGAGTTTCTCGCATTCTTCGAACATTGCCTGTTGATGATTCGCGTATTTCTCTTCTTTATAAATCTCTGAACACATCTCACTTTTCAAAATCTGTTCAAGCCCCCCAAACTGATTATTCGAATCAAAGGCATAACTAAGAAAATTCTGCATATTTCTCATTAATTCCTCGTTTTCTTGATCTTTAAAGCCATATAAATTATTAAAGAAGTTTTTATCAGTTAATCTGATAAAAATCTGATAATTATACGATTTTGTCTTAGAAATTAAATTCAATTTCTTCAGTAAATCTATTAATGAACTATCAAGCATTTGTGATTCATAGAGTATTACAATGAGAAAACTACTGAAAGTGGCAGTGAATAACAAGCCTAAAAGCATAAGAAATACCACAGGAACATTGACTCTTACAGCGATTAATCTCACTGATTTTCTCATGCCCACTTTATTTGGCTCTTTTGTGATAATTTGATTGTTTTGATCTAAATTGAATTTACTACAGATAAAAGTATGTATTTGACTAAAATTCTTAGAATTCTCTAAAGAAGCCTTATATTCTTTATATTTCAAGATTTTCTCCATTAAAACCCTATATTCTTTGATAGGAAGCGAGAGAAACAGTTTTAAAACGTTATTTATATAGTTAAAAGCTGAAAAAACGTTGAATATTTGCAAAGAGATAAACAAAGCCAGAATCACCATTGAAAGGAAAGATAAAGTAAAGAGCTTGCTTTGAATATCGTTGATCGTTGATGAAGTAATATCCATCATATTAGAAATTTCTTCAAGTTTTGTGAAGATTCTCATCGAATTAACAAGGATTCGCTGGTAAATTTCATCAGTTTTAGGAGTTTCTGTCAAGTAATCCACTAAGTAAAAAAGACTTGATAATATAGAAATCTCGATTTCCTCGTTTTTTTTCAGGTGAAAATCAATGAGAATATCGTTTATTTTATTAAAGGGAGGGTTCAAAATATTGAAAATTTCTTCCCCAAGGGCTTTTCCTTCAACTATAACATAATTCTCGTCGAATTCATTCTCAAAAATCATCCTTTCCTGCACCATCATTAAATTGTCCAGGATTTTAGTCTTGAATTTCTCAAAGAAACTATTACGCTGAAGAGTCTCCTGAACATTGAACAAAATCCCTGTTATAAAATAAGCTAGGAGAGAAAAACTCAACAAAACGATCAAAATCAAAGCCATTTGATTATATCGCAGATAAAAATAGCATTTCGGGATATAGGACTTATTGATCATTTGATAGAAATCACTCTTTCGGTCAATTGTGTCCTTTTTTATTGATAAATTTGAGTTGGGTATGTTTCCTTCGTGTTTTCGGAAGTTAGAGCCTCGTTTATCGTCAGAATCTTTAACGTCCTGGGAATCGAATCTGTAGATCAATCGCTTGTTCTCTGTGAAATATTTATTCTCTTTTGTAATATTTTCAGGAGATTTCGCGATATTGATCCTTAATTTGGCTATTGGAAACTCTTGATTTTCTGTTACTTTTAAGACATTTATCAATTTTTCATCAATGAGTTTTTCTTCAAAGTTTTCAGTGGTTTTTTTTTCAACTTTGTCTTCGAATTTTAATTTGAGTTTTTCTTCAAAATCTCTGCTATTTTCCGCTTGTAAAAAGCTGCTTTTCATCTTTTTCTTCATTGCCGATTTCCTCTCCTCTAATTCTTCTTCCTCTTTTTCGTTATCATAATCCTCCTTTATATCTCCTATCTCCACCTTCTTTCCAAACTCAACACAGCTCAATGCATGCCTCATGTCATGATTATCATATAAATCCTGCAATTGTTTCGATTTCCCATCATTTTTTAGTAAAAATTCCTTTATTTCGAAATTACTGCATTGTTTATCGTCCATTTTCTCGAGTTCTGTTAAGTCATTTTGCTGGTCTTTTTCCTCTTCTTTTACCGAATTAGTCATGAAATTCTTCATTAAAGACCTTTGTCGTGATAATCTCCTCAATAACCCCGTTTGCATCAAAATCTTGGGGAAAATGAAGAAAGCTTGGATATTCCTCACATCGATCCTTTTTATCTCTTCAGCGGTTCTATGGTATAAAAATCGCATTTTTTCAATATTCAGCAATTTAAACCCTAGTCCTTCATATTTGAAATCCTCTATCAGACATTCCAGACGATAAAGCTTACATCCAACTTTGCTTTTCTTCATTAAACCATTGAGTTTCAATAGATAAGACTTTACAGTCTCTAGATCTTTTTCTTTATTGAGCATTGCCTCGAAACTAGAAGGGTCTAAAGCCTGTGGGAAATTCGGGTATTTATCATAAAGTCTCAGATTTAAAAGATCGTTATTAAATAAGCCATTACCGAGTTTCGTCTTATATTTTCTCTTCCAGTTGTTATCAATTTGTGAGGATTGCTGTTCTTTTGTGAAGAAAGTCTCAATAGAATCAATGAAATATTCCTCTAATTGAGGGATTAAGACTTGTATATAAAAATTCGACTTATATTCCTCTAAAAGAGTGCTTAATATCTCAGTAATCGGACCTCCATAACTATCTATATGACCGAATTGATTCACCAGAATTATTGAGGAATCGGCTTTTAGGACATTCGGTTTTAAATGCACTAAAAACCTCAGTATTTGTGAACTTTTATCAAAAAACGGCTTAATAGTCATATAAACCTTGAAAATCTCGTTATTATATCGTCTTGCAAAGAGAAATTGCTCTTTATAGAGGAAATCAGACTTACCAGTCTTCAGAAATCTTCGCATAAAACCATCGTGTTTTAAAGGCTATTTTAGTGTTTTCATCGACTTTTAGAATTTTTCCGAGATTTTCTAAAGAACCAGAAACATGCATAAAACAGGAATTTTCTGAAAAAAAGAGGTTTTCATTGAATAATTGCGAGTTCTGATTTGAGTCATTTTTGTTGAATAACTGGAAATCAAGGATGTAATTATAAAGCTTTGTGATAGAGATTATCTCAGTTTTCTCATCTTCACAGTAAATATGAAGGAATTCTAGATAAAGCATCACGAAACGTGGGGTTTTGTTAGCTCGGATGTAATTTTTACTGATTTTCGACTTTAAACTGAGTAGTTTTCGACCTAATTTCAATATTTTGTCTAAATGGGGTTTTTCAGCCATGAGATTTTCAAGGAATTTCGTGTATAAATCTAGATATTTGGCCATTTGTGAAGTTATTTTAGAGAAAGAGTTCTCTATATCTATATATGTTTTTGTATTGAAATTAGTGAGCAATTTCCTGTTATAATTCTGTGATAAATTCGTTGAATTAATTGGTACTTTATGTGATTCTTCTAGTTTTTTCAAGGTTTTTAGGATAATTTCCAGGAAATTATCGATATAATAATAATGGTAAAAAGACAGGTTTTGTGGGTTTTTCAGCTTATTAATGTGTTGAATCGCTTCAAAAGTCTTAGGTTCATCAGTTAAAAGCAATAGAATATATATTAAGAAGAATTCGTGGTCATTTACTGATAAAATTGAAGGCATTTCATTGTATAAATACAGTGTATAATCCTTTAAAATTAGCTTTAAAATCTCATTTTCTTCGAAAAAGGGAAGAGTTTTTTCGTTAATTTGGTAGTAATTCATTACATTTATTCGATTTAAAGGGCAATTTGGCGTAATACAAAGCCTAATGTGATTAGAAAGAAACCCGAGGATTTCTAAAGGAATTTCCTTGAGGAAATCGTCTAGATTTCTAAGGTTTTTATAATAGAAATAACCGTAGATTATCAGGAATTTCTTATGTATTTTGTTGAGATTTATGGTGTTTTTCGAGTTTCTTTGTGAAAGATCTTTAATTGATTTGAGATCATTGCAGTTTTGGTCCTTTATTACTGAGATAATATGCATAGTAGTGATATTCTTCGCGATTTTATAGAAGAATCCAATAGAAATAATGAAGATAATCGGTTTATTTCCTAAAAGCTGATCTTCTGAAAGCGAGAATAACAAAAGAGCGAGAAACATTATTCGAAAGAAAAGATGTGTCCCATAAAGATGCATGATTTTTATATCAAAATAACTGTGTTTTTTCAAGAAATTGTACAAAAGAATCGAAGATAAAACGATTTGTATTGTGATGCTAATGAAGATTTTTTGAGAGGAATTCATCAGAATACCGTTCATAAGAGGGAATAATTGCAATAAAGGGTTCAGAATATCACTTAAAGAGATGGTTCGGTTTAAACTGTTCGAAATATTGAACTCGTATGCATTGAAATAGAAAATATTGCAGAACATTTGAGAAAATAAAAGGAAGATACCAGAAATTGAGATAAATAATGTCCATATTTTGTAATTTGAGGAATTGTTCAATGAATTGTTCAATAATTCAAAAAAAGGCTGAGAAATTAACTCGAAAAGGGGGGCTAACAGAATCGGGAATAAAATATTATAAATTTTCAAGATTTCAATGCCAAATTCGCTCATTTTGTAATGTAAAACGCTTTTCCATTCCAATTCAAGTTTTTCCTTCATTAAAATTTTCAATTCATTGGTGAAATTCAGCGAGATTCGCACCATTAAAAAGGAGATATATATGATAAAACTGAAGAAAAATAGAAAAAAAATGGTGTCAAATTGAGGAATCATGCCAGAAATGCGAAGAATTGGTGATATTCTTGTCAAGGAAAAAAGCTTTATCAATGAAGAAAGCAAGGGTGATGAGAGAAGCTCAGTGTTAGGCCAGAGGAAATTGTCCATATTTAGAGAAATGAATTGTAATAATGAGAAGAAAAAAAGGAATTCAACAAGAAAACAAGGGATTTGGATCTCATAATTCAACAATTTGTAAAGGTTTTGAAGGTATAATTGCTTCATGATTTTTGAATTTTTTAAATTATTTCATCACCACTTCGTTTATTTTTTGGTTAAAATTAAAAAAAGGTGTTAAAGGTAAAAATGAAGAATATTTTAAAGAAAAATTAGAGAGAGTTTTCATTGCGAAATTTCTTCTTCTTTACAAAAAATATCGCAAATTGAAAATAAATGAAAAAATTTATAAATTGAGGTATTTTATTATAAAAGTGCAAATTTATGATAAAATCTGATAAAATCTCATCAGTTATTTTTTTGACCATACTCGACGAAGAAACCCTCCCTCTACTCCATCTATTCAACCTAATTCACTTCCCTTTCCCCTCTCCTTTCCTCACAGTTTTTCACGGTTTTTACCACAATTCTATAAAAATCCACTTAATTCAGCCAAAAAAAGACCCTAAATTTGATAAAAATGCCATAGGTCCAGAAATTTCAGCTTTAATGGCTTATATCGCAATAGAAAAATTTAAGCCTGATCTTTTCATGAATATAGGTTCAGCAGGTGGTGTAATTCGTGATAATTTCAATAAAAAAAACCTGAAAATCGGCGATATTTGTATTACAAATCAAGAGATTTTCTTTTACGATCGACTTTGTGAAGAAAATTCAAAAAACTTAGAAAATTTGAAGAAAATTGTGGAATTCAAAGGTTATTTGCAAGGGAAATATGAGGTTTTTTTCATGAAGGAGTTCACTGAAAAATTAGGAATAAAGGAGGTTTCTATAGGAACTAGTGCTTCATTCAGCGGGGATCAAAGAAATGCCTTTGAAGCAGGGGTGGATGTAGTCGATATGGAGGCTGCAAGTATAGCCAAAGTGTGTTATTGGATGAATGTGAGGTTTATGGCATTGAAAGGAATTTCAGATTTAGATGATGTGGGGGATGAAGAACAAAAGGAAATGTTCGAAAGTAATTTAAAAGAAGTTTCGAAGAAATTAGCTCTAAAAGTGAAGGAAATTTTAGCAGTTTTATGTGAATTTTGAAGGGTTTTTGTAAGAAAAAAATATTATCTATGAGAAAAATTTATTGAAAAAAGATATTTTTGGGGTTTTTATCAAAATAATTATAAAAGAAAAAAAAAGAAAATTCAAATTTTTTTGATATTCTTCACGATTTTCGGATTTTCCTTTGCGAGTCTGAACTCTGAGCCTATTACTCACAAAGTTTTTCCTTAAGAAAAACACAGCTTTAATCCTTTAATTTTTATAGGTTGCTTTCACGATTTCAGTGAATGGAGTCGTTCAAGGTGAAGTTATTTTCGGATTATTTGGCAAAACTGTACCGAAAACAGTAGAGAATTTCAGAGCTTTATGCACGGGAGAGAATGGAATGTCCTCTTCAGGGTTCAAACTGCACTTTAAAAACAGTGTTTTCCATCGAATTATACCAAATTTCATGATTCAAGGTCTGATTTTCTTTTTAAAATTCAAATTTCTTTTAAAAAATTCAATTTTTACGATAAAATTCAAAGAGTTTTTTTATAAATTCCTCAATTTTCATGAATAAATTCAAGTTTTTCTTTCTAAAATTTCTTTTATCAATAAAATTGAAAACTTTCTCTATATAAAAGAAAACTTTTGATTATAAACAAAAAGAAAAAAATGTTCGAAAA
>JFJP01012436.1_pt1 | contig 13487 bp, 10 predicted proteins | sample 431651 | NCBI WGS metagenome assembly JFJP01 (sample SAMN02602958, study PRJNA72255) | Microbial mat metagenome, whole genome shotgun sequencing project. | biome: fresh water; feature: sink hole; material: water; isolation source: purple microbial (photo- and chemosynthetic) mats found in...
CTGTTTTGTGTTTCAGAGGCGATACCTCCGGGTAAAATTACTTATGCAAGAGATTTGATATTCTTCAAATTGAAAACTGAGATGTGTTTGATGCCAAGTATGGCTTGGGCATCTTCATCCAACTCCACCCAGTAAAAACTGCGGTGCTCGGAGTAGGGGTCTATCTTGAAGACCACGCCTTCGTACCAGCCTTCCTTATCCCCAAACTTCGAATCAAGATAGACTTTTACCCGCTCTCTAATTTGGATTGCGCTAGTCATGCTGTTTTTCTCGATTTGTAAACCAAAACAACCTTGTGCAACTTAGCCCGCTGGCATTATAAAAACCTACCTTGCCAACGCCATCATTGTGCGAAATGCAAGATAGATCGTGACCATATCATTCGCCACATATTCAACACGGCGCTCTAAAGATAGATCGTGACCATATCATTCGCCACATATTCAACACGGCGCTCTATTGTCCGTATTGCGTGCGGCATCAACGCAGCTTTATCTGCCATGTCTGATTGCTCAAATTTCACTGTCAAATTGATTGGCTTAGTAAGCTTGAATGGCTTCGGCGCTTTTTTGCTTTTCAGGTTAATCACTGCGCGCTTGGCGGCCTGTTCGATCAGGCTGGCGGTTACTATGGGAGGCAAACATTCTGCCGACATGCGGCTGACCGCTTTCTTCACCTGTGCGATCTCGATCTTGTTGCCGAACACTTCCTGAACTTCCGCGCACAGCGTTTGATCACCCGACGCCATAATAACGGGGACATTGAAATGACCACAGACTGCGCCATTCAGCCCTGCTTCGCCAAATGCCTGACCATTGATCCATATCCCAGACACACGCTCATCAGACCAGGTGTGGTCGAGAATGGCATTGACCGCGCCCATGCGCCCGTGGTATCCCACGAACATCACGCCGTCCACATCTTGATCCACGCCTTGCACCATCGAAAGGGGAGAGGGCGAGCCAGAGTTCAGCGTTACACGGGAATCCAATTCCTCGATCAAAATATTTCTTCCGTCGTGATGACCATCTGTCACCGTCACCGATGTCGCACCGCCTGCGAAAGCGCCGCGGATGGCGGCATTTACATCCCCGGTCATCAATTTGCGAAAGCGCAAATATTCAGCATGGTCGGGGTTCACCTGATCCCAATGCACCACGCCTGTAATTCCTTCCATATCTGCGGCGATTAAAATTTTCATCTCACTCCTTTTTATAATTTTACTGCGCGTGTCGCCAAATAGGTCTCGATGTGCTCACTGATTTTTAGACCATTGTGATGGTCTTCATACATGCCGATGATTGCAAACCCCGCATCCGTCTGCCCTGATAGCTGGTCGCTGAGCGAATGACCAAATTCTGCGGGACGGTCTTCCCGTTGCAGGCGTTCCACGCCGTATGTTTCCACATCCGAAAAAGGGATTTTCAGGCTGACATTCAAAATCCCTTTTTCCATATCATCCCAATCGAACAAATAGAATACAGGGTTCATGAAGCCTGCCAGCATCGTCCCACCGCGACGCAGCACGCGATACGCCTCTTTCCAGACGGGTCTGATCTCATGGATAAACAAATTGGAAACAGGGTGAAAGATGAAATCAAAACTTTCATCTGCAAATGCCGAAAGATCGCGCATGTCGCCTTCCACCGTGCGGATGTTCAAGCCGTCACGTTCCGCAACTTCACGGTCACGCGCCAGTTGAGCGGGCGAGTTGTCGAAGATCGTCACCTCCGCGCCAGCCGCCGCCATGATCGGACCCTGTTGTCCGCCGCCGCAAGCCAACCCCAGGACTTTCAGTCCCTGCATGGGCGGGAACCACTCACGCGGAACGGGCTTGTTCTCTGTCAGCACCACAGACCAATCACCAGTTCGCGCGCGTGCAATTAATTCAGGCGAGACAGGAACTGTCCACGGGTTTTTGCCTGACTGTACCTGACGATCCCAGGCATCACGATTGAAAGAACGAATATCCATTTAATATTTCCTCTTGAAATAAAAAATATCGGAAGCCGTGAAAGGCTTCCGATATTATAAGAGATTAATTTGCCCTACTTGTTTTCCTCGATAATCTTTTTCACATCCATTGCGTGTTCCATCTCATGCGGACCAAACACCTGCACAATACTTTCCAGCGAACCTTCCTCGCCCCACGGCAAAATGGATTTTTGTGTCACCATTTCCTCCGTCATCTGGCGTATCAAGGCAACCAGTTTGGCGCGGGTGTTCACATACTCTCGTACAATGTGATCATAGCTTAATCCTTCGCGGGTACTGACCGTTTCTTCATTGTAAACTTCTGGTCCGCGCGGAGCAGGAATCGGCGGCGTCTCACCCTTGAGCAGGGCGTTGACAAACCCAACGGCGGCGTCATCCCAGCCTGAAAGATGAGCGATGATCTCGCGGATCGTCCACAAAGGATAAATCTTGCGCTGTTTATCAATCTCATTTAATTGAGCCATCATTGCGGCATGTGAACTTTCAATCATCTTGAGAATTTCTTCGCGTTTGCCCATTTTATGATTCCTTGGTTTTGATTTGTAAAATACAGACAACCGTTGCTTGCAAAATTTTACATCCTATCGGCGAATCGGGAGATGGAACACGCCTTGTGGATTTGCTCCGCTGGCAGTTTTTCACACCGATTCACGCTTCGCAACCGCTCGTGCCTGATCGCTCCACCCCAGGCTTTTTCTCCGCTGATCGCTGTCGTCAGGGCAAAATAATTCAGGAATAATGGCACTTGCCAGTTTGAGTTTTTCGTCGTATTCTGTCTTCAACTGTTTGTTTTCATGGATGCAGAAAAGGGCGAGATTATGGATAATAAAGAACAAGGAAATAAAGCCAAAATATTTCAGTGGCGGTTTGTGGCTTTTCTGATTGGATATGTTCTGGTCTCTGTCGCCTATCAGGTTTTATATCCCTATTTTTCTTATTGGCCCACCTCGGTTACAAATGAAATTGTGCTGGACTCCTGTTACTCCATGCGGGCGCGGTTTCCGCTTTCGGTGCCGATCTTATATGCCAGTCAGGGCAGTCAGGCAAAGCAGATAACTTTCTGGGTTTGGAAGACTGATGCTGCCTGTGCAGATGAGGCGGAACTTTCCTTCTCCAGCACGCAAGACATCATCTGGCTCGACCAAAAGCGGGACGAGGTTGCGCCTTCTTTACAAGTTAAGACGGGGAAAACAGAAACAGCCGCGCCGCGTTATTCCCTGTATATTTATACTCCCGTCCGACCCGCTCCAGACATTCAAATTCCCCTGAATATTTATGTCAATGACCAGCTTGCAAATGATATTCCCTTGCGCGGGCAATCTGAATCTGGAGCATTATTTGCACGCTTCTTTTATATTCTCTTTGGCACCCCATCCTTGACGATGGTGGCGGGCGCGCTTGCCACAGGCGTTGGCATTTTTCAAACTTATAAAAATTTGGAAACCATGCGCCTGCTAAGACAAAAGGAATTGGAATCGGATATTGAAGAACTGCGCCAGGTTTCCGGGCGGGCGGCGGCGGATATTGGCTTGCAGTATTCCTCCCTGATGGAACGTATCAAGAATTGGGGTTTTAATAAGAATGATGTAGTCTTCTCGGCGGCGGAGCGTGTGTTCAAAACAAAACAAGATGAATATTTCCGCGCGCGTATTTGGGCGTTCAATTTCCGCAAGGAAATCACCCGAAAATTGTCGGAAGAAAATTCCAAAGAAGATTTTAAAACCTGGCTGGGAAAAGCCAACAAGGATATTGACTTTCTAACCGGCGATGAATTTCAAACAATATGTTGCTTTTCAAAAAACGGCTTGAGCGAAATTTCCACTTTTGAACAATTGCTTGATTACGGCTTGAAGGCTTTTGGCATTTTGGGCGTGGACAATGTGGACGAACTGTGCAAAGTTATTGCCTCTGTCATACCCAACCTTGTTGCCGAAAATACTGATGAAGAAGTGAAATCCGCGTTGGAGCAGTTAAAGTCCAAGTGGTTCACCAACGGCGCCAGTGGACGCTATCTGAGCGGGAAACTGGCAGAAGTGAAGAGTGAAAACTCAAAATTCATGATTGCCTTGAAAATCAAATTAATGGAATGGGAAAACGAGGAAGAATACCCGCCCAACCTGCTTGGCAGGAATGCCTCACTGTGGACTGCCGAACCTTTGTATTCACTGACCCCTCACGCGGAACAGTACCTAAAGCGCTATTTCAATAGATACATCAAGTGGCGTACACCGTTTGGTCCCGTAAAAGCAGAGTTTGACCCGCGCTTGTCACGCAGGCTGATCCAATCTGATATGCGCCAACCATTGGGCTTTTTTTGGGAGGAGCACCCGATTTGGGATAAAGTGATTAGCGCGCAACCGCTTTGCATTGCGGCTGAACGCGGCATGGGTTCCACGACGCTGATTCTGATGGGGCGGCATGTGCGCCGTTTTTGGGGAAGCAAGCCTTCCCTCTCCATCTTCCTTCAATTACATGGCAATGCTGAAGAAGCTGTCTTCTGGTCTCTTGTGGAACAGGCTCTGTTTGACCAGTTGATCCGCGATTTGGTGGAAGACCCCTTCTGGTTGTTAAACGCGCCGACTTCCGCCCAGCAGATGATCGCTTCTTTTCTCATCCGCCAGGCAGGGGATTTTTCCGCTTTGTTGTTGAAAATTGACGAGGCAGGGTTATCAAATAAGGAAAAGGAAGTGGTGGGGCTGGCATTGTTCGATGCAGATAATGGGGTGGTATATCAATCGCACCTGCAATTTTCGGAGTTGATCAAATCCATTACGCGCGCCATGCTCAATGCGGCTCGCCCGCGTGTGCAGGATGATCAATTTTATGCTTTTGTGTGGATTGAATTCAAAGACGCCGCCGCTGTGGATGGCTGGCTGGAGTTGATCGAACGCGCCGGGTTGAATTCGATTGCCGTCCTGAAACTCTTTGTCCCTGCCCCTTTGTACTCCATGAAGGTACGGCGCTCTCTATCAGTGGAGACCTTGCATTGGGAGCGGGAACAACTCAAATACATGATTACGAAGCGCATCAAGCAGACAAAGGATTTGCGTGTCGAAGATTTTCCGCTTGATGAACTTCTGGACAAAGCCGCTGGCTCGCCTGCGCGATTGATTGAAGCAGGAAACCAGTATGGATTCCCCGGGGATTAACCTATGCTGAACAGACTTTCTTCAAATCCAAATGACCATTTTACCGACATTGATAAACTCACACAGGAGCGGGTTAATTCGTGGCGCAAAGAAGCGATCAAAACAGAAGATCGCATGATCGCCTTGTTTGGCTATCCCGGTGTTGGCAAAACCTGGTTGCTTAATTTTCTGGCTCAAAAACATGACGGTATTGTGGTGGATCTTAAAGAGCGGTTTAAATATACGACTCATCAGTTTGTCAATCTCACGTTGGAAAAACTGCATCCAAATGTAGCCAAGCCCCAGCGCTTCATGCTTTTGGATAATGTCCCTGCCACTCAAGACGACGAACAAATTCTTGAGTTTGAACGCGAGGTCTTGCTTCCTTACTGGCATGGCGGAGCGTTGATTTGTCAGTGTCAGGTTGGCAGGGAAACCGTTTGGGGACAGCGTGTGCCACATGTGTCCCCTGTGCGTATCCCTGCGTTAACCAATAAAGGCTTGAACGACCTTCGCACGGTGTTGAACTGTCGCTCCAAACATTCCGAAGCCGAGGCTATTCTATTTTCTGCCTCCGAACATATTCCCTTGCTGGTCAAACAATGGTGCGCCTCGCCTGTTGAACAACAAAACCTTGAGTCTGCCCTCTATCAAATCCTGATGGATTGGTGGAAATCGGTCTCTGGCGATGATTTGCCCAACGATCCATTGAGCCATTTGTGCTTGTTTGCTTTTCAAGCCTGCGCGGGTAAACAGGATTATGCCACCATGAATCGGATGATCGAAAAAGCGGGACTTTGTGATGTTTATACCCCGCCTGCTTTGGAAACAAAGTTGCGAAACCTGTTTTGGCTTGATTCCAGTTTGGTATGGTACGAACCCATACGCAATGAATTACAAGCCTGGCTTTTTCTCAAAGAACCCGAAAATTACCGCGTCATTAAAAATGGAGGTTGAAAAAATATGTCCACGATCCCTTTGCTCGCTTCCTATCAAATCCATCTCATTGGACGGGACGCGCTTCTAAATCAAATCCTGAAAGTTGCCCATTACGGAAGACCAACCCTTGTTTACCTTGAAGGGGAGGGCGGTGTGGGAAAGACCGCTATTTTGCGCGAACTTCAACTTCAGGCGCGCGGCATTAGCCTGCCCTATATTTTGGATATGTACCACCTTGAATATCAAACACCTTATGGCTTTGCTTCCGGGCTGGCGGAACTGCTTTCCAATCAGGGAATACCGATGAGTGAGTTTCGCATGTATTTTGATGCCATGCAGCAGGCGCGTGATTCGCATGATAACGCCGTTGAAGAATCCAATTGGGAAAAAGCGCAATCAGCCCTGGTGCGCGCGCTCAACGAAGTTAGCCACACAACCCCGCTCTGGATCATGCTGGATACGGTGGAAGTTGTGGCGCTTTATCTTTCGCAGTATGCCTCCAAACGTCCCCAGGACAACATTGCAGAATGGCTTCCAAAACTATTTTCTCGAATTACCGGCTCGGTGATCTGGGTCATGGCAGGGCGCCCGAGCACTTTGAAGAGGTATCTATTCGATAACCTTCCCAGGCATTTTGCAAAATCGCTTCACGAGTCTCTTGGCAACCTTGATAAAGATTCTTGCAAACTGTATCTTGAAAAGACAGCAGAACTTGTGGAGGGAAAAAAAGATGTCAGGGGCGCCACGCGTATTCGTGACTATCTCGAAGAGTGGGGACATGAGTCGCTTTATTCGCAAACTCAGGGAAAGCCGCTTCGCCTCGCCATCGTTGCTGATATTTTGCGAACGGGCAGCAGCCTGCCCTCAGGCTTTTACTCCAGAGACCCCAAAACCACGCCGCTTCACGAACTTAATCTGGACAAAGCCCTCGTCGAGCATATTCAAACGCTTGTTTCACCTTTGGGAACCATCCTTCAAACCATGTCAGGCTTGCGCAAAGGCGTGGATGCCACCCTGCTTGCCAGTGTCATGAATCTAACAGTCGAAGAGGCGCACAAAAATCTCAAAGAGGCAGAAAATCTTGCCCTTGTAAAAAAACGTCCGGGTGATTCTCCCCGCCCTTATTTCCTGCATGATGAAATCTACGACCTGTTTGCAAGGTATAAGCCCATTCCTCATGAGCGTAGTTTGGAAGTCTCCGCAAAGGTTCGGGAATATTACGAAGCTAAAATTTTGGATCAACGTACCCTGCTTGCGCAATTTCCCAATCTGCGCGCGCGTCACGCCAATCTCTGGCATTTGGCGCGTATCGAAAATATGCACTATGCCTTGTGGTATTACGGCATGGAAGGGTATGCCCATTACTTTGCTCTCATGAGCGATGCCATGAGTATGGGCGACATGGTTATCCAATCCCTCATTCACCTTGAATTGGACCGCACCATGCAACAGATGCGGACATTCTCCCCCATGCCGGGCGAACTGGAACTATATATCAAATGGGACGAGGAAATCCGCAGTGCTGAAATTGATATAGAGGAAGGACAAATTGAAGAAGCAGAAAAAAAATTAGCTACCCCCATATTGCCTGACCTGCCCTCATTTATTCAAGCCTATTGGCATTTTGTCAAAAGCACTCTAACCATTAAACAACGACAGTCATCCACTCGTACTGGCTTGCTCAATAAAAACCCGGGTTATTTTATTGTAAATGCCCTGCGTTTTATTGAGGAAGTGGATGACGAGGAAATTAGGCTGGCGAAGGACACCCTGCTTGCAAATATTCACAATTACGCAGGCTATGAAGCGCGCTTGAGGGGCGAATATCAAAAAGCGCTTGGGCACTACAAAGAGGCGACAAGCCGCACCAGAAAATTACACTTAAGCAGTTTAAGCGGTATGTTGGTCAACCAGGCGTATGCCATGTCTGTTTTAGGCTTGGATCGCCGCGCTGAGTCTACTGTGCGCGAAGCAGTGGAGATTGCCGTGGAGACCAATGACGTGAGAGGGCAGACTCGCGCTTTGAACGTGATGTCGTGGGTTATTTTGAGAACTGGGCGTCCGTCTCATTCGTTCGAAATTGCCCAAAAAGCCTACAGCCTCCTGCAAAAAGGACGCTCCAATCCGCGTTTTGAAGGGTTGGTGCTTATTAATCTCGCCACTGCCCGCCGCACCGAATGGGGACAATGCGTGAATGAAAACATCATGGATTGGAAAAATGAATGGATGCGTCTTATTCCAGATGGGCTGGCTTACCTTGAAGGCATGGATTTTGTGCGTGAAAAACTCGAGCTGTCTCCCAATGCCATGATTGTTACCATTCCACAGGGCGCCATTGAGATTTTAAAAGATAAGGACAATGAAAGTTGGGTGATTGCGCTTAATGAAAGTGGAACACTTTGGCGCGAGACCGCCGTAATCTTAAAAGAGCGCGGTGAAGAGGATACTTCACGTTATAAGACCGCCATGACACTTTCTGTCTTGCGTCTCCAGCAGGCGGCAGGACTCGCGCGCCCCTCTGACGTGGACAAGTGGCAGGATCAAATTCAGGCGCAAGCCCAACGGGCGGGCGGAAGTCCCTACTGGCCCCTCATGGCTTTTATCAATTTGGGGTTTCACTATTTCTATCAGCGAACTGAAACAGACTTGCAACGCATATTTGATGTAACTGAACATATCATTGGCAGTGAATATTTGTGGCCCCCAGTGATTGGACAGGCAGATGCCGAATCGCTGCGTTGGGTTATTCTTGGAAAGATGGAAATGTTGCGAAGTTCAATCGCCTTTAGAAATTATAAAGAAAAGAAAGTCGAGTTATACCCGGCTATTCGGAGCGCGGCTCTTTCGCTCGAATACAACTATTTGGTCGGGCAGACCTCGTATGATGTAAAACGCGCTGAAAATGGGCTTGAGAAAAACCTCAGCAAGATACCGGACTGGGAAAACAACCTTCTTCCACAAGTGTATGAAATTGTCAGAGACCAAATTGAGCCTGAATTAAGGTCAAATATGCAGGATGGGAAAACGCCACGTATTCTGCGCTGGTTGGATGAGCGGTTTGGCGGCTATGAGTTGTGGAAATAGAGGTGCTCAATGAGGAAAATCGAAGATACCCCCATCATTCTTTATCCGCCGCCTGAATCCTCCACGCAAAATGATTGTGATTGCGCCTGCGCGCTCGATCTTTCTCCACAACAGAAAACACAACCCTTGCAGGGAGGGTGGCAGATAAATCGGAATATTTCCCCGCTTGATGCCTCCTCAAAAAACTGGCAGGCTTACTTCAACCCAAATGGACCCGTTTCCCTCGTGGTTTTGAATCCATCTGCCACACGCATGTTGGATTCGTTTGCAAAGCCCCAGACCTTGCACGAGACTGACGGAATTGATCAAAGCGCAATTCAAACGTTGATTTATACGGGTCTGCTTCACCCTGTTGCTGATACCAACCCGAATCCTCAGCCTGCCGCCGAATCACGAGTCTTAACCGCCTGGCTGCATTTAACTGATTCCTGCAACCTGCGCTGTGACTATTGCTACCTGCCGCATCGCCCCATTTTTATGAGCCTTGAAACAGCCAAACAAACTGTGGATAAATTGCTCGAAATGGCGTTCACGCATGGCTACCCAAAAATAAAACTCAAATATGCCGGCGGCGAACCTTTGCTTAAGTTTGACCTGCTTCAATCCATTCACGCCTATGCCAGCGCTGCTGCCTCCCAACAGGGAATCGAACTGGAAGAAGTGGTACTCACAAACGGTACCTTGCTCACGAAAGAAAAAGCGGCCGTTATAAAATCGCTTGGCTTGCGCCTGATGATTTCACTGGACGGCGTGGGTGCATCCCACGATGCTCACCGTAAATTTGCAAACGGCGCCCCCACTTTTGCCCGTGTGGAAAATGCAATCCATGAAAGCCTGAACGCCGGGCTTGACCCGCTGATCTCCATCACAATTTCTGACAGAAACCTGGCGGCTCTGCCTGAAACGGTGGCTTATCTGTTGAGTAAGAACCTGCGTTTTGCATTTAATTTCTATCGTGAAAACGATTGCTCGCAAAACACCCGCGACCTGGGTTTCACAGATGCTGACGCCATTCAATATCTGTCTCAGGCTTTGCAGGTGATTGCGTCCCAATTCCCTTCACGCAGCCTGCTTGGCTCGCTTGCTGACCGTGCCTCGTTTGTTGCCCCTCACCAGCACACTTGCGGAGCGGGGTTGGATTATCTCGTCGTTCACCCTTCCGGGCGTGTGGCAAAATGTCAAATGGATATGTCCAATACTGTCACTGATATTCATGCCGCAGACCCGCTTGCCGACTTGCGTCAGGATAAAACAGGCTTGCAAAACCTGCCCGTTCATCAAAAAAATGAATGTAATACATGCCAATGGCAAAACTATTGCGGCGGGGGATGCCCGCTTGTGACCTTCCGTGCTACAGGTCGTTATGATGTTCGTTCTCCCTATTGCGAAATTTATAAATTCCTATACCCCAATTTGCTTAAATTGGAAGCACAGAGGTTGATCTTTTATGCCAGTAAAAAAAGTTCCCTGTCAAACTATGCCAGTAAAAAAAGTTCCCTGTCAAACTGACAGGGAACTTTTTTGATTTCAAACTTGTTTCAGTTACGGATTGGGCGTGCCTTCGACGGCGACGCCAACCCAGCTAAAGTCGTGCTTCTCGCTGACAGCGCCAGCATTCACCCAGATGGGCTGACCTTGGTCGTCGGTTCCAGCTTGGCGGACGGGGGTAATCCACCAGCGCAGGATATGCGCCACGTTATCCTTCGGGCGGTAGGAGGTCGGTACGATGTACTTGGTGTCTGTCACAAAATCTGTCAGGCGGCGGGTCTGGTCGGCGGTGATGTCTTCCACGGTGATTTGATAGGCTTCGGCATCACGCAATGTGCCAACCGATGCCCATTGCAGGGTGACTACGTCGTTTGCCAGGGTGAAGGCAGCGCCATCCGCAGGCAGAAGCAGGTTCGGGGCGGGGTAGGGCGGAGGGATGGTCGCTGTGGGTGTGGGACCAGGCGTGGCAGCCCGCATACAAAGCGGAATCAGCAAATTCTCGCCGAGGAAAACATTATCGGTTGTCTTTCCATTAAATGATTTGATCGCCTCAGGCGGGACGGCATAATTTGCCGCAATTGTGGATAGGGTGTCGCCATCCTGGACAGTGATCGGCACGGTTTCACATGCCTGTAGGGTAGCGTTTGCCGGTAGGGGGGTGCTGGTTGCTGGCGGCGGAATGGTGGGAGTGGGGTAGGGAATCTTGAGAACCTGTCCCACGCTAATCGGGCAACTGGAAGCCAAGTTGTTCTCGATGATAATGCTTTGAACTGAGACGCTAAATTGAGCCGCTATGAATCCGCAGGTACCGTCTCCGGCGGAAACGGTGTATTCAAATGGAGGCTGGAGCGTAGCTGTGGGGGCGTCGGTTGGCGGCAAAGTGGCTGTGGCTGGTAGGGTGGCTGTGGGCGTTTCGGTGGGAGTGGAGGTTTCCACAGTCTCGAATGTTCCTTCCGGTGCGCTTGCGCGTAGCGATAAGAACGCGATAGCCGCGGCGATAATGACCACCACCGCAAGAATACCCACTGCGGCAGGTAAACTCAACGTGACCACAGGCATACGGCTGGCTTGCACCGATTTCTCTACCTTTTTGGCGGCTTTGGGTTCAGGCTTAGCGGTGAATTCTGTTCCGCATACCAGACAGCGGGCTGCGTTTTCGCTCAGGCGTGTTCCGCAGGTGGGGCAGATTTTTGTTTTACTGGAGTTGGTTTCTAGGCTCATACGGCAAAAATTATACCTTGATTTTTCTAATGTCGCTGCGAGGCGTTTTTGTTCTTCCCTGGCACCGCCCGCTAGGGCAGGTGAGCCGAAGCAGCCTCCCAACGCTAGGAGATTGCTTCGTCGGGAAGAACAAGAACCCTCCTCGCAATGACATAATCTACGTTCCCTCTACGACTACCATATTCGTTTTCGCATACTGATGTCGAAGCGCGCGGGCGGGCGCGTACTCGTCGGAATTTAGCCACGCTTTTGCCTGCTCGGCAGATGGAAACTCAAGGATGACAAGGCGGTTGGCTTGCCAGTCGCCTTCCAGCGTTTCGTTTGGACCGCCGCGCGCGAGGTATTTTCCGCCGTACAACTTCACCGCTTCTGGCGCCATTTTGACGTATTCCTTGTATCCTTCGGGGTCGCTGATTTCAATATCCACAATTACATAGGCTGTCATGGGCTATCCTTGAGTTGATTTTGGAGTCAAACGTCTCCCGACTTTTGACCTTCGCAGTTTTTTTCAACGTCGGGAGACGTTGAGTCCAGTTTGTTACTGTGCCTTCGGCAAGGTGGTGACCAGCACCTTGTCTACGCGGCGGCCGTCCATGTCCATCACCTCAAAGCGAAACCCGCTCCACTCGAAACTTTCTGAGGCTTGCGGCACACGTCCAAGTGATGTCATCATGAATCCGCTCAACGTTTCATATTCATCTTCATGTGGAAGCGTCTGGAAGTCAAAGAGTTCCTTAAATTCATCCACTTCCAACATGCCATCCAACAGCCAGGAACCATCCTGCCGTTGAGTGGCTTGCGGCTCCTCGAACTCCATTGCGCCGACAATTTCTTCCAAAATATCGTTGATGGTCAGAAGTCCCTGCAAGCCGCCGAACTCGTCCACCACCAAAAGCAATTCCGTGTTTTTTTCTTTAAACAATTCCAGTGCGCGCGAGGCGAACATGGTTTCGGGGATGAAAAACGCGGGCTTGAGCAGGGCTTTCAGGTCTATCTCTTTGCCCGATAAACTTTCGACCAGCAGGTCGCGTGATTTGACAATGCCGAGGATGGTTTCCAGCGAATCCTGTCGGACGGGAAATCGTGAATAGGGACATTCCGCAATTTTTTCCCTGATCTCTTCGATGGTATCTGCGATGTCGAACCAGACCAATTCTGTGCGCGGAGTCATCAAGGAATACACACGCGAATCGCCGAGGCTGAAAATTCCCTCGACCATATCCTGCTCTGCCTCCTGGAAAACTCCCGCCTGTGTGCCCTGACTGATAAGCATTTGAAGTTCTTCTTCTGTAATGGGCGGTTCTGAGGAGGCATTGACCCCGAGCAGGCGTAGAACGAAATTTGTTGCCCCGCTCATAAGTCTGATGAAAGGAGAGAAGACTTTTGAAAGAAAGAGCATCGGTCCCGCTACAATCTGGGCAATCTTTTCCGGGCTATTAAGTCCCAACCTTTTTGGCACCAGTTCGCCCAACCAGATGGTGAGGGTCGTGATGGATATGACCACGATACCCAATGCAATCGAGGTGCTGTACTCGCCGATATAGGGAATATTTTGCAATGCATTTGCCAATGATTCTGCAATTGTTGCGCCGCCGACCGCGCCAGCCAGAACCCCGATCAGTGTAATTCCGA
>JFJP01022056.1_pt1 | contig 13486 bp, 12 predicted proteins | sample 431651 | NCBI WGS metagenome assembly JFJP01 (sample SAMN02602958, study PRJNA72255) | Microbial mat metagenome, whole genome shotgun sequencing project. | biome: fresh water; feature: sink hole; material: water; isolation source: purple microbial (photo- and chemosynthetic) mats found in...
TTTTCCTCAAAATGTATGAAAAAGGCATGGCGTACCGCAAAGAATCCTTTGTGAACTGGTGCGAAAAATGCCAGACCGTGCTTGCCAACGAACAGGTGGAAGCGGGACTGTGCTGGCGCTGCGGGGATCAGGTTCGCCAGAAAAAACTCCGGCAGTGGTTTTTCCGCATCAGCGATTACGCCGACGACCTGCTGCTGCATTGCGACCAGTTGCCCGGATGGCCCGAAAAAGTCATCACCATGCAGAAAAACTGGATCGGCAAAAGCATCGGCGCGGAAATCCGCTTTCCTATTGAAAATTCAGATGAAAACATCACCGTGTTCACCACCCGGCAGGATACGGTTTTCGGCGCGACCTTCATGTGTCTTGCGCCGGAACATCCGCTCGTACCGGAATTTTCCAAAGGAACAACTCAGGAACGCATTGTTTCGGAATTTGTGGAGCGCATGGCGTTGCAGGATCGTTCCACCAAAGCAGTGGAATCTTATGAAAAAGAAGGCGTGTTTACCGGCTCATACTGCATCAATCCCATGACCCGGCGGCGGATGCCGATTTACACCGCCAATTTTGCGCTCATGGGATACGGCACCGGCGCGGTCATGTCCGTACCCGCGCACGACCAGCGGGATTTTGATTTTGCCAAAAAATACGGTCTCGATATTATCGTTGTCGTCAACAAGCGGGACGAAAATCTTGACCCGGCAACCATGACCCAAGCCTACGCTGACGAGGGCGTGATGGTCAATTCGGGTCAGTTTGACGGCATGGACAGCCAGAAAGCGCGGGAGGAGATTGCCGCGTATCTTGAAAAAAACAATCTGGGAAAGAAAACCGTGAATTTCCGGCTCCGGGACTGGGGCATTTCCAGACAGCGTTACTGGGGCGCGCCCATTCCCATGATTCACTGCAACACCTGCGGCATTGTTCCGGTTCCGGAAAAAGACCTGCCGATTCTGCTGCCGGAACACGCCGCGCTGCTTGAAGGCGGACAGTCTCCGCTCCCGAGTCTTGAATATTTTGCCAAAACGCAATGCCCGAAATGCGGGGACCCGAATGCCCGGCGAGAAACCGACACAATGGACACGTTTGTGGAATCATCATGGTATTTTGAACGCTATTGCAGCCCGGATTTCCATGAAGGCATGTTCGACAAAAAAGCGGTGGATTACTGGATGCCGGTGGATCAGTACATCGGGGGCGTGGAACATGCCATTCTGCATCTGCTTTATTCCCGCTACTACACCCGCGTGTTGCATGACTTCGGCTTGGTCAGATTCAAAGAACCCTTCACCCGTCTGCTCACACAGGGAATGGTCTGCAAAGAAACGGTTTCCTGCCCGGAACACGGCTTTCTTTTTCCCGAAGAAGCCGAAGGAACCGGCGACAGCCGCAAATGCGTCAAATGCGGCAAGCCCGTGAATGTCGGCAGAGTGGAAAAGATGTCCAAGTCAAAAAGAAATGTGATTGATCCCAATGTGCTGCTTGAAAAATACGGCGCGGACACCACAAGGCTTTTCTGCCTCTTTGCTTCGCCGCCTGAAAAAGATTTGGAATGGAGCGAGCAGGGCGTGGAAGGCTGTTACCGTTTCATCAACCGGGTCTGGCGTTTCGCGCTGGACTGGACCGAGCGGATCAAAGATGTTGACGCATTTACCGGCTCTCCTGATGAATTGGAAGGCGATCTTCGGGAGCTTTACAAAAAAGCGCATCAGACCGTCAAAAAAGTCACCGCGGATATTGAAGACCGCTTTCATTTCAATACTGCCATCAGCGCGGTCATGGAATTGGTCAATGCCATTTACGGAACAGATTTGCAAAAGATTTCCGACAATTCTGAAACATCGGCGATCTGCGCCCGGGTGGTGAAATTTGCGCTTGAATCTGCTGTCCTGCTGCTGTCGCCCATGATTCCGCATTTTTGCGAAGAAATCTGGCATGATATAGGGCATCAGCGTAGCATTATTCTGGAACCATGGCCCGCGTACCGAGAAGACGCGCTGGCAAAAGACGAACTGGTGATTGTGGTGCAGGTCAACGGCAAACTTCGGGGAAAATTCACGGTTCCTGCGGACACGGATGACGAAGCCATAAAGGAACGTGCGCTTTCGGACGATTATGTGCAGAAATTTATCGGCGGCAAAGCGGTCAAAAAAGTCATTGTTGTCAAGAAAAAGCTGGTGAATATTGTGATTTGATAGTTCTCGTTCCCACGCTCTGCGTGGGAACGAGATGAAAACCGTAGGGTGGGCATGGAATGCCCACCTTCCTGCCGCCGTGATTTTGATTTGATTTAATTTGAAAGGTGGGCAGCAAGCTGCCCACCCTACTCTGTGAATATTGAAAGCGAATTGGTATTAAATTGGTATTAAATTTAGGGACGAATGGCACGCCGCCGGCGTGCCTCTACGGGACGCGGAGCGTCCGAGCTGCATTCCCACGCGGAGCGTGGGAACGAGATGACAATGACAAAAAAAATATTATCCATACTTATAACGATATTATGCTTTTCTGCCTGCGGGTACAGATTTGCCGGAGACGCGTCTTTTCCGGGAGGCGTGCGGAAGATTTGCATTCCTCTTTTTGAAAACCGGAGCGGAGAAATCGGCTTGGAAACAGGCTTTGCAGATGATCTGATGAATCAGTTCAGACGCAACAGCAGCGTGGTTCTGACAGGCAGGGAAAGCGCAGACGCTGTGCTTTCCGGCAAAATCGAATCCCTGAACACAGAAACCGTGTCCCGTAGCGGCGCACACAGCGCGCTTGAAAGACAGGTAAAAATTTCCGCCGGTTTTGAATTGAAAGGCAGTGACGGGAAGTTGATCCGGTCGGTAAAAAACATTTCCGCAAGCGAATCCTATCCGGTCATGTCCGACAGCATGACAACCGAACATTTCCGGCGCAATGCCATTGCAAAGATTTCAAAAAAAATTGCAGAACTTGCGTATCAGTATCTTTCCGGCGATTTCTGACAGCAGGAAGAAAAAGGGGGGAGAGTTTTCCCGTTCCCACGCTCTGTCAGAGTAGAGCGGGTTTAAAACCCGTTTTACATTCGCGGAGTAGAGCGGGTTTAAAACCCGTTTTACATTCGCGGAGTAGAACGGGTTTAAAACCCGTTTTACATTCATTCCGACGCGGAGTATGGGAACGGGAACGGCAACAGTTAAAGGGAGATTTTGGGGGCATCCCCCTGAAACCTGCCCCCTGTTATGCGGCAAGCGTATTTGCCAGCTTGGAAAGACGGGATATTTTCCGGGAAGCGGTTCTTTTGTGAACCACGCCTTTTTTGGCTGCCTTGTCAATCACAGACTTTGCAAGATTAAGTTTTTCCGTAACTGTTTCAGCCGGTTTTTCGGCAACCGCGAGCCGGACATCTTTGACAACGCTTTTGACCCGTGTCATCGAAGTTCTGTTCCGCATCCGTCTGATCAGACTCTGGCGGGAACGCTTTAATGCAGATTTATGATTTGCCAAATTTACAAACTCCTTTCTGTTTAATTTTAAGAATCAAATCTTACAAAATTGATAATGCTTCGTCAAGTCACATTATTCTTTTTTTATCCGCCTTCCATTTTCCTTTCTTCTTTCTTCAGCCTTTTTTCTTCTCTTTTTCTGTCAAATTTTTCTTTCTGTTTTGCCAACTTGCGTTTAATATCATCCTGATATCGCTGCACAGCCGAATAACAGAGATAATAGCTGATGACAGCAAGGGGAATCCCGCTCACAACCCCGCCGACAATCAATGCCCAAAGGATTTCCGGAGCTTTGGAAAAAAGAATTTTCAGCATCTCCAGATCAAATTGTTCGGACAGCGGGATGATGTTTTTGAGACCGATCAGCTTTGCACCCAGAAGATATGTAAGCCCGTAAAGAAAGGGTGCGCTTAAAGGATTGGTTATCCACACGCCCATGGCCGCGGAAACCTTGTTATATCTGAAAATCGCCGCGAAAAAAACCGCTATCGGCATTTGAAAACCCATTGTCGGCGACATGCCGATAAAAATGCCCAGCGCAAATCCGAGCGCAATTTCTCCGGGTTCGCCTCTGATTTTAAGTAAATTCTCGTAAGCTTTTTTTAAGGCATTGTAAAGTCTGGTTTTACAAGAGGCAGTGTTTTCTTCGTATTTCGCCATATCCCCCTTTCCTGAATTGTATAGCCTGTTATGATAATACTATTTTTATTGTTAAACAAGATTTTTTCATATAAAATATACTTAAAATGCGAATGAAGGCTTGGAAGGGAATGAGATTTGACAACTTTTGCCATTTTATAAGAAAGGGGTTGTCAAATCTTCTGCATCATTACGGGTTGGGGAATTTCTCGCAAAGACGCCAAGTTTTGCCTGTAGAGCGGGTTTGAAACCCGCTTTGCATTAGCCTGTAGAGCGGGTTTGAAACCCGCTTTACATTATTTTGCGGGCTTTGCGAGAACCTTTTTATTTCCGGTAATTTTAAAATTGAAGGAGAAGAAAATGGCTTTAAAGGGTCAGGGGATAGAGGATTTGATACAGTTCGGGAAAGAATTGTCGCGGCGTTCAGGAGAAAAAGCACTTTCTTTTTACGGCAAAGGAGAGCGGCTTGTGAAATTCGATGAAAATCTTATCACAGAGGCTGAACTTCATCTGACAGAATTTTTCCGGGATCAGTTGCAGGGCAATTTCCCCGAACATCAGATATTTCAGGAAGATAACCGGGAAAGCGGGGATTATACCCATGAGGGAAAGCGATACCTCTGGATTTATGACCCCTTGGACGGCGTCGCCAATTTTCAGGCAGGCATTCCCATCTGGGGAATTTCTCTGGCGCTTTTTGAAAATTTCTGGCCCATCTTCGGTATGTTTTACATGCCTGCGACCGGCGATTTTTTCAGCGCCATGGCAGGGGAAAAAGCATTCCGGGGAAGCGATGAAATCCGCATTTCTCCCCAAGAGACCGTTAATGATGAAACGCTTCTCCTCACCTATTCCCGGTTCCATCAGCATTATGTCACGAAATTTCCGGGCAAAATCAGGAACATGGGATGCACCGCCGCGCATATCTGCTATGTGGCGACGGGCAGAGCCGAGGCTGCCATCATCGGAAATGAATCATACCGGGATATTGCCGCGGCATGGATCATTGTGCAGGCGGCAGGCGGCAAGATATACCGAATGGACGGTGCCGAGTTCATTCTCGGCGAAGACCCGGACGGACAGGGAAAAAGAGAGCAACTGCTTGTTTCATCTCCTCATACTTATGAACAGATTCGGAATTGTCTGAAAAAGATTGCTGTTTGAGATTGCCCGGGTTCGGCCGCTCCGGAGTGCAAAGCATCTTATTAAAATATATCAATTTATTAAAATATGCCACTCTGAGCGAAGCGAAGAGTCTCACAAAGAGATTCTTCACTCCGTTCAGAATGACGTTGCACTCCGTTCGGAATGACATCGGAAAGTTAAGTTGACAAAGTAAAAATAGTAAAACGATTTTTCAAATCGTTTCAAACAGCGAATAGTAAAACGATTTTTCAAATCGTTTCAGACAGAAAGACACAAAACAGCGAGCATCGCCGTTTTACTGACAGAACGACTCCTGCTTTCAGCGGGAATGACATCAGAGATAAAGGAATCTGTTTATGAGGGTACTGATTACGGGCGGGGCAGGATTCATCGGCTCCTATCTTGCCGAAGCATATCTGAAAAAAGGCGATGAAGTCTATATTATTGATGATCTTTCCACCGGCTCTCTTGAAAATATAAAATCATTTCAGAATAATCCGCACTTTAAAGACAGACTTTTTGTTTTCACAGACAGCATTTTCAACCACGATCTCATGCTGGAACTGACCGGGACCTGTGATGCGGTGTTTCATTTAGCCGCGGCAGTGGGGGTTCGGTATATCTTGGACAATCCTTTGGAATCCATTAAAATAAACATTCAGGGAACTGAAAAGGTTCTTGAGCTTTGTGCAAAATTCAAAAAAAAAGTGCTGATTGCCTCTTCCTCGGAAGTTTACGGCAAGCACCTTCACGCGCCTTTGGTGGAAACCGACAACATCATCTACGGTCCTTCGGACAAGTTCCGGTGGAGCTACGCTGCTTCCAAGCTGATGGATGAATTTACCGCGCTGGCGTATTTCAGAACCAAAGGGCTTAAAGTGATTATCGCCCGCCTGTTCAACACGGTGGGACCCAGACAAAGCGGGGCTTACGGCATGGTAATTCCGCGGCTGACGGAACAGGCTTTGAAAAATGAGCCGCTGACGGTTTACGGCGACGGCACTCAGTCCCGAACTTTCACATTCGTGGAAGATGTGGTAAAGGCATTGATCGCGCTCATGGAAAACGATGCGGCAGCCGGAGAGGTTTTCAACATCGGCGGAACAGAGGAAATCAGCATTTTCAACCTTGCCGAAAAAATCATAAAACACACCGGCTCAAGCTCGGAAGTCGTTCTGATTCCTTATGAAAAAGCGTTTGAAAAGGATTTTGAGGACATGCTGCGCCGGGTGCCGGGCATTGAAAAAATCAAAAAATTCATTGACTTTGATCCGGAAACCGATCTTGATACTATTCTCAGGCATGTCATAGCATATTATCGTGAGAAATTGACAAGCAGCAGTCTAATCTGATACCAATTCGCTTTCAAAATTACATGCCGCTCACGCTCCATGCCCTACATCGCTACACCGCTACATCGCTCACGCTTCATGCCCGTAGCCCGTAGGGCGGACAAAGCGCAGCGTGTCCGCCGTTTCAGTATCGGTGTAAAACGGGTTTGAAACCCGTTCTAAAGCTGAAATTTCGCCTGGCGGCTCATTTCAGCACTCCGGACCCATCCGGAGTGCTGAAATGCCTAATCTTATAAAATAGGTTTAGCATTGCAGGGCGGACACGCTCCGGCTTTGTCCGCCCTACTGTCTGAAAGCGAATCCGTATGAGATTCCTCACCGTGTTCAGAATGACAGTGTTATTTAGGATTTTAACCGTAGGGGCAACCCCCTGTGGTTGCCCTTTTTTTTGTTCAGGTTGCCCTTGTTACGGGGTAAAAGGGTAAGCACGGGGGCTTACCCCTACGGAAAAATTCCGTAGGATCATGCCCTCAGCCTGACCTTGCACGCAATTCACCTTCGATTCACCTCAAAACACATAGCGACCTTGACGTAGAATACACAAGGCTCGCCCCGGTGTCCCGGGTCAAAATGCCCTATCCGACAGAGCATTTTGCCCCTATCTGATTAGGTAAAAACTTCCCCCTAAATACTCTCTCCACCCCATTGACTACTTGATGTTTCAGTGAGATATCTGCCTGAAAAGCGGATTGCCTTCTGACGAGTCCTTTATAATTTTTCGGGTGGTGATGCTATGACTACTTCTGCATCACTGACCGTATTTAAAGGCTGAACAGGTTAGTTTAAAGGGAGAGGAATGTTGAAATGAAAAGAAAATTGATATTGGCTTGTCTCATTTGTTTTTTCTTTATTTCTGTGCATACAATACTTCAGGCAGATACGCAGGATGCTGATTATAAGGCGGGAGAACTTCTGGTAAAATATAAAGCATCATCTTCTGCTGCCGCCAAAACGGAATTTTATCGGAATAACTGGAATATCAATACCATTAAGACTTTCGGAGAAATAGGCGTTCAGCTTATGAAACTTCCTGCTGATATGAGCGTTGAAAAAGCTTTGGAGATTTATCGGAGCGATCCGGATGTAGAATATGCCGAACCCAATTATATTTATGGACCCAAAAGTGTTCCGAATGATCCTAATTACGGAAAATTATGGGGGCTTCACAATACGGGGCTGACCGAGGGTACGAATGACGCCGACATAGACGCCCAAGAAGCATGGGATATTACTACCGGCAGCAGTGATGTCATCGTTGCAGTGATTGATACCGGCGTTTTCTATACTCATCCGGACCTTGCTGATAACATTTGGAAAAATACAGACGAAATCCCTGACAACGGCAAAGATGATGACGGTAACGGATATATTGATGATGTGCGGGGATGGAATTTCTGCAACAACAGCAATGATCCTAAAGACGAAGACGGACACGGCACGCACTGCGCCGGCATCATTGCCGCTGTGGGAAATAATGGGAAAGGGGTTACAGGCGTTTGCTGGAAGGCAAAAATAATGCCGCTCAAAATTCAGGATGAGAACGGATTCTCTGCCAGTAACGCTGTGTCGGCGATTCTGTACGCCAACGCCAACGGGGCAGATGTCATCAATAACAGTTGGGGAGGCGGTTCTTTCAGCCAAACCCTCAAAGACGCGATAGATGCCTCTTCTGCTGTCGTTGTGTGTGCGGCAGGAAACGGAGATGATGATAAAATCGGCGACGACAATGATCTTATTCCTTCCTATCCGTCAAGCTATGAATCTGCAAATATTATTTCTGTGGCTGCAACGGATCATCATGACGCGCTCAGACCATCTTCAAACTACGGGGCTGTTTCTGTGGATATTGCCGCTCCGGGCGAAAATATTTACAGTACCGTACCCGCAGGATACTTCACCATGAGCGGCACCTCCATGGCTGCGCCGTATATTTCCGGGACAGCGGCGCTTCTCAAAGCCTATAAGCCCTCTCTGACCAATCTCGGAATTAAAGCGGCGATTGAGAAGGGTGTTGATACCAATCCTACTCTTTTCGGCAAGGTGGCTACAGGCGGAAGATTAAATGCTCATGCTGCATTAAAAAATATCTCATCTGATGAACCGGCAGAGATTAACAGTCCGAGACCGGGAAGCAGCCTGACTTCTGCAACCGTAACTTTTACATGGACGGATGTCGGTGCCGATAATTATCGTCTGGAAATCGGAAATTCAACCGGAACCGGCGATTTCTACAGTGCGGATCAGGGAAGGAAGACTTCAGCGACGGTAAACGGTTTGCCGAGTGACGGCAGGAAATTGTATGTACGGTTGAAATCGGATTTCGGCGGCTTATGGCAACAGAAAGATCATACCTACACCGCATATATCTCATCGGACCGGGGCGGACAAAAAGCTGTGATGGTCAGCCCGGCACCCGGCTCGACAATGACTTCAACGAGCGTAACTTTCACTTGGAGCAGCGGCGGTGCCGAGCGATTCTGGATTTATATCGGCACATCAAAGGCAGGAAGCACGGATATTTACAGCAAAGATCAGGGAACAAATACTTCGGTGGCAGTATCCGCCCTGCCGGACAACGGAGCGAAGTTTTACGTCCGGCTGTGGTCTTTGACAGACGGCTACTGGCAATATAAAGACTCCACCTATACGGCTTGCAGCAGGACTGCCGGTGTGAAAGCGGCAGAAATGCTTACACCGTTGCCCGGTTCGACATTGACTGCGACGAGCGTGACATTCACATTGACAAAATCCGGAGTTGACCGCTGCTGGCTGTATATCGGGACATCAGCCGCAGGCACCGGTGATATTTACGCCAAGGAACAGAGTACAAACGCCTCTGCCACGGTGTCCGGCTTGCCGAACAGCGGAGTGAAGGTGTATGTGCGCCTCTGGTCTTTTGTGAGCGGAAAATGGGTGTATAATGACTATACTTATACAGCCTTTAAATCCTCGGACAGCAAGGTTCCTGCGGAAATACTCACACCGGTTCCCGGAACTGTCCTGACTTCTGCAAGCGTGACATTCACATGGAGTGATACAGGTGCGGCGAAATATTGGCTTTGTGTCGGCATATCAGGCGTCGGCGCTTCTGATGTGTATCGTGCGGATCAGGGGATAAAAACGGCTGTAACTGTATCCGATCTGCCGCGTAATAAAGCATTATATGTGAGGCTTCGGTCTGTGGTGGACGGAAAATGGCTGTACAAGGACTATACTTATACGACTGCTCCGTAGTCATTAACGGTTCGTCTTTTTCTCTTTGAAAAATCGGATGATGTTCCTTATGCAGTTAGAGGGTGTTTAAAAATTAATACAACTATCAACTTTTCAGTCCCGCAGGGACTTTTGAGAATAGCCCGGCAATTCATTGCCGGAAGCGGATTCCCACGCATATCACGTCCCGCAGGGACGCTTGAAAAAACGGCTGCTCAATCGTCCCTGCGGGACGAAAAAAAACGGCGGCACCTTTCCCGGCAATGAATTGCCTGGCTATTCTCAGAAGTCCCTACGGGACTGATACTAATTTCCAAACACGCTCTAGGATCATCATCCGGTTTTTTATTTCTCCGCTTCCTTCCCGGGCAGTGATTCGCCTATCGGTTTCAGACCGGGACCTTTCGCTGTAACATACTTTCCCTGAAAATCAAGCAAGCCGGTTGACAATAATCTGTGACAAGGCTATTATAATAGGAGTTACGCACTTGAATTTCATTGCTGCCCGCCCGAATTCCGTAGCGTAACCCGTGTCTTATGCAGTCAATATCAGGTATGGCAATCCTGTGAAGCGGTGAAAATAGCGTCCATGCTTAACGAATTGGAAAAATTAAAAGAGAAATTAGTCAAAGATGATAATATCATATTCGGGCTTGTTTTCGGTTCTTACGCCAGGTACCGCCAGAATTCTCACAGCGATATAGATATTGCGCTTTATTTCAGAACCCCGCCCGAAGGACTTGATTTGTTGGATTTCACATCCGGGCTTTGCAAATATGCCGGTAAAGAGGTTGATCTCGTAGTGCTGAATCGTGCTTCGGCTTTTTTAAGACATCAGGTGATGAAACATGCTGTCCGACTTTTTATCAAAGACAGGCTTGTATTCCGAAGATTCAGAGAAAAAACCATGACAGATTATGATATTTATAAACATGTATCAGGGATGAGTATCTATGACAGACAAGCCTCTGATTGAGAGAAAGCTGAGAAGAATTGAGATTTTTCTCAAAGAAATCGAATCTGCAAAAGCCCCTGATGATTTTCAGGCTTTTTCCGAAAATATTATTTTCAAACGCTTCACAGAGAGAAACATTGAGCTTGCCATTGAGCAGATGATTGATATCTGCAAACATTTTATCAGCAGTCTGGATTTGAAAGAACCGGAAACATATTCCGAATGCTTTGAAATATTAGGGGATGCAAATGTCCTGCCCGTTGAAACGGTGGATATATTCAGATCAATGGCAAAATACCGGAATTTTCTGATTCATGCGTATGACGGCGTTGATGACAGCATAACTTTCGGAATTTATAAAAAGCGTCTCGGAGATTTCCGTATTTTTATCGAATCTGTTCGTAAGTATATTCGCTGATATTTCCGGTAAAATTTCAGGCAGCGGTATAAACGCAGTGATTCGGAAATGTCATTGTTTTGACAGGCTCAACAGCCTTCTGAGCGTAGCGAAAAATCTGCCGTAAAACGGCCCGGCTAAAACAGATTCTGTTTTCAGCCATGGCGTTCTGCTTTTATGTCATTCTGATAATTTTATGTCATTCCGAGCGAAGCGAGGAATCTTTGAGATTCCTTACTGCGTTCAGTAATGATAGTTTTTCGTTTGAAATTAAACTGTTATTTAGGATTTTAACCGTAGGGGCAACCCCCTGTGGTTGCCCTCTTATTGTATCCGTTTCGGGCAGGGTAAGCACGGGGGCTTACCCCTACGGAAAAATTCCGTAGGGTCACGCCGCCGGCGTGACCTTGCTTTGCGGACTTTGCGTGCTTTGCGAGAAACCTTTTTTGTCTCTCGCAAAGGGCGCAAAGGGCGCAAAGAAAAGCGTTTTGATAATAAAGATTCCGTAAAGGAATAATGTATCAATGCCGAATTTTTCAGACAAGCATAAGCGACAAATCCGACTTACGGATGAGCGATGGCAGCACATCGGAAACTGTCATCCTGAAATGACGTATCAACTGAATCGAATTGCAGAAACATTGCATGAACCGGATAGAATTGTCCGCTCCCGAACCGATTCCCAAGCGGAACTGTTCTATCGTTTCTATCCGATTACGCCTGTAACCCGGAAATATCTCTGTGTTGTGGTCAAGGTGCTGTCCGAAGATGCTTTTATTGTTACGACATATTACACGGATGCTGTGAAAAAAGGAGATGTGTTATGGAAAAAAACATAAGGGTCTGGTTTGACAAAGAAGGTGATTTTCTTGAAGTGCTGTTTGATTGCAGAAAGGGTTATTTCAGGGAAACCGATAATGATGCGGTAATGGAAAAAGTGGATGAAAAAGGAAATATCATCGGTTTTTCCGTCATGAAAGTCAGTGCATTGCAAGCAGAAATTCCCCTGTCTGCGAATCTGATAACTCAGCAGGCTGTATTGCAGGATTCTTCACTGCGTTCAGAATGACAGTTTTATTTAGGATTTTAACCGTAGGGGCAACCCCCTGCGGTTGCCCTCTTATTGTATCCGTTTCGGGCAGGGTAAGCACGGGGGCTTACCCCTACTTTGCGGGCTTTGCGCCTTTGCGAGAAACTTCAACGCTTATTTTCAATAATGCCCACTATGCAGTTCTTTAGAATTGGAGGTGAAAATATGCAAATACAAGGTATTATAACAGGTGAATATATAAAGCTTTTTCATAAAACAGGACTGCCTGACGGTTTGCCTGTTATTATAAATATCAGAACAAAGCCGCTATTGCTTGAAGAAAAGCTGAAATTAGTTGATATGCTATGCGGTTCATGGAAAGATGACAGTTCTCTTGAAACAATTTTTGCCGAAATCGAAAGTCAGCGTCATGAAGACAAGCCCCGTGAGGTGATCTTTGATATGCCATCTTGACACCTGTATAGTGATTGCATATCTGAACGGCAATAAGACAATAGCCGAAAACTTGAAATCGCATTTGCCCGATATTGCGATAAGTTCTCTTGTCTTAGGCGAACTGCTTTACGGAGCAAGAGCATCAGCGCGAAGCTCAGAAAATCTTGAGCGATTGAAAGAATTTGTAAAGGTTGTTGATATTGTTGATTATGATGAAAAAAGTGCGGAAGCTTACAGTAAAATTCGCCTTTCTCTCAAGCAGAAAGGGCGTCCTATCGGCGAAGCAGATATGCTGATCGCCTCAGTTGCAATTGCCAACAGTGCCATACTTGTTACTGACAATATAAAGCATTTTGAGCAGATAGAGAATTTGAAATTAGAAAATTGGCTCAGAGAATAGCATCTTAACCGCTTTCTGCCGGACGGCTCTGCCCCTCGCCTTTGAAATTAAAGTGTTATTTAAGAATTTTGAGCGTAGGGGCAACCCCCTGTGGTTGCCCTTTCCGATCACCAGCAGAGACGCACGGCCGTGCGTCTCTACGGAAAAATTCCGCAGAGTCACGCTGCCGGCGTGACCTTACTTTGCGTGCTTTGCGAGAAACATTTTTGCCTCTCGCAAAGGGCGCAAAGGGCGCAAAGAAAAGCGTTTTGATAAAAAATTCCGCAGAGGCACGCCGCCGGCCTGCCCCTGCTTTGCGGACTTTGCGTGCTTTGCGAGAAACATTTTTGTCTCTCGCAAAGGGCGCAAAGGGCGCAAAGAAAAGCGTTTTGATAAAAAATTCCGCAGAGGCCCGCCGCCGGCCCGCCCTTACTTTGCGGACTTTGCGT